>Ga0335080_10000470_pt1 | contig 36845 bp, 28 predicted proteins | sample Lox_Sample_34_FD_206720 | JGI IMG/M metagenome (GOLD analysis project Ga0335080, IMG submission 206720) | Soil microbial communities from Loxahatchee National Wildlife Refuge, Florida, United States - Lox_Sample_3.4 | ecosystem: Environmental > Terrestrial > Soil > Wetlands | place: USA... | reverse complement strand
TGAGGTTCTTGCTGCGCGCCCGGCTGAGGCTCGTGCTGCGCGCCCGGCTGGGGCTCGTGCTGCGCACCCGGCTGACTGCCGGCCGGCCGGCTGGCATCCCAGCCGAGAAAGGCACCACAGCTCTCGCAGAACCCCTCGGGTCGCTGGTTTTCACGCCCGCAATTCGGGCAGGTTACCCCCACGCCATTAGTGTCCGTCCGGATTCGGTGTAACACAAGCGAATTGGACGGCAGGCCTTGTCGCCGCGGAGATCGCACTATGCCCGCAGAAGACCCCGCAGAAGACCCCGCAGAAGACCCCGCAGAAGACCCCGCAGAAGACCCCGCAGCCTGGCGCTTCGTCGAGGGCGCCCGTTGACCAGATGCTGATTGACGGCCGATATCGGCATTCACACGCCGAACAGGAGGCGTTCGGCAAAGGAGTGACGATTGGGGCAGCAGATCTCGTTTGGAGCGGGCGTCCGGCCGGTACTGCCGGACCGTGGAATGACCATTCGGGCAGTTATCTCTGCACTAAAGTGCGCGCGCATGACCGGTGCCTGATCCAGGACCTGGTGGCAGGGTGAGATGGTCAGCCAGGGGTCTGGGAGGTTCGCCATGCGCGCACACGATTACGACCACGACGGGCCCGAGTCCCTGCGGCCGAAATCGGCGCGCATCGACCCGCCCGGCACAGCGGCAGCCGCACGGGCGGCCGCGGAAGGCCGCTGGGACGCCGTCGGCGCCGACGGCATGCTCGGCCTGCAGCGCTCGGCCGGCAACCAGGGCGTGGTCAGCGCGATGCGAGACGACGAGCCTTCCCCGGTGCTCGACGTGGTGAACTCCGGCGGCGGGCAGCCGCTCGACCCGGGTGTGCGTGCCGACATGGAGACGCGGCTGGGCCACGACTTCGGCGACGTGCGAGTGCACCACGACGCCCGCGCCGAGGAATCGGCGCGGGCGGTGAATGCCCACGCGTACACCGTGGGGCCGAACATCGTGTTTCAGCGCGACCGCTACGACCCGTCGTCCGAGGAGGGGCGTGTCACGCTCGCGCACGAACTGACCCACGTGGTCCAGCAGCGCAGTGGCCCGGTGGACGGCACGTCGGCACCTGGTGGCATCCGGGTCAGCGACCCGTCGGACCGCTTCGAGCGGGAGGCCGCGGCCAGCGCCGAGCGGGCGATGAGCGCTCCCGAGCCGGCCCCGGCTGCCGCGGCGGGAACGGGGGACGCGGCCGCCGCGGCAGCCGTTCAGCGCCAGGAGGACGAGCCGGAAGAGGAAGAGCCCACCGCGCAGGGGACCTTCGTGCAGCGCGAGGAGGGCGAGGAGGAGAACGAGGAGTAAGGCTTCCGCATGACGGGCGCACGGCAGAAGGCTGGTGCTGGACCGGCCAAGGCCCGCGCCGCCGCTGATGGCAAACGCAGTGGCGGCGGCCACGGGCCTGCCGCTGGCCCGCATGCCGTCCTGGCGCTGCAGCGGGAGGCCGGCAACGCCGCCGTCAGCGCCCTCATGGCTGCCAGGCTGAGGTCGCCCGGCGGGCAGGCTGTCGCCGAGATCGACGCTGCGCTGACGGAGGTCCGCCGGGACGAGCCGGTGATCGACACGGTGGAGCGGGGGCTGAGGACGGCCAAGGCGGCTGGCGTACCTGTCGAACTGGAGGGCCCCAAGCCGCCGCCCTCCGCGCTCGCGGTGACGGCGACCGGCTTCGGGCCGGATTCGGTAGCGGCGAAGAAGCCGGTGCCGCCCACCAGGCCGGTGCCGCCGGTCCACCCGCTCGCCAAGGCTGCGGCGACGGCCACCAGAGCGGGCGGGTCAGACAACGGGACGGCAGAGGACGAGATGCCGGCGGCAGCCTTCGCCGGGGATGGCGCGGCCACGGCCGACGTGGCCCCCGCCCCGCTGCCGGCCGGACAGCTCCTGCAGCCGCCGGTGCCGCCGGTCACCGTCAGGCCGGAGGATGATCCGGCCTTTACCCAGGTCACGGGGAACGTCAAGGACTTCGCCAAAGCCAAGAGGGCGCACCCGCCCGCCGCGTCGAAGGCCCGTGAGGCGCAGGGGGCGGCCCTCCCGCCGGCCGACGACCTCGCCGGGCAGGCCAAGGCCGCCAAGGTCGACGCGATGGACGCCCAGCAGGCGGGCTCGTTCGACAAGAAGGCCTTCATCGCCGCGGTGAAGACGGCCATCGAGGCGAAGTCGCCCAAGACGCTCAAAGAGGCCAGCGACTACGCTGCCTCCGGCAAGGCTGGCGAGGTCAAGAACGAGGTCAAGGGCCTGGTCACTCAGGGCACGCAAGGGCAGGCCAAGGACATCGCGACCGCCACCGAGGCCCCGCCGGACGAGTCCAAGGCGATCCCGAAGCCAGTGACGCCGATGGCGGCGGAGCAGCCAGGCGAGGCGGCGCCGGTGGCAGCAGCGGGTGCCGTGCCCAAGCCGGCGCCGGAGGAGCAGGTCAACCTCGCCGCGGGCAAGCATCAGGTCAGCCAGGAGATGGCCGGTGCCGACGTCACCGAGCCGCAACTGGCGCGATCCAACGAGCCGGAGTTCCAGCAGGCCCTCGCCGACAAGCAGGCAGCCGCCGCACACGCCGACACCGCACCCGCGCAGGTCCGCCAGCACGAGCAGCAAGTCATCGCGCAGGGCAAGACGGAGGCCGCCACGCAGACCACCGAGGCCGTGGCCGGCATGCAGAGCACCAAGGGGACGGCGCTGGCCGCGCTGGTGGCGGACAAGGGCAGGACCAAGTCGAAGGACGAGGCGAAGCGCGCCGAGGTCACCGCGAAGATCCAGGGAATCTTCGCCGCCACCGAGGCCGACGTGAAGAAGATCCTCGACGGCCTCGATCCCAAGACGGAGGCGGCGTTCGGTCAGGGCGAGGCCGCCGCCCGGGCGGCGTTCGAGTCCTACGTCGCGGCCAAGATGTCGGCATACAAGGAGGATCGATACAGCGGGTGGCTGGGCGGCCTGCGATGGGCCAAGGACAAGCTGCTCGGGATGCCCGACAAGGTCAACGAGTTCTACCAGGCCGGCCGCGAGCTCTACCTCAAGCAGATGGACGGCGTCATCTCCCGGGTCGCCGACATCGTGGGCGGCGACCTGGCCGCGGCCAAGCGACGGATCGCGGCCGGCAAGGCGGAGATCGCGGCCTACGTCAAGAGCCTGCCCGCCGACCTGCAGAAGGTCGGGTCCGAGGCGTCGCAGGAGATCGGCGAGAGGTTCGAGCAGCTTGAGAGCGACGTCGACGCCAAGCAGGAGGCGGTGGTCGACAGCCTCGCCACCAAGTACGTCGAGGCGCGCAAGGGTCTTGACGACCGGATCGAGGAACTGCAGGCCGAGAACAAGGGCCTGGTCGACAAGGCCATCGGCGCGATCAAGGCCGTCATCGGCACGATCCGCGAGCTCATCTCGATGCTCACCAGCGTGCTGGCCAAGGCCGCGGGAGTTGTCGGCCAGATCATCAAGAACCCGGTCGGCTTCCTGGGCAACCTGATCGCCGGCGTCAAGGGCGGCATCCTCAAGTTCAAGGACAACATCCTCGACCACCTCCGCAAGGGCCTGATGAGCTGGCTGTTCGGGGCGCTCGCGGAGGGCGGCATCGAGCTGCCCGACACCTTCGACGTCAAGGGCATCATCAAGCTGCTCGCGTCGATCTTCGGCCTGACCTGGGCCAACATCCGCGACCGGATCGTCAGGCAGATCGGCGAGAAGGCGATGGCCGCCGCCGAGAAGGGCGTCGAGATCTTCCAGGTCATCGCCAGCCAGGGCATCGGCGGCCTGTGGCAGATGCTCATCGACAAGCTCGGCGACATCAAGGAGATGATCATCGAGCAGGCGAAGGACTTCGTCGTCACGAAGATCATCACCGCTGGCATCACGTGGCTGATCAGCCTGCTGAACCCCGCGGCGGCGTTCATCAAGGCCTGCAAGCTGATCTACGACGTCGTGATGTTCTTCGTGAACAACGCCAGCAGGATCGTGAAATTCGTCGACACCATCCTCGACTCGGTCGCCGACATCGTGCGCGGCAACGTCAGCGCAGTCGTCGACAAGATCGACGACGTGCTGGGCCAGATGGTGCCGATCATCATCGGCTTCCTGGCCGACGTGATCGGCCTCGGCGGCATCGGCGAGAAGATCCGCGAGATCGTGCAGGCACTGCAGAAGCCGGTCAACAAGGCCCTCGACTTCATCATCAAGACCGGCCTCAAGCTCGCCGGCCCGATCATCCGCGGCATCAAAGGCATCAGCGGCAAGATCAAGGCCAAGGTCGCGGCCGGCAAGGCCTGGGTGAAAGGCAAGGCCGTGGCAGCGAAGGAATGGGCCAAGGGCAAAGCCGATGTTGGCGCCAGGAAGCTGAAGGCAGGAGCGGCCAAGCTCAGATCCAGGTTCGCGGGCAAGAAGAACAAGCAGAAGCAGGATCTCGACGCCGTTGCGCGAAGGCTCGCTAGCGGAATGTCGGCCGCAGTTGCTGCGGTGAACCGCTTCGCGGGCAGGCCCGTAACCGGGAAAATACTCACTCCGCTGCTGACCGCGATCCGGCTCCGTTACCGGATGTCCGCGCTTCGCCTCATCCCGCAGGCTGACATATGGGCGGTTCATGGAGCTATCAACCCGGAAGAGACGCGAGCGACGCAGGCGAAGAAGTCTGAAGTGGATCCCGCGAAGGTCAGGGCGGCGATTACGCACGCGCAAGGTGCATATGCGGCCGCTGTGGAGCGCCACGAGCAGATTGTGACGAGGTTGAAAGCCAAAGCGACAGCTTCGGCGGCCGCGACCGCCGAGCGCGTGACGGTAGCTTCCGACGGAAAGGTCTTTCGTGCCCAGGGTGGACGAACCCAGGCGAACCTGGAGGCGGGCCAGAACCACCCGGACCTGGCCACGCGGAAGCAGGCCGGCCAGACGTGGCTGGAGGCCGACGCTGCGCGCTGGGAGACCGCGGGTGCCGTGACGCGAAGGTACATCAACGAGATGACGGAGCTCACACCGGCTGCGATGAAGGCGCTCGAAGGACTCGATGAGAATAAGCCAGAGGATAGGGAGAAGATCGACCAGATAATGCGGCGTCCCGGTAGCTATAGATACCCGGCGACGACACGTGCCGAGCGCGAGGCCCATTTCGCTGAGACGGGTGAATATATCCCGCAACGCTCATCGCAGGATCTCGGCGTTCCCGGAGCCACCAGCGGTGTACATGCCGAGAAGTTGCTACGCTCTGCTACTGGCGCACAGGCTATAGGGGTCAGCCGCGCTCAGTGCAGTGACTGCCAGCTATGGTTTAAGGTGGTAGCCACTCGAGGCGATTTCATTGTCGTGTTCGACGGCAGCGCCACCCGCATCTTCATGCCGGATGGTTCGGTGAAGGGACCAGCCGACTTCGCGTGACTCGATAGCGATAACCTCCCGGCGCGCCGACCACCCGCGCGACTGCGCTCGGGACCTGTCGCTCCATGCAGGCCGTGTCGCCCGTTCATGCAGCCACGTCTGCACTACACCTGGTCTCGGTGGACATTCCCTCGTAACCATCCGTGGCAGACGCTCATTAGTAGCAGCGTCTGGAGGAGGCGGCATGCCTAACTATCTTTCGCCTGGTGTCTACGTCGAAGAGGTCGAGGCCGGGTCGCGCCCGATCGAGGGTGTCGGGACAGCGGTCGCGGCGTTCGTGGGGCTGGCCGAACGGGGGCCGTTCAACACCCCGACCCTGGTGTCGAACTGGACGCAGTTCACCGGCACGTTCGGGGAGTTCGTAGCCGGTTCGTACCTGGCACACGCGGTGTACGGCTACTTCATGAACGGCGGCGGCAACTGCTACGTCGTCCGGATCGGCCAGGACGGGTCGGCCGACGGCGACGGCGCCAGCAAGCGGGAGCGCGAGCGTGCGTCCGCGCCACAGGCGCAGCTGGGCCGGATGAAGGTGATGGCGCTGGACCCGGCGTCGCGGCCCGGTGACATCACGGTGGAGGTGGCGGACCCCGGCGGGGAAGAGCCGTCGGAGGACATGTTCAAGCTGCTCATCAAGAGGGACGGGCGCGTGGTCGAGGAATTCGACCGGGCGACGCTGAGCCGGGGCAAGCAGAACGTGGCCACCATGGTCAATGCCGCGTCGAAGCTGATCCGGATCGAGGAGGCGCCGGCGTCCTCGGGCCTGGCGACCAGGCCGGAAACCGGGTCGAGCGCCTCGCTGGAGGCACCGCCGTCGCCGGGCAGCGTGCCGTCGATCCGGCTGACCACCGACGACTATGTCGGCGACGTCGCCGAGCGGACCGGCTTCGGCGGGCTGGAGGCGGTGGACGAGGTCACGATGATCGCGGTGCCGGACCTGATGAGCGCCTACCAGCAGGGCGCGGTGGACCTGGAGACCGTCCAGGCCGTCCACCTGGGGATGATCGCGCACTGTGAGCTGATGGGTGACCGGGTGGCGATCATCGACCCGCCGCCGGGCCTGAACGCCCAGCAGGTCAAGGAGTGGCGGGTCGACAAGGCCGGGTACGACTCGAAGTACGCGGCGCTGTACTGGCCGTGGATCTCCGTGTTCGACCCGCCGACCGGGCATAACGTCCTCGTTCCGCCCTCCGGGCACGTGGCGGGGGTGTGGGGGCGCAACGACGACGCCCGCGGCGTGCACAAGGCACCGGCCAACGAGGTGATCCGCGGCGCGGTGGCGCTGGGGACCCGGATCACCAAGACCGAGCACGGACTGCTGAACCCGGTCGGGATCAACTGCATCCGGGCGTTCCCGGCCGCCGGGATCCGGATCTACGGCGCGCGGACGCTGTCGTCGGATCCGGCCTGGCGGTACCTGAACGTCCGCCGGCTGTTCAACTACCTCGAGGAATCCATCCTCAACGGCACCCAATGGGTGGTGTTCGAGCCGAACGACGACGCGCTGTGGGCGCGCATCCGCCGGACCATCAGCGCCTTCCTGGTCAATGAGTGGCGGCGCGGCGCGCTGTTCGGGCTGACCCCGGACGAGGCCTTCTACGTCAAGTGCGACCGGGAGACCAACCCGGCCGAGGGCATCGACGCCGGGCAGGTGCTCTGCGAGATCGGGGTCGCGCCCGTCAAGCCCGCTGAGTTCGTCGTCTTCCGGCTGGCGCAGTTCTCCGGCGGCACCAGCCTGGTCAGCGAGTCGTAACCCACCGCCATCTGTGGCGAAACCTTCTACGCGAAAGGCAGGGCGGCATGAGCATCCCTCAAGGCGACAGCCTGGTCGGGCATTCGTTCGGGCTGGAATTCGACGGGATAACCATCCAGTCGATCACCGAGGTGACCGGGCTGAAGATGGAGCAGGACGTCATCGAGCTCAAGGAGAACAGCTCGGACGGCAAGTACGTCATCAAGAAGCTGCCCGGTCGCTGGAAGGCCGCCGAGATCACCCTGACCCGGGGGCTGACCAATGACCAGTCGTTCGATCAGTGGATCAAGGACTCCCAGTTCGGGAAGATGAGCGATGCCCGCAAAGGTGGCGCGATCATCGTCTACGACTACGAGGGCAACGCGATCAAGCGCTACCAGCTGACCAACGCCTGGCCCAAGAGCCTGGAGATCGGGTCGATGAAGGCCGGGGACACCTCGGTGCTGACCGAAAAGCTGGTCCTCACCACCGAACGGCTCGAGGTCGGGTAATGCGCCGTACGCACGGCGTCGACCTCGACGAACGCCCGGTGGCGGTCCCGGCGCAGCGCCCGGTGGGACCGCCCGAGGCGGCAGCCGACCGGCTGCGCACAGAGTTCGCCTTCACCCTGCCGCGTGGCTACGTCGACGCTTCCGGTGCCGTGCACCGCACCGGCGTGATGCGGCTGGCCACCGCCCGCGACGAGCTGATCCCGCTGCGCGACGACCGGGTCCGGGACAACCCCGCGTATCTCACCGTCGTGCTGCTCGCCCGGGTCATCACCCAGCTCGGCAGCATCGATGACGTGCACGTGGGCATCGTGGAGAACCTGTTCGCCTCCGACCTGGCCTTCCTGCAGGACCTCTACCGCCGGGTCAACACCGAGGGCCACGCCTGCGCCGCCGTGACATGCCCGGCTTGTGAGCACGAGTTCACGATCGACCTGTCCGGGAGCCGCCTGGGGGAATAGCCACGTACGCGGCCGATCGCCTGCACGAGGAGGTCGCGTACCTCGCCTACCACCTGCACTGGCCGCTGGACACCCTGCTCGACCTGGAGCACGCGGACCGGCTGGCCTACATCGACCACGTCGGGCGTATCAACACCCGGATCCAGCGAGGAAGGTGAACCCTGGTGCCTAGATGGTGGCGGAACGCGCGCCGGGTGCCTGCCGCTGGCCCGGCCGCCCAGACCCCGGCCCGCCCGCGGGACGACTGGCGCACCCTGCCACCACTGTCCCCGGTTACGCCGCCGCCCGCTGCCACGGTGGCCACCGATAGTTTCAGCGACAGCCTCAGCACCTGGCAGGACCCCCGCTTCCTCGCCCCGCTCGGCCACCACATCGATCGGGACGGGCCGGCTGGGCTCGTCACCGGCCTCGCCGCCGCGGCGGCCAGCCCGCAGCCGCAGACCTACCAGCCTGACGTGCCGCTTCCGCCGGACGACGGCGGCGATGCGCAGGTCCAGCGCTCCGTCACCTCGTGGCCCGGGCCGCCGCCCACCCGCTCGTGGCTGGTGTCAGCGCCCGAGGTGGAACACGACCCGGTACCGCTGCTGGCCGTGCCCGCGGGCGCCGCGGACACAGGGCACGAGCCGGCCAGCACGCAGACCACCAGCGCGCGCGACCAGGAAGCCGGTCCGCCTGCCGCGTCGGCTGATCCGGGCGGCACGCCGGCCGCCACCCCTGCTGAACCCATCGCGTCACCTGGCAGCCCCGCCGCGGGCGCGGATGAGGCGGGAACCACGGCGCCGACCCTGCACGGCGGCCAGCTCGAGACCTCCATCACACCGGGACACCCACATTCGGCCAGCCGCGAGATGACCGGCGTCGCCGTGCAGCGGCAGTCGTCGGCGGCCCCGCCACAGCCGTCGGCACGTCGGCTGGGCCTCGGCGCGCCGCTGAACTACCCGGATGGCGGCCCACCGGCGCGCGCTGTGCCCGTTCCCCCGCACCAGCCGGCTGCCCGCTACGGCGGCCCGGCGGCTCCCGCAGATCCGGGCCGTCAGGTGCAGCGGAAGAGCGCGCCGGCCGGCCGGGGGAGCGAGGCCGGCGCCGGGCCGGCGGCCGTCCCGTCTGAGCGCCCGCCCGGGCCGGGTGCCGGATGGCCGGCCGGTCCGGCCGGGGCAGCGGAGCCCATCCGGGGGGAAGCGGAGAGCCCGGCCGGGCCAGGCCCAGCGGCTACGGCCGGGCAGGTGGCCGCGGCGCCGCCAGCCGGAACGGCGCCGGATGAGCCGCTGCCAGCCGGAGCGCCGCTGCATGGCCGGCTGCCAGCCGGAGCGCCACTGGCGGAGGCGCCGCTGGTGGGAGGGCCGCCGGACGGGACGCCGCCGGCCGGGGCCGCGGGGGCCGGGCCAGCGCTGCCGGAGGTGCCGCTGCCTGCGGCGCCGCTGCTGGGCGAGCTGCCACTGGTGATGCGCAGCGCCGGGGCTCCACCGGCCGGGGCGGCGCCGTCCGCTGCTCAGCGGGTGACACCCATGCCGGGCGCGTCTCCGCCCGCCGCTGCTCAGCGGATGACGCCCGTCCCCGGCGAATCTGCGCCCGCCGCCGGTCCGCCGTCCCCGCCCGCGCCCGCACACATCCAGCGACTGGCCGGCCCGCCCGCCGTGCCGGGTGGCCATGCCCGGATGAGCCCGGCTGGGATGAGCCCGGCTGGGATGAACACCGCCGCGGCACCGTGGCAGCCAGCCGGACCCCGGCCGGGACCCGGCGTTCCCCCGCCGGACGTGCGGCAGGCCGGCCCGCCCGGCGGGAAACCGGCCGTGCAGCGGATCGCCCAGCCGGCGCCGCCTGCCACCACGGGCACGCTGCCCCCTGCCCGGCACGCGGTGGTGGCCCCACTGCTTGGCCACCGGCAGCCGCTGCGTGAGCCGGAGCCGGTGTTCCTCGCGCAGCCAGGGCCGGTGCCTGCCCAGGCGGCCGTGGTGTCGGCCGCGCCCGGGCGGGCGGGCACCGGGCCGGGCCCGGCGCCGGGTGCGGTGCAGCGGTCGGCCGTCGGCTACCCGGCGGCCAGCGGCGCGGCCGGGCGGGCCCCGGGCCTGGCAGTCGCGCCCGCCGCCGCCCCCGGCCGGGAACTCCCGCCCGGCCTCGCCGACCCGGGGGCGATCGCTGTGGCCGGTGGCATCGCGCACCGCGACCCCGACGGCTCGGTGGTGTTCGACCTCCGCCCTTCGCTGGTGCTGCCCGACCAGGCCGTGTCGGCGGCCGACGGGCAGCCGGACGCCGCCAGCCGGACGCCGGCCGCCGTGCAGCGGCAGGAAGCCGCCGGCCCGGCGGACTCATCCGAAGCCGCGGCGGACGCCGCGCCGTCCCCCGCACCCATGGTGCAGCCCGCCACGCCAGCCACACCCGCGGCCCCGGCAGCACCCGGGCCGGCCAGCCCGCCGCTTGACGAGCTGGCCCGCCAGCTGTTCGGCCCGCTGGCCGCGCGGCTCAAGGCCGAGCTCTGGCTCGACCGCGAGCGCGCCGGCCTGCTCACGGATCTACGCCGGTAAGGAGCAGCGATGAACGACGCCGACCCCGCGCTGAGCGTCTGCTTCGCCGTCAAGATCGACGACAACGATCTGGGCACCTTCAACAGCTGCGAGGGACTGGGCTGCGAGGTGGTGATCGAGCAGCGCGAGGAGGGCGGCAACAACGCCTTCGTCTGGCAGCTGCCGACCCGGCTGAAGTACTCCAACGTCAAGTTCACCCGGCCGCTGGGGGCGGACACGGCCAAGATCGCGAAGTGGTTCGCCAGCATGACCGCCGGGGTCAAGCGGCGGACGGCGACCATCCAGGTGATGAGCGGCGACGGGACGGTGGTCGCGACCTGGGAGCTGGACGGTGTCGTGCCGGTGCGCTGGACCGGCCCGAGCCTGAACTTCGACTCACCCAAGGTAGCGACCGAGACCGTGGAGATCGCCCATCACGGTTTCCGCAACGGCTGAGGGGAGGCAGGCGATGGCGTCCGGCGGAGCGGTCGCGCTGACCAGCGCGGGAGCTGGCCCGGCGGCCGGTGGTTCCACGGCCAGGGCGACGCTCGATGTGTACAACGCCAAGCCGACCCAGAAGGGCGCGGAGATCTCCTCGCCGCGCGGGCAGATCCAGTTCCAGTTCAACCCCAAGGAGCTGTCGATCCAGAAATCGGCGAAGTGGGAGCGCAAGCCGTCGCGGAACGCCAGGAAGGCCAGCCCGATCGAGTTCAGCGGCGCCGATCCCTGCAAGCTCACGCTGGAGATGTTCTTCGACGCGTCCGACAGCGAGAACGGCAGCGTGGTGGGCCCCATCGAGGATCTCTTCAGCTGCTGCGTGCCAACGGACGACACCCGGATCAACAAGAAGGCGATGCCCCCGCTGGTGAGGCTGAACTGGGGCGCGATCGTCAGCTTCACGGCGTTCGTCACGTCGGTGCAGGCGAAGTACACGCTCTTCGCGCCGGACGGGACGCCGATCCGGGCGACCTGCAGCGTCTCGCTGGAGGAGATGCCCAGCGATCCGGCTGGCCAGAACCCCACCTCGGGTGCGCTGTCCGCGCAGGCGGTGCACCGGGTGATCTCCGGCGACTCGCTCGCCTCGATCGCCTACGCCGAGTACGGGGACCCGTCGCTGTGGCGGCCGCTCGCCTGGGCCAACGGCATCGACGACCCGATCCGGCTGCCGGTCGGCGCGACGCTGATCGTGCCGGCCGCCCATGAGCTGCCGCCGCCCGGGTGAGGAGGGAACATGGCCGGTCAGCAGATCAGCAACGGGTTCGCCGTCACGATCGACGGCAGCCCGCTGCCCGACGACATCGAGCAACTGCTTGTCGAGGCCTATGTGGATGACAGCCGCAACCTGCCCGACGTGTTCGTTCTCCGGTTCCGTGACCCCAACCGGCTGGTGCTGCCGAAGACCACCGTGACGATCGGCTCCCGGGTCAAGATCGGCATCGTGAGCGCGGACACCCAAACGCCGCAGCCGCTGATGTCCGGCGAGGTCACCGCGCTGGAGGCGGACGTCGACCCGACCGGCACGTTCACGCTGATCCGCGGCTACGACCTTTCGCACCGGCTGTTCCACGGCCGCCACACGGAGACCTACACCCAGGCCACCGCGTCCGATGTGGCGGTGAAGGTCGCCCGCCGGGCCGGCCTGAGCCTCGGCCGGATCGACGCGACATCGACGGTGTTCGACCACGTGTCGCAGGGCGGTGTGAGCGACTGGCATTTCCTGTCCGGGCTGGCCCGGGAGATCGGCTACGAGGTCGCGGTCCGCGACGACAAGTTCGAGTTCTGCACGCCCAGCCCGGCCGATGACGCTCCGGCGGCCAGCGGCACGGCCGCCAATCCGCTGGTTCTCGAGCTGGGCACCGACCTGCTCCGGGTCCGGTCGGTGATCACCTCGGCGGAGCAGGTCAAGGAGGTCCAGGTCCGGGGCTGGGACATCGCCCAGAAGCAGGCGCTCGTCGGGACCGCGCCGGCCCGCACCACCAGCGCCGACCTGCCGGGCGCGAACCCCGCCGGCCTGGCGCACGTCTTCGGCGACCAGACCTACGTCGCCACCGACGTGCCGTACCGGCGGCAGGCCGAGGTGGACGTGGCCGCGCGGGCCGTGGCCGAGCAGATCGCCGGGGCGTTCGCCGAGTTCGACGGGACCGCCCGCGGCAACCCCCAGATCCACGCGGGCACGGCTCTGTCCGTCGACAACATTGGGCCCCCGTTCGACGGCAAGTACACCGTGACGACCTCGCGGCACCACTTCGACCAGACCGCTGGCTACGTGACGCACTTCGCGGTCACCGGCCGGCAGGAGCGGTCGCTGCTCGGCCTCGCCTCCGGCAGCGATGTCCCCGACAGCCGCCGCTACGGGGTCGTCATCGCCAAGGTCAGCGACGTCAACGATCCGCAGGGCCACGGCCGGGTGACGCTGACCTACCCCTGGCTGTCGGACACCTACGTCAGCGACTGGGCACGCACCGTCCAGCCCGGGGCGGGCAAGGACCGCGGGGCGATGGTGGTGCCCGAGGTCGGCGACGAGGTGCTCGTGGCGTTCGAGCAGGGCGACATCCGGCGGCCCTACGTGGTGGGCGGCCTCCACAACGGGGTGGACACCCCCAAGGCCGGCCCGACCGACATCGTCGACTCCGGGTCAGGCGAGATCAACCGCCGGTCGTTCGTGTCCCGGCTCGGGCACCGGCTCGACTTCCTCGACCAGTCCGGCCAGCACGAGGGGGTGACCATCCGCACCGGCGACGACAAGCTGCAGTTGCTGATGGACGCCACCGGCACCAAGCTGACCGTCCACAGCGACGGCACCGTCCTGGTGGAGGCCAAGCAGGGCGTGACGGTGGACGCCGCCAGCAGCACCGTCGAGCTCAAGGGCGGGGACATCAAGCTGACCGGCCAGAACGGTGTGACCATCGACGGCGGCGGCGGCGCCGTCCAGGTCAAGGCCGGCAGCGAGCTCAGCCTCACCGGCATGTCGGCCAAGCTCGAAGGCAGCACCCAGACCGAGGTCACCGGCGGCGCCACCTGCTCGATCTCGGCGGGCCTGGTCCGCATCAACTGACCCCGGACAGACAGGAGAAGCCATGCCACCCGCAGCCCGCGTCGGTGACCCGACGGGCCATCCCGGGGTCATCGGGCCGCCGGGCGTGCCCACCGTGCTCATCGGCGGCATGCCCGCCGCCACCGTCGGGACGCCGCACATCTGCTCGTTCCCGCCGCCCGCGGTCCACCCGCCCACCGCGATCGTCCCGCCCGGCTGCCCGACCGTCCTCATCGGGGGGATGCCCGCCGCCCGGATGGGCGATCTCTCCGGCTGCGGCGCACCTATCGTCTTCGGGGCGCCGACCGTCCTGATAGGAGGCTGAGTGATGAGCGCGCGGTTCATCGGCGCCGGATGGGCCTTCCCGCTGCGGACCGACGCCACCGGCAGCATGGCCCTGGTCACCGAGGACCGGGAGATCGCCGAGGCGATCCGGCTGGTCCTCGGCACCTCGCCCGGCGAGCGGCCGATGCGGCCGGAGTTCGGCAGCCGGCTGGCCGAGTACGTGTTCGCACCCGCCAACGCGACGACCGCCGGGCAGCTGGCGAACGAGGTGCGCGTCGCGCTGGAGCGCTGGGAGCCGCGGATCGACGTGGGCGATGTGGACATCGGTTTCAGCGACGCCGCGTCCGGCATCGTCTACATCGACGTGCACTACCAGATACGGGGCGACAACGACCCGCGCAACCTGGTCTTCCCCTTCTACATCATCCCCGACCAGCAGCCAGCCGAGCTCACCGCCGCATCCGGGAGCGCGTAACCATGCCACTGCCCACCCCCAATCTCGACGACCGGCACTTCCAGGACCTCGTCGACGACGCCAAGCGCCTGGTTCAGCAGCGCTGCCCGGAATGGAGCGACCACAACGTCTCCGATCCCGGGGTGACGCTGATCGAGGCGTTCGCGCAAATGGTCGATCAGCTGATCTACCGGCTGAACCGGGTGCCGGACCGGCACTACATCAAGTTCCTCGACCTGCTCGGCGTCCAGCTGTTCCCGCCCACCGCGGCGACCGGCACCGTCACCTGCTGGCTGGCCGCCCCGCAGCCGGCCACCGTCGTGGTGCGCGCGGAGACGGAGGTCGCGACCCCGCGCACGGACATCGAGGAGCCGGTCGTCTTCGGCACCGTCGCCGACCTGCAGATCGTGCCGTGCGAGCTGCACCGCGTGGCGTCCCAGCCGGCGAGCGGGGACGCCGTCGACCAGACCGACACGCTGGAGTACGGGCGCGAGCTGCGGTGCTTCTCGGAGCGGCCGCAGCCCGGCGAGGCGCTGCTCATCGGGCTGTCCAGCGCCGTCCCGGCATGCGCGGTCGTCATGCGCTTCGACTGCCCGGTCGGCGGGGTCGGCATCGACCCCCGCAACCCCCCGCTGGTGTGGGAGGCGTGGAACGGCACGGGCTGGACCGCGTGTGAGGTCGAGCACGACGAGACGGGCGGGTTCAACCGGCCGGGCGACGTCCTGCTGCACGTCCCCGCCTCCCACCGGACATCGCTCATCGCCCGGCACCGGGCGGGCTGGCTGCGCTGCCGGATCGTGCCGGCCGCCCGCAACCAGCCCGAGTACACCGCGTCGCCGCGGATAGCCGCCATCCGCGCCTTCACGATCGGCGGGACGGTCGGCATCGTGCATGCCGAAACCGTCCACGACGAGATACTCGGGGTCTCCGATGGGGCGCCCGGCCAGCGGTTCGTGCTGCAGCGCCGCCCGGTTCTCCTCGCCGACCGCCCCACCGTGCTGCGGGTGAGCGGCGGGGACGCGGACGGCGGCTGGGCCGATTGGCTGCCCGTGCCGGACTTCGCCAGGTCGGCCGGGCACGACCGGCACTACCGGCTGGACCCGGTCGCTGGCGAGGTGCAGTTCGGGCCCGCCGTCCGGCAGCCTGACGGAGGGCTGCGCCAATACGGCGCGATCCCGCCGAAGGGCAGCACCGTGCAGATATCCGCCTACCGGGTGGGCGGCGGCAGCGGCGGGAACATCGCCCGCGGGCTGGTCCGGGTGCTCAAGACCAGCGTCCCTTACATCGCCCGGGTGGAGAACCGCCATCCCGCTTCGGGCGGGGTCGAGGGGGAGACCGTCGAGAACGCCAAGCTGCGCGGCCCGCTGGAGCTGCGCGCCAGCGGCCGGGCCGTCACCGCTGAGGATTTTGAGGAGCTGGCCCGGACGGCCGCCCCCGACGCCGCCCGGGTGCGCTGCGTGACCGCGGGCGAGGGCGCCGACGAATCCGCGGTCCGGCTGCTCGTGGTGCCCAAGGTCACCGCCGACAGCATGGGCCGGCTCGCGGACGAGGAGCTCCGCCGCCCGCCGGTAGAGCTGCTGCAACGGATCGCCGCGCGCCTCGACGAGTGCCGGCTGGTCGGGACGCGGCTGGTGGTGGCGCCGCCGGTGTATCACGGCATCACCGTGGTGGCACAGCTCACCGCCCGGACACCCAGCCAGGCCGACGACGTCCGCCGGGCGGCGGTGCGCGCGCTCAACGAGTACCTCTCCCCGCTGACCGGCGGCCCCGAGCGCAACGGATGGCCGTTCGGCCGCCCGGTGCAGGCCTTCGACGTCTCCGCCGTACTGGCCGGCGTCCCCGGTGCCGCCACCGTCGACGAGGTGCTGGTCTTCCCCGCCGACCTGGCCACCGGCCGGCGGGGTGATCCGGCGGCGCGCATCAACGTCGGCAGGAACGCGCTCGCCATGTCCTACCAGCACCAGGTCAGGGTGAGATGAGAGGCACGGTATCCGGCCTGGCCTCGCCGCACCCGCTCGGGGGCACACTGCCCGGCCTCTACGCCGACGACAGTATCGCGCAACGGCTGTGCCAGGCGCTCGACGAGCTGCTGGCCCCGGTGCTCGCCACGCTGGACTGCCTGCCGGACTACCTCGACCCGGCCACCACCCCCCCGGATCTGCTCGAGTGGCTGGCCGGATGGGTAGGCCTGGCGATCACCCCCGACATGCCCGATGCGCGGCGCAGGCAGCTCGTCGTGTCCGCGGCCCGGCTGCACGGATGGCGGGGCACGCCGTCCGCGATCACGGCGGTTGTCGAGCTGACGACCGGGCACACCCCGGAGATCGCCGAGTCCGGCGGCACCAGCTGGTCGCAGGAGCCGGACGGCCCGCTGCCCGGCCAGCCGGAGCCCGGGCTCGTCGTCCGGCTCCGGACCGCCGATCCGGGGGTCGATGAGCAGCGGCTCACGGCGCTGATCGCGCAGTTCGCACCGGCCCACGTGCCGTGGCGCCTGGAGCTGCTGCGCGGATGACCCGCCCCGCGCCGCGGGCGGGGGCGCGCCAGCAGGCGGGGCAGGCCCGGCCGCCGGGGCCGCTAGCCGAGCCCGAGTTCGGCGAGCACCTCGCGGTGCTGCTGGCGGACGGCGTGGGCGGCACACTGGTCGCCGGCCCGCTCGTGCAGCTGGACGAGCAGCCGCCAGGCGGTGTCGCGGTAGCTGTCGAACGACAGGGTCCGCCGGGCCTGCTCCACGGCCGCGCCGATATTGCCGGCCGCGGCCTCGGCGCGGGCCAGCCGTTCCCCGGCGTCGGCCGCCGCCAGCCGCAGCCGTTCCCGCTCGGCCACCACCCACTCCGCCGGGCCGTCTTCCGGCAGCAGCTCCCCGCCGTAACAGCTGAGGGCGCGGTGCAGGCTCACGCGCTCACCGGCCGGGTCACCGGACAGCCGCGCCGTCCTGGCGCTGGCCAGCGCCGCCGAGAAGTCGAGCAGGTCACACCGGCTTCCGGCGGGCAGGGCCAGCGAGTAGGAATCGCCGAGCCGCGGCAGCAGCATCGACTGCCCGCGCTTGGCGTCCGGCTCCAGCAGGTGGCGGAGGCTGGAGATCGCCACGTGCACGCTGCGGTAGCCCGCGTCGGCCCGGCTGCCGGGCCATACCGCCTGCACCAGCAGGTCACGATGCACCGACCGGCCGGCCTGCAGCGCCAGCAGGTGCAGGGCCTGCCTGGCGCGCGGGCGGACGGCGGACTGATCGACCGGCACCCCGCCGATCGTCAGCTCGAAGCCACCCAGGACCCGGAGCTGAGCCGCTGCGCCGGGCGCCTGTGGCGCGGTCCCGGCGGCCCGGCCCGCCCACTGCTGGGCCGCCGCCAGCACGCCGCGAGCGTCCAGCGCCCGGCCGGCGATGTGGGCCTGCTGGGTCCGCTGCGGCCTGTCCTCGCCCGCCACCGCCGCCGCCAGGCAGTGCGCCCACAGCCGCAGGACCGGGGCGTCAAGCCGGCCGAAGACCGCGGCCGCGTCATCAAGCGGGCCGGTCTCGCGGGCGACGATGCCGTGCAGCAGCCAGATGATCCCCGCGCCCCAGAGGTCTTCTTCCTCCTCCGCCTGCGCGCGCACCAGGCCGAGCGTGGTCAGGTGCCCGGCGTCCGCCTCCATCAGTGCACAACCGAGCCGCGCCCACCACGGGCGGTCGGCGACCTCGGCGTCCAGCACCACGGCCTCCAGCTCGGCCGGATCCGGCTGGACCCGGTCGGTGAGCAGGCCGATGGCGGCCCGCGCATAGGCCGCGGCGCGGACGACGCCCTGCCCCGCGCCGGGATCTTCGGCGGCGTCCCGCAGCGCCGCATCCGCCCGGTCGAGCGCGCCCGCGAGCAGCTCCGCCAGGCTGGCCGCGAGCCGGCCCTCGGGACCGCGCAGGGACGGCGAGCGGGCGGCCCGCTCCGGGCTCTTGCGGGTCGCGGCGCGGATCGTGCCGGTCCACTCGCTGGCGATCACCTCGCCTGCGGGCAGCCACTGGGCGGCCTGGCGGCGCTCGGCGCGGCACAACGCGGCCACGCCCACGTCCGCTGTCAGCGTCTCGGCTTTCCGGTACGCGGCGACGGCGCGCGCGAGCGTGCCGTGCCGGGTCAGCTGGCGGGCCTCGGCCAGCACCAGCCACGGGTCCTCGTTGGACAGGCCGATGGGAACGTGCTCGGCGACCGGGCCGAGCGGCCTGGCCACGACCTCCGCGCCACGCACGTGCAGCAGCCGCTGGACCGCCGCCCACTGCTCGGCCCGCACGTACGCCCGGAAGGCGCCGCTCACCTCCCCGGCCGCTTCCAGCAGCCCACCGGCCTGCCCGTACCAGCCCTTGGCCGCGCAGCCGCCCAGCTGCTCCAGCAGCTCGAGCTCGAGGTGATCCTGCAGCACCTGGTGGTAGCGGTAGCGGACGCCGTCGTCGCTGCCGATGAACAGCTGCCGCCGTTCGAGCTCGTCAAGCACCTGCTCACTGTCGTCACGCCCGAGCAGCGCATCACAGTTCGCGGCGGTGAACACCCCGAGGGCGCAGGTGCGGCGGAGGAAATCGCGGATCTCCGGCTGGAGCTCATCGAGCACCTCCCGGACCAGGTACGAGCGCACCAGCCGGCTGCCGCCGCCCAGCTCCAGCAGTGCCCGCCGCCGGTCGGCGGGGGAGCGCCCGGCTGTGAGCAGGCGGAACATGGCCAGCCCGGCGGCCCAGCCCCCGGTACGGCGGGTCAGTGCCGCGGCATCCTCGGGCCGGAGCGGCTCACCGTAGGTCTCCCGGAAGAGCCGCTCGACCTCCCAGGACCGGAACTGGAGATCTTCCGCGTCGATCACCGACGACTCGCCGGACATCCGCAGCTCCTGGATGTCCAGGGCCGGCCAGCGCCGCCCGGCGATCAGTATCCGCAGGCAGGCGGGAGAGGACTCGACCAGGCTGGCGAGGTACTGCTCGGACTCCGAGCCTTCGAGCTCATGGAAGTCATCGACGACGAGCAGCGCCACCTGGCCGGCCGCCGTCCCCACCGCGGCGAGGACCTGCTCCCACGAGCCAGCCCTCGCCCGCACCCCGAGTGACCGGAGCAGGGCATCGCCCAGCTTGGCCAGCAGCAGCGCTGGCTCCCGGTCACCGGAATCGGCGCGGTACCAGCAGACCGCCCCGCCGGACACGTCCGCCACCTGAGCGAGCAGCCGGGTTTTCCCATATCCGGCTGGCGCCAAAACGAGCCCCAGCCGCCCCTCGGCCACCGTTAACAGGCGCTCACGGACGAGGCCGGTCTGGGCAGGCGCCATTGTCTTCGCGGAAAGGCGGCGACGTCCCCTGACCATACTCAACCCCACCTGGCGCCGCTGGCTGAAGGGCCAGCCGTGCACAGTCGAAGCGTAAACGATTGGTCAAGTCGTGCACACCTGCATTTTCCGGCCGGTGAGGCGCGGCGCGGTGCATGTGACCCCATTCAACTCGCGGGAATGGCGAAATTCGCGGAGGGCCTGCCACCCGGCGGGCCGCCCCCTCTCAACTGGGGGCGCCCCTCTCAACTTGGCCAGATACCGGGGAACCGGCCGTCACTGGTGGGATGATGGCGCGCGCGAGGATGCCGTTCGCCGCCAGCACCTGTGGGAGGGAACCCGCCGATGCCACCCAAGGTCTTCCTGACCGCTGCCACGCTGGCCGCCGGGCTCACGCTGGCGGCCTGCGGCTCCGGATCCGGCGCCGGGTCCAGCTCCGGCGCGGGCCCCGCCGCGTCGCCGGCGGCGTCCTGCCTGCAGCAGTACCGCACGTGGGACCTCGGGCCGGCGCACGCGGCAGGGGAGAACCTGGTCGCGGAGCTGAACGGCATCCAGGCCGCCAGTGCGGCACTGAACAACTCCACCACGGCCGCCGCGCTGAAGCGTGCCGGGACGGCGGCGCAGGCGCTGGCGCGCTATCCCATCCCGAAATGCGCGGACCCCAAGGGGTACTGGCGCGCGGTGCTGGTGAAGATTCAGGCTGCCGCCAACGCGGACCCGAGCGGGCAGGGGGCGCTGATCGCCGCCGCGGTGGTGCTGCACGACATGCCGGGGCTGGACCGCCAGCTGGCGACCGAGCTGACGCAGACCGTTCCCGGCCTGAGCAAGCAGAAATCGGGCTGAGCCGGTGGATCTGGGGCTGGACGGCAAGATCGCGCTGGTCGCCGCGTCGAGCAAGGGCCTGGGCAAGGCGTCGGCGCTGGCGCTGGCGCGCGAGGGCGCGCGGGTCACGATCTGCGCGCGCACCGAGGCGGACCTGCAGAAGGCCGCCGAGGAGATCCGGCGCGAGACGGGCGCCGAGGTGCTGGCGGTCCCCGCCGACCTCACCAGCGCCGCGGGCGTCGCCGGCGTGGTCGCCGCCACCGCCGAGCGTTTCGGCGGTATCGATGTGCTGGTCAACAACTCGGGCGGCCCCGCGCTGGGCAGGTTCGCGGACTTCACCGACGACGACTGGCGGCAGGCGTTCGAGGTCGTCACGCTGAACTTCGTGCGCTTCGTCCGCGAGGTCGTGCCCTACATGCGCAAGCAGCGGTGGGGGCGCATCGTCGGGATCCAGTCGAGCTCGGTGAAGCAGCCGGTGGACGGCATCGACCTGTCGAACGGGATCCGCCCGGGCATCGCCGGGCTGATGAAGGCGATCATGCCCGACCTGGCGAAGGACGGCATCACCATCAACCTGGTGCTGCCGGGCATGTTCCTGACCTCCCGCATCGCCCCCGGCGCGGGGCAGAGCCAGGAGGCGGACAAGCTGCTCCAGGAGCAGCTGGCGCCGGTGGCCGCGTCGGTCCCGCTGGGCCGCTTCGGGGAGCCGGCCGAGCTGGGCAGCCTCGTCGCGTTCCTGGCCTCGCGCCAGGCCTCCTACATCACCGGCGCCGTCTACCAGGTCGACGGGGGCAACATCAAATCCAACCTCTAGCGCGGCTGGATCCCGGTGGTGGATGACGACAGCGACCGCGGGTCGCGCGGCCGCCATGCCCCGCGCGCGACCGCCGCGAGGAACCGGTCCACCAGGTGGTTGAACACGTCCGGTTCCTCAAGGTTGGCGGTGTGGCCGGTGCGGGGGAGGATCGCCAGGCCCGCGGAGGAGATGGTGCGCTTGAGCATGAGCGCGGGTTCCAGGCAGCCCTCGTCCTCGTCGCCGGCCACCAGCAGCACCGGCGTGCGCACCCGCGCCAGCTCCTCCCGCAGGTGGTAGAGCGAGGGCCGGGCCGCCTGCACGCCGCGCATCGTCTGCGCGGCCCCGGCCGCGGAGTGCCCGGCCAGCGCGGCGGCGAACTCCGCCCAGCCGCGCGGGTTCTTGTTCTGGAACTGCACCCGCGCCGGGCCGACCGCGTAGCGGGCGGCCACTCGTTCTGCGCCTTCGGTCTCGAACGCGGCGGCGATGGCCTCGCTCTCGGCGCGGAACGCCTCCGCCCGCTCCGGCTGTGCGCCGTACCCGGTGCCCGCGACCACCGCGGAGGCGACCCGGCCGGGGTGGCGCAGCACCAAGTGCAGGGCGGTGAACCCGCCCATCGACAGGCCGGCGACGTGCGCCCGGTCCACCCCGAGCCCGTCCAGCACCGCGACCGCGTCGGCGACGGCCCGCTGCTGCGAGTAGGCGGCCGGATCGGCGGGCACGTCCGACGGCGGGTACCCACGGGCGGCGTAGGTGATGCAGCGGTAGCTGCCGGAGAAGAACCGCACCTGCGGCTCCCAGCTCCGGTGGTCACCGGCGAACTCGTGGATGAACAGCAACGCCGCGCCGTCCCCGGTGACCTCGGCATGGAGCGTCACGCCGTCGCCGGCCGCGATCGCTGGCATGCCGGCGCTACCGCCCGCCGGCCGGGGCCGCGCTCATGATGTGCTGGTAGGTCCGCGCGGACGCGGCGCCGGCGTCCCCGGCGCTCAGCGCGTCGATAATCGCGTCATGCTGGCGGGCCGACTCGGCGTGCGTGCGCGAGGCCTGCGGGCCGCCGTGCAGCGACGCCCACAGCAGCCGCATCAGCGACAGCAGCAGCGGGCTGCCGGCGTGCTCGTACACGGTGAAATGGAAGTCCCGGTTCAGGTCCGCGTAGCTGGGGTCGTCGTCGGTGAGCGCCCGCATCTGGTCATTGAGGCCCCGCAGCATCTCGATCCCGGCGGCGTCGATCTTGCGGGCCGCCAGTGACGCGCCGAGCGATTCCAGGGCCGCCCGGATCTGGAAGTTCTCCCCGGCCGGGCCGTCGTCCGGCTCCACCACGGTGAATCCACGGTGGGTGTCGCCGACGACCAGGCCCTCCGACTCCAGCCTCCGCAGCGCCTCGCGGACCGGTGTCTGGCTGACCCCGAACCGCTTGGCGAGGTCCCGCTGGCGCAGTTGCTCGCCCGGGGGAAGGTCCCCGGTGATGATCAGCTGGCGCATGAGGGCGGCGACCATGTCGGTCTTGCTGGTGAAGCCCGGCAGCGCGATGTGCGGCAGGTCCACACGCATCAGCGATGCGGGTCGCACACTACGCCTCCCGTGCTCGGGGCCGATGGCGCGCTGGTTGGTCGTCATGGTAGCGCCGGGTTTCCGGCCGCGCCCGTCCGCTGCCAGGCCGCACACCCGCTGCGGCGTCAGCGGCAGCCGCACCACGCCGCCGGGCAGGCCCAGCGCGTCGCGCACGGCGCTGGCCACCGCCGCGCCCGCGGCGCTGATGCCGCCCTCGCCCGCGCCCATGACCCCCAGCGGGTTGCCCGGCGAGGGCGCGGCCTGCGCGAGCAGCACGTCGATCGGCGGGATCTCGGCGGCGGTGGGCATCTGGTACTCCATGAACGTGGTCGCCTGCGGCTGGCCCGTCTCGTCGTAGGTGAACTCCTCCAGCAGCGCCCCGCCGATGCCCTGCGCCGCCCCGCCCCGCAGCTGCCCCTCGACCAGCGCCGGGTTGACGGCCCGGCCCACCTCGCTGGCCACCAGGTAGCGCAGCACCCGCACCCGCCCGGTGCCGGGATCCACCTCGGCCAGGGCGGCGTGCACCCCGTACGGATAGGTCATGTGCGTGACGTCAAAACGGCGGCGCGCGGCCAGCCCCGCCGGTTCGCCGGGCCGCAGGTGGGGGCTGGCCGGTGCGGCCGCCCGGGCGATGTCGCCCAGGCCGACCGCGATCGCCGGGTCGCCGCGGACGCTGACCGTGCCGCCCGTCACCACCAGGTCGTCCTCGGCCGCCTCCAGCATCCGCGCCGCGAGCTGGACCGCCCGGGCCCTGACCGCGCAGGCGGCGCTGTGCACCGCGTTCCCGGCCACCACCGTCGACCGGGACGCCCACGACCCGGTGCCGAACGGCTGCAGGTCGGTGTCCCCGTTGACCACCTCCACGTCCCGCGGGCCGACGCCGAGCGCGTCCGCGGCGATCTGGGCGAGCACGGTCTCGATGCCCTGCCCCAGCGACGTCCCGCCGGAGGCCACCAGCACCGCGCCGGTCTCGCTGACGGTGACGTCGGCCGTGTCATGCGGCCCGAGCCCGCTCTTCTCCAGGAACACGGCGACGCCGAGCCCGCGCAGGCGCCCGGTGTGCCCGGGCTGGCTGGCCTGCGCGCGGTAGCCGAGCCGGGTCATCTCCGCGGCCGCGGCCGCCATCAGCGCCGGATAGTCCCCGGCGTCCAGCACCACGTCGGTGCCGAGGGTGGTCATCGGGCGGCGGTGCGGCAGCTCTCCCGGGCCCAGCAGGTTGCGGGCGCGCAGCTCGATCCGGCCGATGCCCAGCCGGTCGGCGGCGACGTCGAGCAGCTGCTCGCGGGCGGTGGTGCCCTCGTACCGGCCGGGCGCCCGGTAGGTGCCGCACGGCGTCTTGCTGGTGAGCACGACCCGCATGTGGCCGCGGTAGGCGGGCACCCGGTACGGGCCGGGCAGCATCGCCACCGTCAGCTCGGGCACCGCGATGCCGTGGGTGCGGCAGTAGGCGCCGTTGTCGTGCACCACCTCGTCGGTCAGGGCGGTGATCCGGCCGCCGGAGTCGAACGCGGCGGCGATCCGGTGCGACTGCTGCCGCGAGTGGTTCGCCGCGACCAGGTGCTCGGCGCGGTCCTCCGCCCACTTGACCGGCCGGCCCAGCGTGCGGGCCAGCCACGGCACCAGGTAGTCCTCCGGGTAGAACTCGCCGCGCACCCCGAACCCGCCGCCCGCGTCGATCGCGTGCACGTGGATCAGGGCCGCCTCGATCCCGAGCATGGCGGCGAGCACGTCCCGGTTGAACACCGGCACCTTGGTCATGCCGTAGATGTCCAGTGAGCCGGTGCGCGGGTCCGGGTCGGCCAGCAGGACGCGGGCCTCCAGCGGCACGCCGCTGTGCCGCCCGATCGCGACCTCGATCTCCACCACGTGCGCGGCCCGGCGGAACGCGGTTTCGGTGTCCCCGTAGCCGAGGGTGAAGTCGGCGGCCACGTTCCCGCCGGGGAACAGGCGCGGCGCGTCCGCGCTGGCCGCCGCGGCGGCGTCGAGCACCGCCGGCGCCTCGTCGATCTCGACGTCGACGAGCTCGGCGGCGTCCTCGGCGGCGTACGGGTCGGCGGCGGCCACCACGGCGAGCGGTTCCCCCACGTAGCGAACCACGCCGGTGGCCAGCACCGGCTGCAGGTAGCCGGACAGGTCGATGCCGCGGACGGCCAGCCGCACCGGGATGGCCAGCCCGGGCGGCAGGTCGGCGGCGGCCACGGCCGCGGCGACCCCGTCCGCCCGCCTGGCCCGGCTGAGGTCGACCCGCCGCACCCGCCCGTGGGCGATGGGGGAGCGCACCACCCGCGCCCACAGCTGGCCCGCGGCGCTGAAGTCGTCCCCGAACCGGCCGCGCCCGCGCAGCAGCCGGGGGTCTTCCTTGCGCGGCACCCGGGTGCCGATCACGCTCATGGGCCGCTGGCCGCGGCGCCTGGCGGCGTGTCCGGTGCGGCGGCGGGCGGCGTGTCCGGTGCGGTGCCCGGCGGGCCGGCCGCCCGCTGGCGCCCGCCGGCGGTGGCCAGCACGGCCTCGATGATGCCCTGGTAGCCGGTGCAGCGGCACAGGTTCGCGGCGACCAGCTCGCGCACCTCGGCCTCGGTGGGGGGGCCGGAGCCGCCGGCGTCCCGCTGCGCCAGGTAGGCCTCGGCGAGCATCAGGAAGCCGGGCGTGCAGAACCCGCACTGCAGCGCGTGATGATCGCTGAACGCCTGCTGCAGGTCGGACAGGTCCTCGCCGGCGGACAGGCCCTCGACGGTGCTGACCTCGGTGCCGTCGGCCTGCACGCCGAACATCAGGCAGGAGCGCACCGGGCAGCCGTCCACCAGCACCGTGCAGGCGCCGCAGATCCCGTGCTCGCAGCCCAGATGCGTGCCGGTGTAGCCCAGGTCGTGGCGCAGCATGTCGGCGAGCGTGCGGCGCGCCTCCACGGCGAGCTCGTGCCCGCGGCCGTTGACGCGCAGGCTGATCCGGTGCATGTCCTTCACGCGGCGCCCTCCCCGCCGGGCGTGCCGCCCGTGGCCGCGGCGGCGAGCGCGGCGCACACATCGCCGGCCAGCACCGGGATGTGGTCGAACTCGGCGCCCGCGGGGGAGAGCGCGTCGTTGACCGCGTTCAGCACGGCCGCCGGGGCGCCGATCATGCCGCCCTCGCCCATGCCTTTCGCGCCGGTGTCGTCCAGCCGCGACGGGGTCTGCAGGTGGACGATGTCCAGCGGGCACATCTCCGCCGCCGTCGGCGGCAGGTAGTCCATCAGGGTGGCGCTGGCCGGCTGGCCCTGGTCGTCGTAGCGGATCCGCTCCAGCAGCGCGGCCGCCACGCCCTGGGTGACGCCGCCGAGAACCTGCCCATCCACGATGAGCGGGTTGATCACCACCCCGCAGTCCTCCACCACCAGGTACCGGTGCAGCCGGATGGCGCAGGTGCCCGGGTCGATCGCGACCATGGCCGCGTGGCAGGCGTTGGAGAACGTGCCCGGCGGGTCGAAGGACGCCCGCGCCTCGAGCCCGTAGCGCAGCGCCTCCGGCAGCGTATGGGTCTGGAAGTAGGCGACCCGGGCGAGCTCGCTGAGGCCGATCGCGGCCTGCCGGTCGCCCCGGATCCGCGCGCAGCCCTCGCGGAGCTCGACGTCGGCGGCGCTGGCCTCGAGCAGCGCCCCCGCGACCTGCCGCAGCTGGTCCGCGACCTGGTCCGCGGCGCGCGCGGCCGCGCCCCCGCCGATCACGATCGAGCGGCTGGCGAAGGTGCCCCAGCCGTAGGCGACCAGGTCGGTGTCGCCCTGGCGCAGCCGGACCTGGTCCGGGTGCACGCCGAGCCGGTCGGCGACGATCTGCGCGAACGTCGTCTCATGGCCCTGGCCGTGACCGCAGGTGCCGGTGGTGACGATGACCTCGCCGGTCGGGTCCATGCGCACCATCGCGGTGTCGTAGCCGGGCGTCATCCGCATCCGCCGCAGCGACATGGTGGGCGTGCCGTAGCCGGTCCGCTCGGAGAAGCAGGCGTAGCCGATCCCGGCCCACATCCCCGCGCCGCGCAGCGCGTCCCGCTCGGCGTGCCAGCCGCTCCCGGCCACCCGCCGTTCGGCCAGGTCCAGCGATTCGCGGTAGCTGCCCTCGTCGTAGGTGATGCCGTTGACCCCGGTGTAGGGGAACTCGCCGGGGCTGATCATGTTCAGCCGGCGCAGCTGCAGCGGGTCGGTGCCAAGCGCCCGGGCGGCCTTTTCCATCAGCCGCTCCATGACCAGCACGATCTGCGGCCGGGACACGCCGCGGTACGGCGCCGTCGGCGCCTTGTTGGTGGCGATCGCCCGGCCGCGCGCCCGGTACGCCGGGACCTTGTACACGCCCGGCAGCTCGCTCGCGGCCATCAGCGGCTCGACCGCGCAGGTGAACGGGTATGCGGAGTAGGCGCCGACATCGCACTCGATGTCCGCGTCCAGGGCCAGGATCGCCCCGTCGGCGCCGAACGCCGCGCGCACCTGGTACCGCTGCTCGTGCCCGTGGAACGAGGCGGTCAGGTTCTCCTGCCGGTCCTCCACCCAGCGCACCGGCCGCCGCAGCCGCAGCGCGGCCGCGGCCACGGTCACCTCTTCCCGGCCGACCACGCATTTCAGGCCGAACCCGCCCCCGACGTCGGGCGCTATCACCCGCACCGCCCGCTCGGGCAGGCCGAGCGCCTGCGCGACGGCGGACCGGACCTGGTGCGGGACCTGGGTGGAGACGTGCATCACCAGCTGCCCGTCGCGGTCGTCCCACTCGGCCAGGCAGGCGCGCCCTTCCAGCGGCAGCGCCGCCAGCCGGGCGCTGGTGAACACGCCGCTGACGGTCAGCGGGGCGCTGGCGAAGATCTCGCCGAGCCGCTCGTCGTCGAACATCATCAGGTCCACCAGGCAGTTGCCAGCCACACCCTCGTGCACGGCCGGCGCGGCGCCGCCGGTGGCGGCGGAGATGCCGGTGACCGCGGGCAGCGGATCCCATTCGACCTCGACCAGCTCGGCGGCGTCCTCCGCCAGGTAGGCGTCATCGGCGACGATCACCGCCACCGGCTCACCGGCGAAGCGCACCCGGTCCCCGGCCAGCAGCGGCATCGGCGTGGGCACGAACTCGTCGCGCTCCAGCGTGGCCAGCAGGAACGGGTCGCCCAGGTCCGCCGCGGTGAAGGCGGCGGCCACACCCGGTGCCCGCAGGGCGGGCCCGGTGCTGACCGAACAGACCACGGCGCTGGCGAACGGGCTGCGCACGAAGGCCGCGTGCAGCAGCCCCGCCCGGGTGAGGTCGCCCACGAACCGGCCCCGGCCCCGCAGCATCCGGGGGTCTTCCTTACGGGCCATCGCCCTGCCGACCCATTGCCCCCGCCCGGCCGTGCGCTCCTCCGGCCGGCCGTCGGCCAGCGCGGCGCCGGGCCAGGAGCGGTGGACGGCCGGCCCGGTCACAGCCCGGCCGCCTCTGCCAGCGCGCGCGACACCAGGGTCGCGGCGAGCTTCTTGCGGAACCCGCTGCTGCCGTGCGCGTCCGACGGCGGCTCGATCTGGGCCGCGGCATGCTCGCCCATCGCCCGCCAGGTCTGCGGCGCGGCGGGCTGGCCGGCCAGCGCCCCGGCCCCGACCTCGACCGGCAGCGGCCCGACGCCGCCCAGCACCACCCGTGCCGACCGGCAGACGCCGTCGTCGATGTCCACCGCCACCGCGGCGGCGACGACCGCGAAGTCGCCCTGGCGCTCGGCGAACTCGGTGAGCGCGGCCCGCGGCGCGGGCCGCGGGAACCACACCTCGGTGATCATCTCGTCCGGCTCCGCGGCCGTGGTGTAGAAGCCCTGGAGGAACTCGGCGGCGGGCAGGGCCCGCCGCCCGGCCGGCCCCTGCAGCACGATGTTCGCCCCCAGCAGCAGGGCCAGCAGGCACCACTCCGAGGCCGGATCGGCGTGCGCGATGCTGCCGCCGAACGTGCCGCGGGCCCGGATCGGGTAGTGCCCGATCCACCGGGCCGACCGGGGCAGCACCCCGAACCCCTCCCGCACCGCGGGGTCACAGGTCATCTCGACCGCGCGGTGCGGGGTCAGCGCGCCGATGTGCAGGCCGTCCGCCCCGGCCCGCAGGTAGCTCAGCCCGGGCACACGGGTCACGTCGACCAGCGCGCTGGGCCGCGCCAGCCGCAGGTTCATCATCGGGACCAGGCTCAGCCCGCCCGCCAGGATCTTCGCCTCGTCCCCGAGCCCGGCCAGCAGCGCCACCGCCTGCTCCACGCTGCCGGCGCGGTGATAGGCGAACGGCGCAGGCTTCACCGCAGGTCCTCCCGTGCGCGCTGGCTGGCTCTCCCGGGAAAGTTGTCAGCAACCTGGGAGTTCCCGCCGCTCAGGGGCGTCCAGGCCGCTTGGTATACCATATTTCAGCACCGCGCCGGCCGTCCACCGGGAGCCCCGCATGGCACCTTCCCAGCTGCGGGTGGAGCACTGCCCCGCTGGCTACCGGCGGCTGCTGCTGGCGCGCCCGGAGCGCCGCAACGCGCTGGATGTGGGGCTCGCCCGCGCGCTGCGCGACGCCCTCGGGCGTGAGGAGAGCGCCCCGGTGGTGCTCGGCAGCACCGACCCGGCGGTGTTCTGCGCGGGCGCCGACCTGGATCTGCCCGACGCCGGCCGGGCCGAGGTCTCCGACCTGCTCTACGACTGCTACGAAATCATGGTCACCAGGCCGGGGCCGGTGATCGCGGTGGTCGGCGGGCCAGCGGTGGGCGGCGGGGCGCAGCTCGCGGCAGCGGCCGACCTGCGGATCGCGGGACCGGCCGCGAAGCTGCGCTGGACCGGGCCGCCCGGCCGCGGCCTGGCCGTGGGCGCGTGGGTGCTGACCGACCTGGTGGGCCGCGGCACCGCGATGGAGCTGACCCTGACCGGGCGCTGGGTGGGCGCGGCGGAGGCGCTGGCCATCGGCCTGGTCAACCGGGTCGATGACGACCCGGGCCAGGTCGCGGCGGGTATCGCCGCCGAACTGGCCGCCCGCGGCCCGCAGGCGCCCGCCCGGGTGAAGAGCGTGGCGGCGGCCGGCGGTCTGCTCGAGCGGCTGCATGCCGAACGGCGCGCGAACGCCGCCGCCTGGGCGCAGGCGACCGCACCGGCCACCGGATGAGCGCCGGCGAAGACTGGAGCCGGGCCGGGTGGCGGGCGCACCTGCCGGGCACCGATGACGTGCCCGCCTGGGCCGGCCGGCTCGGTGAGACCACGATCCCGGAGCTGGCCGCCGCGTCCGCGGGCCGGGTGCCCGGCCGGGTGGCGATCACCGTGGACGGCGAGCCGGTCACGCACGGGGAGCTGGACACCGGTGCCGCGCAGGTAGCGGGCTGGCTGGCCCGCCGGATCCAGCCGGGGGACCGGGTGCTGCTGGCCGCCGGGCCGGGACCCGGGTTCCTGCGCTGCTATCTCGGGTCGCTGCGGGCGGGTGCGGTGGTGGTGCTCGCCAATCCCGGCTATACCGCGCCCGAGCTGGCCCACCTGGTGTCCGATTCCGGCGCCGCGGTCGCCTTCGCCGGCCCCGGTCCCGCGCGGCTGCTCGCCGCGCTGCCCGCGCCGCCGCTGACCGTCGACGCGAGCTGGCTGCCGCCCGGGCCACCGGGCCGGGCCGGCCAGCAGGTGCGGGCCGCGCCGGATGACACCGCGCTGCTCGCCTACACCTCGGGCACGACCGGGCGGCCGAAGGGCGTCCCTCTGACCCACCGCCAGCTGCTCACCTCGATCCGCACGGCGATGGCGGCCTGGCGGTGGAGCGCGGACGACGTGGTCGTGCATGCGCTGCCGCTGTACCACCAGCACGGCCTGGGGGGAGTGCACGCCACCCTCATCGCCGGAGCCACGGGCCATGTCCGCTCCAGGTTCAGCCCCGCCGACCTCATCGAGACGGTCCGGGCAGCCCGCGCGAGCGTGCTGCTCGGCGTGCCCACCATGTACCAGGCGCTGCTGGCCGCGGCCGGTGTGCCGTCCGCGGGCGGCGTCCCGCCCTCCCGCGCCAGCGCCCCGGCCGGCGGCCCGGTGCTGGCGGGCCTGCGGCTGGCCGTCTGCGGCTCGGCGCCGCTGAACCCCGCCCTGGCGCAGCGGCTCCCCGCCGTGCTGGGGGGCCTGCCCCTCGTCCGTTACGGCACCACCGAGACCGGCCTCAACGTCTCGAACACCTGCGGCGCGCCGCGCGGTGACAGCGTTGGCGTCCCGCTTCCGGGAGTGCTGGCACGGATCTGGTCGGACGGCGCGGAGCGGCCCGCGGGCCAGGAGGGGGAGATCCAGCTCCGCGGCCCCCAGGTCTTCGGCGGCTACTGGCACGACCCGGCCGCCAGCGTGGCCGCCTTCACCGGCGACGGCTGGTTCCGCACCGGCGACATCGGCCGGGTGGACCCGGCCGACGGCCAGCTCGCCATCCTCGGCCGCAGCAAGGAAATGATCATCACCGGTGGCCTGAACGTCTATCCGCGGGAGGTCGAGCTGGTACTGGAAAGCCACCCGTCGGTCGCGGAAGCCGCGGTGGCCGGCGTCCCGCACGAGCACTGGGGGGAGCAGGTGACCGCGTGGGTGGTCACGCGCCCGGGCCGCGAGTTCGACGAGCGCGCCCTGATCGCGCACGCCCGCACGGCCCTGGCCCCCTACAAGTGCCCCAAGCAGGTATTCGAGGCCGGCGCCCTGCCACGCAACCACGTCGGCAAGATCATCCGCAGCGCCCTCACCCCCCCGTAGGGAAGGGGCGCGGCGAGCCTTCCCGGGTGGTGATATTTGGTATACCATCCAGCCAGGCCGGGCGTGGCCCCCTGCCGGCGGCGCCCGCGGGCGCGAGCTGACCCGCGGCTGAGGCGGGATGCCGACGCGCGGCTGACGCGAGACTGGTGCCTGCCGCCCGCCAGGGGCGAAGGGGGTCGCGGTGGATCTGCAGCTGGCCGGGAAGGTGGCCTTCATCACCGGCGCGAGCAAGGGGATCGGCCGCGCGGTGGCTGATCAGCTCGCGCGCGAGGGCGCCGACGTGGTCATCACCGGCCGGACGGGAGAGCCGCTGGCGGCGGCCGCCAAGCAGATCGCCGCGGAAACGGGCGGCGCCGTGGTGCCGATGGCGGGCGACATGAGCGTGACCGAGGACGTCCAGCGCTGCGTGGCCGCCACCCTGGAGCGGTTCGGGAAGATCGACATCCTGGTCACCTGCGCGGGCAGCTCGCCCGGCGGCCTGCTGGAGGACCTGACCGAAGAGCAGTGGATGTCCAGCCTCAACCTCAAGTTCATGGGCTACGTCCGCTCGGTGCGCGCGGTCATCGGCCACATGCGCGAGCGGGGGGAAGGCGCCATCGTGCTCGTCGTCGGCAACGACGGCCTGAAGCCCAGCTACTGGGAGATGACCGCGGGGGTGGCGAACGCCGCCGACATCAACTTCGCGTCCTCGGTCGCCGAGCAGTACGGGCGCCATGGGGTGCGCATCAACACGGTCAACCCGGGGCCGGTGAACACCGACCGCTGGGACACGCTGGAGAAGGCGTTCGCCCGCGACAAGGGGGTGTCCCAGGAGCGCGCGCACGAACTGGCCGAGCGCTCCATCCCCTTCGGCCGCATCTGCGAGCCGGGCGAGGTCGCGGCGCTGGTGGCCTTCCTCGCCTCGCCCCGGGCCGGCTTCATCAACGGCGCCCACATCCCCATCGACGGGGCCCAGCGCAAGGCGGTCATGGATCAGTGAGCGGTTCGCAGATGACATTCACCGGTTCCGGGGTGGGCGTGACGACCACAGCGCCCACCAGCATGGTTAGGCAGTACAGGCGGTAGGGGAGGGTTTGCCATGGCTGATGCTCAAGGTGCCGGGGTTGCCGTCTCGGGCGGCGAGGCCGGATCGCATCCGCTGCAGATCGAGGCGAACGGCATCAACGTCATCACCGATGCCGAGCGCAAGGGGCATCCGCGCGATCTGTTCTGGCCGTGGTTCGCGGCCAACATCTCGGTCCTCGGCCTGAGCTACGGGGCCTTCCTGCTGGCATTCGGGATCTCGTTCTGGCAGGCGGTCATAGTCGGCCTGGCCGGGATCGTCATCTCGTTCCTGCTGTGCGGGTTCATCGCGATCGCCGGCAAGCGCGGATCGGCGCCGACGATGGTGCTGAGCAGGGCGGCGTTCGGCGTCCGCGGCAACAAGCTGCCGACGGTCATCTCCTGGCTGCTCACGGTCGGCTGGGAGACCATCCTGATGATCCTGGCGACGCTGGCGATCGCCACCGTCTTCGGCCACCTCGGCTGGCCCAGCGGCACCGCCACCAAGGTCGTCGCGATGATCGTGGTGGTGGCGCTGACCATCTTCGGCGGCGTGATGGGCTTCGACCTGATCATGCGGATGCAGACGGCCATCACGATCGTCACCGGGGTGCTCACGGTGATGTTCATCATCCTGGTGGCGGGCAAGATCCACTGGTCCGCGGTCTCGGCGCTGCCGGGCGGCTCGGCGGAGGCGCTCATCGGCGGCCTGGTGTTCATGATGACCGGCTTCGGGCTCGGGTGGGTCAACGTGGCCGCCGACTACTCGCGTTACCTGCCACGCAGGTCCTCGAGCACCGGGGTGGCCGGCTGGACGACCTTCGGCGGCGCGGTGGCCCCGGTCGTGCTGCTCATCTTCGGGCTGCTGCTGGCCGGCTCCTCGAAGGGGCTGAGCACGGCGATAGGCGCCGACCCGATCGGGGCGCTCGCCGTCCTGCTGCCGACCTGGTTCCTGATCCCGTTCGCCATCGTGGCCGTGCTCGGCCTCATCGGCGGCGCGGTGCTGGACATCTACTCCTCGGGCCTGGCCCTGCTCTCGCTGGGGCTGCGGGTGCCCCGCTACGTCGCGGCACTGATCGACGGCACGGTGATGACCCTCGGCACGATCTACGTGGTGTTCATCTCCGGCAACTTCTTCGGCGAGTTCGAGGGCTTCCTGATCACCCTCGGGGTGCCGATCGCCGCCTGGTGTGGCGTCATGCTCGCCGACATCGCGCTGCGCAAGCGCGACTACGCCGAGCCCGAGCTGTACGACCCGGCCGGCCGCTACGGCGACGTCCGGTGGCTCCAGGTCGGGGTGGTCATCGTCGCCACCGTGGTCGGCTGGGGCCTGGTGACCAACACCTTCGCGAGCTGGCTCAGCTGGCAGGGTTACCTCCTCGGCCCGTTCGGCCTCGGCGGGAAGAGCGGCGCCTGGGCCTACGCCAACCTGGGCGTGCTCGTGGCGCTGGTGCTCGGGTTCGTCGTGACCTGGCTGTTCGGCCGGTCGGCCGTGCGGGCCCAGGAAGTGGCGCCGCGGGAGCCAGCCGCCGCCCAGACATGACCAGCCCGGCGAGCCCGGCCAGCCCGGGGGGCGCTGCGGGGGAGCGGCAGGCGACGCTCGCGGTCATCGACATGCAGCGGGTGTTCGGTGAGAGCGACAGCCCCTGGTTCACGCCCAGGTTCGCCGAGATCGTGGGCCCCATCCAGCGGCTCGTCGACGCCTACCGGCCGCGGGTCGTCTTCACCAGGTTCGTGGCCCCCGCCGTCCCCGCCGGGGCGTGGCGCCGTTACTACGAGCTCTGGCCGTTCGCGCTGCAGCCCCCCGATGCGCGGATCTACGAGCTCGTGGACGAGTTCGCTGATGAGCCGGGCCCGACGGTGGACGCCACGACCTTCGGCAAAGTGGGCGACCAGCTGTACGCGCTGACCGGGGGCGGGCGGCTGGTGCTGGCCGGTGTCTCCACCGACTGCTGTGTCCTGTCGACCGCGCTGGCGGCCGCCGATGACGGGGTCCACGTCCAGGTGGTCGCGGACGCGTGCGCGGGCCTCAACGACGAGACCCATGCCAAGACGCTGGACATCCTGCGCCTCTACAGCCCGCTGGTGGAGGTGGTGAGCCTGGCCGAAGCCATCGGGCAGGCGCCCCGCTCCGCGCCCGCGCCCTGATGCATGAGCCCGGCGGGCGGCAGCGGCTGCCCGCGCGTGCGCTCGGGGCCCTGTACGGGCTGGCGGCCGGCGATGCGCTGGGCATGCCGACGCAGGCGTGCTCCCGGCCTGACATCGTGTCGCGGTACGGCAGCCTGCTGGGCGCCTTCGAGCCGGGGCCGCCGGGTCATCCGCTGGCCGCCGGGCTGCCAGCGGGCACCGTCACCGACGACACCGAGCAGGCGGTGCTGCTGGCACGCCTGGTCATCGAGGGCCGCGGCGAGGTCGACCCGGCCGCGCTGGCGGACCGCCTGCTGGCCTGGGAGGAGTCGATGCGCGCCCGCGGCTCGCTCGACCTGCTCGGCCCGTCCACCCGGCGGGCGCTCAGCGCGGTCGCCGCCGGGGCCGGCGCCGAGGACCCCGGCCGGTATGGCAGCACCAACGGCGCCGCGATGCGGATCACACCGGTGGGCATCGCGACCCCATCCGGCGATCGTGGCCTGCTGGTGGACCGGGTGGTGGCGGCCAGCAAGGTGACGCACAACACCGGGATCGCGCTCGCCGGCGCGGCGGCCGTGGCGGCGGCGGTCAGCGCCGGGGTCGACGGTGCCACGGTCGGCGACGCTGTCCGGCTCGGCGCGGCCGCGGCGGCCGCGGCCGCCCGGCGCGGGCACTGGGCGGCGGGCGCGGATGTGGCATCGCGGATCGGATGGGCGGCCGGGCTGGTCACCGGGCTCGGCCCGGAGCAGGCCATGGACGTGGTCTACCGGCTGGTGGGATCGAGCCTGGCCACCCAGGAGTCGGTGCCAGCGGCGTTCGCGATGGCGGCGGCGAGCCCGGCCGACCCCTGGCTCGCCTGCCGGATGGCCGCCTCGCTGGGAGGTGACTGCGACACGATCGCCGCCATGACCGGGGCGATCTGCGGCGCCTGTCACGGGGTGGCGGCATTTCCCGAAGACGCGCGGTCCACGGTGGCGCGGGTGAACGACCTCGGGCTGGAGGCGCTGGCGGCCGGCCTGCTGGAGGTGCGGGCCGCGGCCGCCTCCCGGGCGGGCGGCGACGCGTCCCGGGCCGAAGGCGATGCGGCACGGTAGCCGGCGGCCGCCCGCTGGCGAGCCCGGCCGGTTCGGCCGGCTGCTCCACCTCGGCAACGTGGTCGTGGACGTCGTGCTGGCGGTGCCCGCGCTCCCCGAGCGGGGCGGCGACGTGCTGGCGGGCCGGGCGGAGACGGCGGCCGGCGGGGGCTTCAACGTGCTGGCCGCTGCCGCGCGGCAGGGCCTGCGGACCGCCTATGCGGGCGCCCACGGCACCGGCCCGTTCGCCACCCTGGCCCGGGCCGCGCTGGCCAGCGAGGGCGTCGATGTCATCCAGCCGGCCAAGGCCGGCCTGGACACCGGCTTCGTGCTCACCCTGGTGGAGGCCAGCGGCGAGCGGACCTTCGTGACCAGCCGCGGCGCCGAGGCCACGCTGACCGCCGCCGATCTCGACCGTATCAACCCGGCCGCGCGCGATGCGGTGTACCTGTCCGGCTACAGCCTGGTTCACGACAGCAACCGGGCCGCGCTGCTCGGCTGGCTGCCGCGGCTGGGCGGCGGCAACCTGATGTTCTTTGATCCCGGCCCGCTGGTGGGGGCCATCCCGGCCGGCGCGCTCGCCACCGTGCTCGACCGGGCGGACTGGCTGACCTGCAATGCGCGGGAGGCCGCCATCCTCACCGGCGCCGCGGATCCGCGGGCCGCGGCGGCCACGCTCGCCGGCCGGGCCAGCCGGTCCCAGGTGCTGGTCCGCACCGGCCCGGACGGCTGCCTGATCGGCCGGCCGGGCGCCGGGGTGGTGCACGTCCCCGGGTTTGCGGTGCGGGTTCGGGACACCAACGGTGCCGGTGACGCCCACACCGGGGTCTTCATCGCCGCGCTGGCGGCGGGCGCGGCCGGGACCGCCGCCGCCCGCAGCGCGAACGCGGCAGCCGCGCTCGCGGTCACCAGGCGCGGCCCGGCCACCGCGCCGACCCAGGACGAACTGGCCCGGTTCCTCGCCACCGCCTGAGATCCGCGGCAGGCCCAGAGAGAAGGGAGCCGCTGCCTCGCCTGCTACTCGGCGGACATAAGTGATCACGCTCACGGGCAGTCTGGGCAGGCAGTTTGCCGCAGCTACAACGCCTGGAGGACGATCGCGCGCAGGTCGCTGTCGCTCAGTGCGGCGGGATTGCCCTGCATGCTGCTTGACCT
>Ga0335080_10000469_pt1 | contig 36851 bp, 27 predicted proteins | sample Lox_Sample_34_FD_206720 | JGI IMG/M metagenome (GOLD analysis project Ga0335080, IMG submission 206720) | Soil microbial communities from Loxahatchee National Wildlife Refuge, Florida, United States - Lox_Sample_3.4 | ecosystem: Environmental > Terrestrial > Soil > Wetlands | place: USA... | reverse complement strand
AGACAACGGCCTTGATTCACTCGGCGCTCGATCCGGAATTACTGGCCGGCCAGGTGTATCGTGATAATGAGGTGCTCCCCACTTCCACCGCGAATCTTTGGTACACGCGTCCCGCAATCTTTGTGGATCCGGCCGGGGCGATGATGGGGCAGCGGGAACGCTGGAGACGTCTTGTAAAACTGCTGCAGCCGGCGCGCTTCTCGGCAGCGGTGGGGAAGAAGGCGCAGGCTCCGAGGGCCGCGATCGTTTGCTTCGACAGCGAGACGTTCTTGCAACCGGGAGCGAGCGAGGCCACCGTCTCAGCAGCGCGGAGATTATCGGCGAGGCTACAGGAGGTCTCACAGCTTCTGGGCATCAGCTTCCCGGTTTATGTATTGTTCACCAAGGTCGACCGGATTTCATTTTTCACAGAGTTTGTGCGTGGGATGAGCAAGGATGAAGTTGCCGAAGTGCTCGGCACAACGCTGCCCATGCGGTCGTTGAGCGCGGGCGTCTATGCAGACCAGGAAACACAGCGGCTGACCAAGGCGTTTGACGAAATTTTTTACTCGCTGGCCGAGCGCCGCATCGTGCTCCTTCCGCGCGAAAACGACAGCGATAAGTTGCCTGCGATTTATGAGTTTCCCCGGGAACTCAGAAAGCTCCGGACGCTGCTGGTGCAGTTTCTCGTGGATCTGCTCCGTCCCACGCAACTGGGAACGAATCCGTTCTTGCGCGGCTTCTATTTCACCGGGGTACGGCCCGTGGTTGTGGATGACGTGGTCGCGGCGCCCGTTCGCGTGGCAGAGACAGCCGAGGAGTCTCTCAATTCGGGCGCGACACAGATCTTTCGCGGCGCGGGATCGCAAGTCGCATCGGCCCCAGCGATACGAGGCGGCGGTCCACGGCGGATGCCACAGTGGGTGTTTCTCACGAGTCTTTTCAATGACATTCTCGTGAAGGATCGGGTAGCGCTGGCGGCCAGCGGATCGAGTTCTCATGTCAATCTGCTTCGCCGCATCGGGTTGGGCTGCGCCCTTTTGTTGGGCCTCATTTTTCTGACCGGCTTCACGATTTCCTTTTTCCAAAATCGTGCGCTGGAGAGCCGTGTGCGCGACGAGGTCACGGATCTGAGGACGATCCAGATGCCCACCGAGCAGCGACAGCCAGCCTCGATAGCTGATCTGCAGAAGCTAGACCGCCTGCGCGCGGATCTGGTCGACCTCACGGATTGGGAAGAGAACGGTGCACCGTGGAGCATGCGGTGGGGGCTCTATTCGGGACACGAGGTCTATCAAAACGCAAGACCGGTTTATTTTGATCGCTTTCGCCGCTTACTGTTTGGCGAGACGCAGAAACGGATCGTCGACAATCTGCTGGCCCTACCGGACGCCCCGCCCGCCAATGCGCCAAACGACGCTTACGAGAAGGCTTATAGCGAGCTGAAAGCTTATCTGATCACGACTTCCTATCACGACAAGAGCACCAAGGAATTCCTGACTCCGGTCTTGATGAGTCACTGGGTGGCCGACCGAGATATCGACAAAGACCGCAAGGACCTTGCGTCGGCACAGTTCGATTGCTACAGCACCGAACTCGCCAAGGAGAATCCGTTTTCGAGTAGCAATTCTCCGTCCATGATCGTGCATACCCAGGCATACCTGAACGGTTTTGCCGGAATTGATCGCTACTACGTGCAACTGCTGGGACGGGCCTCGCAAAACAACCGCGACGTCAGTTTCAATGAGGAGTATCCGGAGTCAGTCGGAGTCATTGTGAGCACGCACAAGGTGAAAGGTGCATTTACGCGCGGCGGATATCAGTTCGCGCAAGATGCGCTGAAGAATCCCTCGTTGTATATGGGAGGAGAGGAGTGGGTACTAGGTAAGAGCGTTGCCCAAGGTCTGGATCCCGCAGTCGTTCGTCAGAAGCTGACCGAGCGGTACCACCAGGATTTCGTGAACGAATGGAATGCGGTTCTGAAGACCTCCTCGGTGCCTCCGTACAGCGGATTCCCAGATGCAGATCGAAAGCTGATGAAGATAACAGATACAAAATCTCCTCTGATGCTGCTGTTCTACTTTGTCTCGCACAATGTTGACCCCGCTCCAGCCGAGATAAAGTCCCCGTTTGCTCCCGTGCAGGCGATTGAGCCCCCAGGACCGCCGGACAAACCTCCAGACGTGCTGATCACATCGAAGATGCAGGATTACATGAAGGCTCTGGGGACGCTTGATGCATCGATTCACGCGCTTGCGCAAAGTCCGGGTGCGCCGGATCCGACCTTGATGGCCCAGGCGGCGGGGGCGCAGACCTCTGCGTCCAGCGCTGTGACGGCTGTGATTAGTGGTATTCCCGTGGACAATTCACAGCCGGTCGGCAACGAAAAGGAGATCCGACGGCTGTTGGAACAGCCGATTACGGCGCTCGATGCGGCGGTAAAAGCTGGCCCCGCGAAGGTTGCCGGGGCGGCCGCGGCGGGATTCTGTTCTCAGATGAGGGGCTTATATCCTTTTGATCCGACTTCGCAAAAGGAGATGCCGCTGGACCAGTTCTACTCCTTATTGGCGGGCGATGAGTGGAAAAAGCTCAATGAAGCCGTGAAACCATTTGTGCAGAGGGCTAGCTCGGGTTACGTGCCCAATCCAGAGGCTACGGCGAAGCCTTCCGCGGAATTCCTGCGCTTCCTAAGCAAGATGTCGGCTCTCGGTGATGTGATGTTTCCCAACGGGTCTGCGCCGCCGCATTTCTCGTACACGCTGAAACAGCTTCCCAGTAATCTCGAAGGCGTGGAAGTAACGATCGGGACAGAAAAGCTCAGTGGCGCAGGCGCGCAAAAGACGTTCGTGTGGACTGGCGCTCCCGAAAATATTGATGTCTCCAAGAATGGAGACACGCTGGACTCAGCGAGCGGGCCATGGGCGCCTTTCCGCTTCGTAGCGCGCGCGCGTCACCTGACCTATAACAACCTGGAGTGGGTTATCGAGAACAATGGACAGCCCGTGAAGCTGCCCAACGGCAAGATCAAATCGTACGATTATCAATTGCAGGTGGCGGGAGCAGCCAATCCGTTTTTCGACATGCCCGGGCTTAGGTGCGTGAGTCAGGTGGCGGGAAAGTAATCACCGACGGGCGAAGGCGCACATACAATCAGAACCTTCGTATGTTGCGGCGGTCATTCTCAGGTAGAGCTCTTCTGCCCTGACTGGCCGGAGAGCCTGCCAAAGAACCGATCTTTCCATGATGGGGGCGTGGCCCGGATCAACAAACAAGTGATGTTGTCGTCGCTGCCGCCGCCCTTGGCGGCTTCAATCAAATCGCTGCATGCTTTCTCCAGGGACTCCTGATTTAGTGCTTCGGCCATCTTCTCTTCCGTCACGTGGCGGGAGAGACCGTCGCTGCAGAGCAGGAGGACATCTTCGGAGCTCAGTTCGTGATCTGCGAGGTCAGGTTCGACTGTGTCGTCGGTCCCCAGGGCACGCACAATCACGTTCTGCATCCTGGAATTTTCTGCCTCCTCCAGGGTCATGAGTCCGCGGCGCACCTGCTCCATGACCAGAGAGTGGTCTTGGGTAAGTTGCGCGACTTCATGTTTGCGGATGAGGTAAATGCGGCTATCACCGACGTTGGCGATCGAAAACTGATTTCCTTCCACCACGACGCCCACGATGGTTGATCCCATGCCGGCAACGTTGACGTCTCTAGCTCCAGCTTCGTGAATGGCCTGGTTCGCGAGCTGAATGGCCGCGGCAAGATCGGCTGCCCGTTGCGAGACGCCATGAAATCGGGGCACTCCGTCGGAGGTGGTATCGGGTCTTTCGCGATAGTAACCAAGAACGGTATCTACAGCGATCTTGCTCGCCAGCTCGCCGGCCTGCTGTCCACCCATGCCATCGCAGACGATGAAGATGCCGTGGCGCAAGTCGTATCCAAAATTATCCTCGTTGTTTTTACGTACGAGGCCGATATCGGTCAGGCCGGCGGCTTGAATTACGTAACTCATGCAGGGTCAGGGAATCGTAACTTATTGGCCCGTTACCGTAAACACTCAGACGACGACAGAAACAGAAAAGGTTAGTTTTCTTGTGGAAAACGATGGGAGCCCAAATACCGCCATTCTGCTTCCATGCGCTCGGACTAACGCCGGGCCCTGCCGGCCTTTTTGCTGAGCGTTTGCCATTCGTTCTGCAGTTCCTTGCTGGCATATTCGGCGAAGGCGACGACGGCATCCAGGGCGCTTGCAGCTTGCTGCTTGTCTCCTGCGTTGAACGCCGCGCGCGCCCGGTCGATCCCGGAGGACAGCTGTCGATCTGCGACCTTTTTGCGGCGTGACACGAAGGTTGGAACCAGTCGGGTGAGCAGAGGAGACCTGTCGTCCTCGCACAACGAGTTTTTGTTGCCATCGCCATGATCGAGATAAGCGTATGCAATGCCAACTGCCTTAAGGGCGCTGGCTTCACTAGCGCTGGCTTCGCGCAGGGTCGCGACTGCTTTCTGTACGGTCGCATTCTGCAGGACAGAAGGCGGCTGCGACTCCAATACCTGGACAGCTTCCAAGTACTGTTCGTGGACGCGGAGTGTCTCGGCGGCCTGCAGGGCGGATTGAATCATTCGCTCAAGGGATTGCAGGCGGGTCTTGGCATCTTCCAGGACAAACATCAGTGATGCCGTTTCTGGTTCCGGCTTGATGTGACCAAGCAGGTCGACCACTTGCGCATATGCATCACGGGCCATGAGGTCCTGCGCCTGTCGCAGCAGATTCTGGATGTGAGCATTCTTCAGGCCGCGATCGGCCTCCTGCCGGGCGAAGTCCAGCAGTTCCGTAATCTCGGGGGCAACGATGCCTTCTTTCTGGCAAGCTTCCAGAAGGCGCAGTGCTTCGGAGTAGCTTCCAGCGCTCAGAGCTTCGTGGGCTTTCTGCAAATACTCCGCGCGAGCCCGCTCCTGCGTGCGCTCGGAGATACGGCCAACGATAGTGGATTGCAGCGCGAGTAGGCGTTCATTTCCCGGAGCCTCATGGAGCAGTTGATGCACGAGCTTCAATGCTTCTTCCGGCGAAGTTTCAATCAGACTACGGCAACGCAGGGCGATCTCGTCAACGCGTTGGCGGACTTCCTCGTCGCGGAGTTTTCGTGCCAGCGCGCTCTTCAGCTTGATCAAGCTGGGCTCGCTGGGAAGCCGGTCGAGCGCTTGCTCAACCAGTTTGGCGGCGTGCGACAACTCTTCGACAGTCGAGGCAACCGAAACTTCGCGTTCCAGTTGTTCGAGGATGCGACGTCGCTGCTCCTGCTCGCGGCCTTGCCTGGCGGCGGATTGCAGCTTGATCAATTCAGGATTGGCGGGATCAATTTTTTCAATTTCTGCAAGAAGTTCGTTTGCTTCGGTGAAGCGGCGCGCCCCAATCTGGCTGCGCGCGTTCTCAAGGAGTTTTTTCGTCTTGGCGTGGCGCTCGGCTTCTTCAATCAGGCGTGTCAGTATTACATGAGCAGCTCGTACTCGCGAATCGTCCCGATCGAGCTCGAGAGCTTTGGCGATGACTGCATTCGCGGCCTCGAGGTCGCCACGGTCGCGGGCGGTATCGGCTTCACGGAGATAGCGGTCGATAGAATCCCGGCGTCGCTTCTTCTGACGGGTCGTTTCTAACAGACTTGAAAGTGCCGAGCTCGATGGGTCGAGTCCGCAGGCCTGTTCGAGGCAATGAATCGCGCTGTCGTAACGCTTGTCGGCAGATGCTTCCTCGGCCTGCGCTTTCAGCTGGCGAATCTGGTCGGTGCGCGCGCGGAGGCTCAAGCTCTGGCGAACTTGCGCGATCATTTGCCGAGCTGTGGTGTGCTGGCTGTCGACCTTCAAGACCTCGAGCAGAACGTCACGAGCGGTCGTAAATTCTTCCTTCTGAACCAACTTTTCAGCCTTCTCAATCCAGTCGGCGACTTGCTCCTTTCTCAGGTCTCGTTCAATCGACTCGATATCGGCCGCCATTTCGTCGGCCGTGGAGTAGCGGTCGTCAGGGTTCTTGGCAAGCGCATGATCGATGATGCCATCCAGGGCGACGGGGTATTTTCCAAGATACTGGCTAAGTGGAGGGTGCATCTCGGTCAGTATCTTGTGCACGATTGCGTAGTCGCCCGTGAACGGGAGCTGGCCCGTCAAGAGCTGAAACATCATTACGCCGACGGAAAAGAGGTCGGACCGGCCATCGAAGGGAGCATTCCGCAGGCGCTCAGGGGCCATGTACTGCAGCGTACCGATGACTGCGCCAGTGCGGGTGAGACGGCTTTCGGCATTTTCCTGACGCGCAATACCGAAATCGAGCAGCTTCACCATGCCGTCGGGTTGCACGATGACATTGGCGGGCTTGACATCGCGATGGATGACGTCGTTACGGTGCGCGTATCCCAAGGCGTAGCAGACCTGTTCCAGGATCTTCAGCTTGTAGGCGAGCGGCTGCGTCCTGCCAGACTGGATCAGGCGATCCAGAGGATCGCCCGACAAATACTCCATGACGATATAAGGAAAGCCGTCCTGCTCGCCCATATCGTAAACGGTGACGATGTTCGGATGTCTGAGTGCACCGGTCTTGGCCGCTTCCTGATAGAAGCGCTTCAGCATCTCCTGATCGCCTGTAAGTCCTTCGGTGACGGTCTTGATCGCGACCTCACGATTGAGTTGGCGATCAAGGGCGCGATAGACAAGACCCATGCCGCCGCGACCGAGAAGATCGATTACTTCGTACTTGCCGATGCGCTTTATGTTCGGAGCGGTCACAGAAATAGTCGCTTATCAGGGTGAAGCGACAACCCAGGGAAGGGGCCGCCAGCCGCTGGCTATTTTCCTGCCAGCCAGGGGATTCCAACGGCCCTAGGATCATACAGCGCAAAAGCGTTTTGTGCTAGGCGGCACTGCCTGGCCAAACCATGTTGAACTGATCGTGCAGGAACTTCTTGGCTTCTTCCCGTTCGGGGGTTTGGGCATCGGGAGTTGAGTTTAAATACAGAATGTAGGCCTCGGCGCTCCCGTCTGTGTCCCCGTCCGTGAAGCGTTTGCGCGCCTGCGCCAGAATCTTGCTCGGGAGCGTTTGGACCTTCTCCTTCACCTCTTTGATTAGATCGCTGCGGGCCTCGATTTCGACGTCGCCGAGGAATTGATTTTCATCAGGGAGGGTCCCCGTCGGTTTGACACCTTTCGTATCCTCGGGCTTTACGTTCTCCAGTACGATGAATTGCTTCTCGGATTGTTTCCTGATCGACGGATTGGATGCGATGACAGTTCCGCTGGCATCGGTGATGCGGAATCCAAGTTCCACCACGGCGCTGAGGTCGATCGTTCTCTTCGTGTAGGTGTAGGGCTTGGCTACATCGAACATCTTGGTCTTGGGGATGGAGTCGAGCTGGCGACCTAAAGCGTCTGCGTTCTTCTGGGCGTCATCGACAGCCTGCTTGGCAGCGGTAATCTCCTTTTTCTTGTTGTGGAGATTTGCAGCGTCCAGCAGCTTCTGGGCTTTCTGAACCTCTTGGTTAGCGGCCTCATATTCCCGGTTAGCCCTGTTCCATTCCTCGTTCGGTATATCCCTTGTGCCCACCAGGTATTCGGAATCGAGGGACTCGATACTCGGCTTTGCGATGGGACGATGTTCCAGCACATCACCGATAAGTTGGAAATTGGGATCGATGGGCGTCGGGTCGGCGGCGCGAATGATCCTGACAGGGAGAGCTGTAGTCTCCAGGCCGGTCGCGATGGCATCCGAAAGCTGGTCCGCAAAGCCGGAACTCTCTCGGCGTGAGGTCTGGTCGCGGAACACGACCTTGATCGAAAGCGTGGAACGAATATTGTGCACGGTGGAATATTTCGTGCGCTCGTCGCGAATATCATCGCGATTGGGCTGATATCGCTGCGCTTGCTGCAAATACAGCCAGGCGATACCGACGCCGGATCCAAGAGGCTTTTCGAGATAGATCTTCGCCCGGGCGACGTAGTAGTCGCTCAGCGTTTGCGAGGCGAGGTCGCGACGAAGCTTGAGGTTCTGATTTTCGGGGTCCAGGTTGCATGCGCGTTGCAGATATGTGTATGCCTGTTGTACGCCGATTTCGTCCGCCCGTCCTTGAATCGGGTTATGTGCGTCCATCAGGCGCTTGGCCTCGTCGGACGCGGCTTTCACGTATGCGGGTTCAAGTGCCGCAACGCGATCCTTCACCAACGTCCGCTGGGAATCGGGGAGATCGGCTACCACCTCGTAAGCCTCGATAATCTTTTTGTCCTGCTCGAACGCGTTGCTCTGCTGCAGCGCGTTGTCGGCGGCAGACCGATCATTGGATGACTGCAGGCTGGCTTGCGCTTGCTTGAGAGCGGTCGTGGCTGCGCTCGTTGGCTTTACGGAAACGGCTCTCTGGTAGTCCTGGACAGCCTCATTCCACTTTTGTGCGGCGGTGTCGGCCTGCCCCTGTTCGACGCGATAGTTGTAAGCCTTATCGAGAATCGCGGAGATGCGCGGTTCCTCGTCGGCGAAGGAGCGGAAGTCGGAAACCGCGGCGACTGCCTCGTCGTAATGGTTGGCGGCAATATTCGATTCGCCGCTTCTGAGTGCCGCTTCGACACGGTTAGTCTCAGTCGCGACTGAATTCACCAGCGTGAGCCCCTGATCAAAATGCGGATCAACCCCAAGCACTTGTTCGGTCAGCTCTCGGCTAGTGGCGAGGTGTGAATATCCCGTTGTGTGATTGGCCAGTGCCTGCCGATAGGCTTCGAGTTCGGCACGAATCTTACCGGCAATCAGCACAAGTTCGGCATGGACGGCTTCCCGCAGCTTGGAGGCATCGTCATTCACCGGAAGAAGTTCGTGAGCCTGATCGGCGCGCAGGAATGCAGTTCGTAGCTGGGCATAGGCAGGCGTATTGGAGGCGACGGAATTGCGATAAGCAGCCAGACCATCGTTCCCATCTTTGATGAGTAAGGCCGCGAGGTTTTCCTTGCTTGTATCCGTGTGGGGAGCCTTGGGATATCGGCTGAGATAATCTTGCCACTGAGCGATGGAATGGGCGCGATTCGCTCGAAGGTATTCGGCAAGCTCGGTGTCCGGAGCCTGCACGAAAACGATCTTCACGGTGGGCTTGAACGCCGGTAATGTTGTCACGCCCTGGATCGACGAACTCAACACCTGGCCGCTGAGCGCGGCACGGTCGGCGACTTGCGCGGGAGTGAGCGTCTCGTCTTTTTCAAACTTGAGGTTTGTGGGCACCACGCATTCCGATTCGCTGCCCCGTATGAGGAGCATCGTGCCTTTTTCATCCCGTTCTATTGAGGTCACCGGTGGAACGAGCGTAATCTTTGGCAGTTTCCCGTAGTTCGATTTGTTGATCTGCGTGACACCGGTGCAGCCGCGCACCTCGGCTTTGCCGTTAATGAGCAAGCCGGAGAGTTGAACAAAAGCGGCGCCGTTCGGCCCGTCGTAGAGTTCAATTGCGGTGATCGGTACATCTTTCGAGTAAGCCGATGGAACCGCTGAAAAAGTCAGGAGGAGTGTAAGACAGATTCTCGTCAGAAAAGGCCAAAGACAGAGAACGGCATTAAACTTCCAACGTCGTGGCATAAAATCCCCGGGGTGACGGCAAACGTCATATAAGTTCGCCCCTACGTAGGTGCCCGTATCATACTCACTGTTGAATTGAAGTCAAGCATGCCTGGGGGATATGAGCAGCAGAATCGTGGATGGGAATTTCGCGCGACAAATTTCGCGCGAAATGTTTGCCACGCATACTAATTTGGCGTAACCTACTTTCCCGGACACTTCTCCCTCCCCCCCGAAGTCCCCCGAGTTTTATGGCGCCTTTCGAACCAAAAACCGACAGCAAAGAGTTCGAGATCGCGAATCTTGAGCCGGGCTCAATCGGGGAGGCCGCGGATTTGACGATCCGCATTTGGCGGCAAAATGCGAGCAGCCGCACTGCAGAACTGACCTGGAGTAGCGAAAGTGTCCTTGTCTACATGATTGCCGACCTGGTTGCGGCAAGCCATGGCCGCATAGCGATTGAGACTCCAACAGTGATGTCTGCCCACTTCGATACTTCGCTTCAGGCGCTGGTCGCGGCAAAGCGTATCCAGACGGCGATCCTGGAATTTGTTACCTGCCGTCCGGGCGATTATACGGGTGCTGCGATTTTGGTCCATCCGGCAACGGGATTCAGTCAGGGGACGGCGGAGAGCGCACTGGGGCTGACACAGCCCGGTCAAATCATTCTTTCTCAGGAAGTCGCCAAGCGGTTGAAAGAGCTTCCCAGGATCGAACTTCGTGCGGTGCCGGCGCTAACGACCGGCGGAGCCGAACATGTCGGACTCGCCGAGTTGGTATGGACTTCGGCGGAGAGGCTGGCGACTTTCCGCGATTCTGTTCCCCCAACTGCCAATATTGCTTTGCCCTTTGGGGCCACGATGATCGTGGACGAGCCGTTGGCAGGTCCTCAGAGTGACGTGGCCAGCGCCTCTCGCAAGCCGCTTGCACACTCCGCAATGAAGGGCATCGCTCACGAATGGCGAGCGCGAGACGGGTCCTTCGAGGAAGGACTCACAGAATTCGGGGAGCAGCACTCGTTCCTGACACGATCGAGGATGATCGTTGGGGGAGTTCTCCTTGTATTGTTGGTTGCCGGGCTGATGCTGTTTCACCCGTGGTCGGGATCTTCGGTGAAGCCGAAATCGACATCGCACGAGCCACCGACGGATGCAACAGCCCCGCTTACCGAACCTGCGAACAGCGTCCCGCAGCCACCAATTGTTGCGCCTCCTCCCCAAGATGTGCCGACAAACTCGCAGCCTGCAGCGGCGAAGCCCCCTGTTATCAATAGCCCTTCCCCGGACAAGACAGCGAAGGACAAAGGCAAAAGGAGGCAGGAAGGTATGCCTATTCAGGGATTCGAGGGTAATAGTACGTACGATGGCATGACCCAAAGAGACATTCCGCGGTTGTTGCAATGGGCGCGGTCGGATGCCGGCAACGGGAATTACCTGAAGGCGGCACAGGAATATCGCGTGATCCTGCAATTGCAACCAAACAATTCCGAGGCTCGGGAAGGATTGCGCAAGATTCAAGTAGCTCAGGGGCGGGATCCATAGCGCACAGCTGGGACTCGTCCGAGATTTCTGACTGAGTTCGCGTGGGGAGTCTCGATGTCCAATCGATTTGATTTTGGCGGCGTCAACCTGCGGGCAGAGGAGACGGGGGCGGACTCGCGGCCTTCTTCGGACGCTCCCTTTTGCATCGCGATTCTCGGAGATTTCAGCGGCCGATCGAATCGGCGAATCTCGGACCCGAAGACAGTCGGAGAACGGCGTCCGTACCTGATCGACCGGGACAACTTCGATGAGGTTCTTTCGAGACTCCGGCCTGAGTTGCACCTGCCTGCCGAGATCGGGTGTCCACTGGTATTTCGTTTTTCGGAGCTGGACGATTTTCATCCAGACCGTCTTTTTCACAACGAAGCCTTTCAAAAACTCAAAGGTTTGCGCGAACGGCTTCAAGATCCATCAACCTTCAAGGATGCGGCTGAGCAGCTCGGGATACAGCCGTCAGCCCCGTCTGCTCCGGATATAGAGAGCTCAAGGAGTACCACGCCCAATCCGGTGCGACTGGCATCTGGCAGTTTGCTAGACGAGATGATCGAGCAAACGGAATCTCGGATCGCGCTCGAGCCCATGCGACGGACCGATGAAGTGCACGAATTTGCGCGGCAGCTGGCGGCGAAGTATGCCGTAAATGCTCCGGATGCCCGGCAGGCAGAAGTGATCGCGTCCGTAGATCGTGCCATTAGCGACACGATGCGTGCCGTTCTGCACCATCCGGATTTTCAAGCTCTTGAAGCGATCTGGCGGGCAACGTTTCTCCTGGTTCGGCAGCTGGAGACGGGTCCGCGACTGAAGCTCTACCTCCTCGATATCTCCAGGCAGGAACTGGCCGTGGACCTGATGGCGTCGGATGATCTCCGCAACTCAGGAGTTTTTCGCCTGCTTGTTGAAAAAACAGTTGAAACGCCTGGTGCGGATCCTTTCACAATCCTCATAGGGGCATTCAGATTCGGGTCCGAAAGCGAAGACATTGGCTTGGTGGACAAATTGGCGGCGATTGCACGGAGCGCAGGCGCGGTATTGCTGGCTGAGGCAGATCCGATGCTGCTTGGCTGTTCATCGCTGGAGGAGTCGCCGAATCCACGCGATTGGAAGCGCTCGGATTTGCAAAGTTCGTGGAGCCGGGTTCGCTCTCAGCCGCAATCCACATCTGTCGGACTGGCTCTGCCAAGGTTTCTGGTGCGATTGCCATACGGCAAGGAAACATCGCCACTGGATTCTTTTGATTTCGAGGAATTTTACGGACCGCCCATCCACAGTGAATATCTATGGGGGAATCCGGCGTTTTTTGTCGCTTTAATGGTAGGACGGACTTTTGAGGAAACGGGATGGCAGATGCAGAACAGTAGTCAGTCTCAGATTGAGAACTTGCCTTTGCACACGTTTCGAGTAGATGGGGAGTTGCAGGCAAAGCCCTGCGCCGAGGTACTGCTTACGGAAGAGGCAGTCGAGCGCATTCTCGATCACGGACTGATGCCATTAGTTTCGTACAAAGGTCGCGGCGAGGTTCGTATAGGTAGGGTTCAGTCTATTGCTGAGCCGCATAGCCCGCTGGAGGGCCGATGGGAGGGGTAAAGGAAAGCCAGAACTTGAAATCAAGGGTCGGGAATTTGCCCAAAACCCAGTTGCTGTGCCGTTTTTACGCCTTAATCCTTGACTGGCGTTTGGGCTTGTGATAAACCCTTGTCCCACGGCCCCTAGAGGCCCGTGGCATCTGGCCTAATTTCCTGTGAGGTTGGGCCGCCTCAACCGCTTCCCCGGCGATTGCAAATTTACCAGTGTTCTTATAAGGCACTTCTCCGAAAACTCGAAGAGGTAGGGAGCTAATATGGCAAAACCGAGCACTCAGCATAAGTTGGACCGCGTACGTCCGCCCAGAGTTCAGATTACTTACGATGTGGAGACCGGAGGCGCGATTGAGATTAAGGAACTGCCCTTTGTGGTGGGCGTTCTGGGAGACTTTAGCGGTCAACCTGAACAACCTCTGCCGAAGTTGAAAGAGCGACGCTTTGTCGAAGTTACACCCGATAACTTTGACTCGGTGCTGGAAAGCATGAAACCGCACCTGGCGTTTGCGGTGGAGAACAAGCTCAGCGAAGACTCCAACGCAGGACAAATCAAAGTCGATTTGAAGTTCAAGAGCTTGGAAGATTTCGAACCCGAGCAGGTGGCGCGTCAGGTAAAGCCACTGAAAGAGTTGCTGGATTTGCGTACGCGCCTTAATGATCTGAAGGGCACGTTGCAGACTAACGAGAAGCTTGATGAGGCGCTTCTCGACGCCGTGAGCAAGACCGACAAACTCGACAAGCTGAAGGCCGAAGTCGGCCAGAAGGGGGAACCCAATGCCTGAGACCCAGAAACAAGCCGGTGGTTCCGCCGTAGTGGAACAGGCGGCAGAATCGAATCTTCTCGATCAGATCGTAGAGCAGGGCCGGTTTGCTGATCCTGCGGCTCGCGAGCGGGGCAAGAACCTGATCAAGGAGTTCGTCGCCCAGGTTCTCGAGGGCTCGATGACTCTGGGCCGCGATGCCGACCAGATGATTTCGGCCCGCGTGGCGCAGATCGATCACCTTGTGTCGATTCAGTTGAACGAAATCCTGCACAACGCCCAGTTCCAGAAGCTGGAAGGGACATGGCGCGGCCTCAAGTACCTGCTCGACCAGTCCGAGACGGGCTCGCAGTTGAAGGTCCGCATTCTCAATGCCTCGAAAAAAGATCTTCTCCGCGACCTGCAGCGCGCACCTGAGTTTGATCAGAGCGCGATGTTCAAGAAGGTGTACGAGGAAGAATACGGAATCTTCGGTGGAGAGCCTTTTGGGGCGCTGGTTGGCGACTATGAATTCAGCAGGCATCCGGAAGATCTGGAACTGCTGGAAAAGGTGTCGCAAGTTGCGGCGGCAGCACATGCTCCATTCCTGTCGGCAGCGTCGTCAGAACTGCTCAACATGGAGAGCTACACGAATCTCGATCAGCCCCGCGATATCGGCAAGATCTTCGACAGCACCGAGTACGCAAAGTGGAAAGGATTCCGTGAGAGCGAGGACTCGAAATATGTCGCGCTGACATGCCCGCGAATACTTATGCGGCTCCCTTATGGCCGCGACACAGCTCCGGTGGAAGGGTTCAATTTCGAGGAAGGCGTCGATGGCACCGATCACTCCAGATACCTCTGGGGAAATGCGGCCTACGCGCTGGCTTCGAAGATGACGCAGGCGTTCACGAGTTACGGCTGGTGTGTGGCGATTCGCGGCGTGGAGGGCGGTGGTCTGGTGGATGGCCTGCCATCGCACACGTTCCGTACCGACGAAGGCGACGTTGCGCTGAAGTGTCCGACGGAGATTGCGATTACCGATCGTCGTGAGAAGGAACTTGCGGATCAGGGTCTAGTGCCGCTGGTTCACTGCAAGGGGACCGACAAGGCTGCGTTCTTCAGCATCCAGTCGTGCAACAAGCCGAAACTTTACGACTCTGACGCCGCCACGGCAAATGCGCGAATTTCAGCGCAGCTGCCGTACATGATGGCGACCTGCCGGTTTGCGCATTACCTGAAAGCCATGATGCGCGACAAGATCGGAGGCTTCATGTCCCGCGACGACTGCTGGCGGTATCTGAATCGATGGATGGGGCAGTACGTCACGCAAGATGACAAGGCCAGTCAAACTGATAAGGCAAAGTGCCCCCTGCGAGAAGCACGTGTGGATGTGGAGGAAGTTAAAGGCAAGCCCGGGGTGTACCGCGCGGTGGCGTATCTGCGGCCACACTTCCAGCTGGATGAACTCAACGTTTCGCTGCGTCTGGTGGCTGAGCTGCCGGCTGCGGCGAAAGCATAACCCGGTTGTACCGGCAGTAGATCGTTTTCAAACAAGGCCCGCATGGCGCCTTGAAATCGTTCGTGTATGAGGAGGATTTGCAATGGCAAGTGATGCGTATCTTTTGATCGACGGCATAACCGGGGAATCCCAGGCGGAAGGGATGACCAACAACATTGAGCTCGACAGCTTTTCGTTTGGCGCGTCGAATCCGGCCGATGTGGGTGGCAAGGGTCTCTCAGCGGGCAAGTGCTCGCTCTCGGACTTCTCCTGCACCTTTGGGGTGGATCAGGCCAGCTATCAGATTCTGAAGAATCTGTATAACGGCGTGCACATACCGACCTGCACGTTCTCTCTTCGCGAGTCTGGCGGCGGCACGAGCCCATATGTCTATATGCAAGTCATCATGACCAACTGCTACATCACCAGCGACAGCATTGGTGGAGGATCGTCAGGGAAACCCTCGCAGAGCATGAGTATTGCCTACGAGAAGATCGAATACGACTATTTCACGCAGGACACCTCGACCGGCTCGGTGACGAAGGCGGGTGCGGCGACCTACGATATCACCAAGGTTCAGCAGACCTAGTGATGGCTCGTTGAACCTAAGCAAGAGTTGGGAGGCTCTACCGACGATGTGAGAACGTCTGGGTCGGGGGCCTCCTAACACTGTTTCGAGGAGACGAGTTTTGTTCGAGGCATTTGTTGAACACTCAACCGGGCCGATCCTCCAAAGCGGGGGGTAGCGGAATGAATCCACAAGAGCTATACCGGGCTGGACGCTTAAGCGATGCCATCAAGGCGCTGAGCGCTGAACTGCGCGACAATCCGACAGACTCGCGCCGACGCACGTTCCTGTTTGAACTACTATGTTTCGCCGGACAATATGAGCGCGCCGACAAGCAACTGGAGGTTCTAGCGCAGGCGGGGCCACAAAGTGAAATGGGCGTGCTGCTCTATCGCAGTGCGCTATATGCCGAGCGTCAACGACAAGATGTATTTGAGCGCAGAGAGTTTCCGAGCGCTCAGTCGGACGATGAGTCGCCGGACCGTGGCGGCACCGCAAATGGGAAATCCTTCAGCTATTTCTCTGATGCCGATCCCAGAATCGGTGCGAAGCTGGAGATCTTCGCGGCCGGGAATTATTTGTTATTGCCACTGGAGCATGTCGCTTCGATTGACATCCCGCCTCCGCAAAGACTCCGTGACCTGATTTGGACTCCGGCGGTAGTCCGCACGACCCCTGCCTTCAAAGGCACCGAGCTTGGGGAAGTTCTATTGCCCGTGCTCGCGCCTTTTTCATGGCGTCATCCCGAGGAAGAAGTGCGGCTTGGACGCATGACGGTATGGGAGAAATCCGAAGGCAGCGAATACCAAATTCCGTTTGGCCAAAAGACGTGGCTTGTGGATGACGAGGAAGTCCCGTTCCTGGAGTTGCGGGCGCTCGAGTTCAATCCCGCATCTGTGGCCGCCTGATCGAACATGCCCTTTCCTGACGATCTACTGAATCCCATTGAGGGCCCCAATCCGAGTGGGGCCAATCTCCGTTATGATCCCGTCTACGACAAAATCAAGGAAGCACGACGCGAAGAGGCTCAGCCCCCGCCGGGAATGACCGAGCAGGATCGCAAGGTCTCAGACAATGCACAGGTAATCAAGCTCACCACCGACCTGCTAACCAACAAAACCAAAGACCTGCAATTGGCTGCCTGGCTCACCGAGGGGTTGCTGAAGCAGCGTGGTTTTGTAGGGCTGAAAGATGGTCTGGTTCTGTGCTGCGGGCTGGTCGAAAAATTCTGGGATACCGTTTATCCGGAGATCGAGGACGGTGACGCAGAATCGCGCGGAGCTCCGCTGGGTTTCATCGGAGTGAAGCTCGACATTCCGCTCAAACTCGTGCCTGTCGTCGAGAAAGCCAAATACGGTTTGCTGGATTACCAGCAATCGCGAGAGGTTGGTTACGAAGATCAGATCAAAGGCGACGAGGCCAAGAAAAAGCGGGCCGCGCTTATCAAGGAAGGGAAACTCGCTCCGGAACTTTTCGACAGGGCCTTTGAAGAGACCCAGAAGAAGTTCTATGCGCAGGCCGAGAAGGATCTCGATGCGAGCCTGGAAAACCTCGCTCGCCTGAAAAAAAATTGTGACGAGAAGTTTGGCGACGACGGGCCGACGTTTGGTCCGTTGCAATCGGCTCTTGAGGCCAGCCGGCATCTGATCCACGGCTTCCTTCAAAAGAAGCGCGAGAAGGAACCCGATCCGGTGGAGGAGGTTGGGGCCGCCGAGACCCCGGCTGGTGCAGAGGGCGAGGCTGGCGCCACGGGGCCGGGTCCAGTTCGTACTGGGATTTTAATTACAGTGGAAGGCTCCTCCGAGCCGCCAGATCGTGTCGAGGCGATCAAGAAAGTGGCTGAGGCGGCAGCATATCTCCGGCGTCGTGAGCCTCAAAGCCCGGCTTCTTATCTGATGTTGCGCGGCCTCCGGTGGGGAGAACTGCGAGCCGCCATTGAACAGGCAGATCCTACGAAGCTGGAAGCTCCGCCGACAGAACTGCGCCGGCATTTGAAGAAGCTTCTACTGGACAAAAAGTACGATGAACTTCTCGATGCTGCAGAAAATGCCATGGCTCTTCCATGCAGCAGAGCATGGCTCGATATGCAGCGTTTTGTGGTTGAAGCGTGTGATGCACTGGGCAGTGGATACGAAGCGATCGCGCGCGCGATCCGATCGGAACTGAAAGCGCTCGTCACCGACATTCCGCAGTTGCTCGATGCCACCTTGATGGACGAAACTCCCGCGGCAAATGCTGAGACGCGGGCATGGCTGGTCACACTGGGTCAGGCGCCGGCACCCGCACCAGCGGCAGAGGGAGCAGCAGCAAAGGCGATCTCTTCCAATGGCCTTGGATCTCGATGGCCAGGGCAGCCAACGGACGCTTATGTCGCGGCTCTGCAGGCACTTCGGGAAGGGCAGGAGCGAAAGGCGTTCGAGATCCTGCAACAGGACATCGCCCGAAGGCGCTCCGGGCGCGAACGCTTCCGACGCCGAATGCAACTGGTCGAAATCTGCGCCTCCACGAACAAAACCAATGTGGCCCAGCCCATCCTCGATGATCTTGCCGCCGCTATTGAGAACCACAAACTGGACGATTGGGAAGATCCCGGACTGGTGGCCAGTGCTTTGGCGACGCTGATGAAGATGAGTGTCAAGATCCAGGCAGACAAAGCTGCGCAGCAAAAACTTTTTGAGAGGATCTGCCGTCTCGATCCAGCACAAGCGCTGGGAGACGCAAAATAGGCCATGCCCCGGCGAGATGCTAGCGGACCAGTGACGCTCTCGGTGCTCGATCGCCTGATCGACCGCGATCCGAAGACGCGCTCAGAGGTTCCACCATCGCGGGCTCAGTCGTTGCGCGAACTGAAGTTTGCGCTGAAGCGTGATCTGGAGTGGCTGCTCAATACCCGTCGAACGATCGATCCCGCCCCTGACTCAGCACGTGAGACGACGCGTTCGGTGTATCACTACGGCTTCGCAGACGTGTCATCGAAGTCCGTTCTGTCCACCCGGGATCATGCGGATCTGGTGCGCGACATGGAGGCTGCAATCGCCGCATTTGAACCCAGGTTGAAGCGTGCACGCGTGCGCATGGAACCGGTGGAGGGCGCCTATCGCACGCTGAAGTTCGTCATTGAGGGGCTGTTGTGCATGGATCCCGCACCGGAAGCCGTCCGCTTTGACACGGTTCTCGAGTTGGGCAAGGGCGAGTACGAAGTGAAGGGAGCCGACCTTGCGAAATGAGCTGAGAGATTACTACGAGAGCGAACTTACGTTCCTGCGCCAGGTGGGAGCGGAGTTTGCCGACAAGTATCCGAAGATCGCATCCCGCCTGCTGCTGGAATCCGATCGCTGTGAAGACCCTCACGTCGAACGCATGCTGGAGGCGTTCGCGCTGCTCGCGGCTCGCGTTCACCTTCGCATCGACGACGATTTTCCGCAGATCACTGAAGCGCTGTTGAACATTCTTTACCCCCACTACCTCCGACCGGTGCCTTCGATGACGGTGGCGCAGTTTCACAGTGACCCCGAGAGCGGGAAGCTGACCAGCGCTCTAAAGATTCCGAAGGGAACGGTTCTCTATTCGCGGCCGGTCGAAGGCGTTCCGTGTAAGTTCCGGACTTCGTACGACACGACTCTCTGGCCATTCAAGGTCGCGCAGGCGCAGTGGATGACCCCAGATCGGGTCCGTCCTGCCCTGCGCGCTTCTGAAGCCGCGGTACTGCGGGTTGAGATGGAATGCTTTCCCGACGTGTCTTTCGAGAAGCTGGAACTCGAGACACTCTCGTTTTACTTGAACGGCGAGAGTTCGGTGGTGCACGCGCTCTATGAACTGCTGTGCCGGAACTGCGTACGCATCCTGGTGCGCGATCCGGCCAAGCCGAAAGCACCAGTGCGGGAGATACCAGTAAGGAATCTTGAGCCCCTGGGCTTTGGAGAGAACGAAGATGTTCTGCCGTATCCTCGGCGGTCGTTCATGGGATACAGGCTGCTGCAGGAGTACTTTGCCTTCCCGGAAAAATTCTTCTTCATGAGCCTGAAGGGGCTATCACTATTGCGGCAGGCAGGCTTTACCTCCAAAGCTGAGCTGCTGTTCATGATTTCTCCCTTTGAGCAGGATGGGCGGCATCAGCGCCTTGAAGTGGCCGTCAACGAACGCACGCTACGGCTGGGGTGTGCGCCCATCATCAATCTGTTTTCACAGGTCGCCGAGCCCATCCTGGTCGATCAAACTCGGTACCAGTATCCAATCGTGCCCGATGCCCGGCGTCGTCAAACGATGGAGATTTACTCCGTCGACGGAGTGGTCAGCACCGATGCGGAGACCCACGAGACGGTCGCTTATCATCCGCTGTACTCCGAGCGCCATGTGGTGCAGGGAACGAGTCCAGCGTACTGGTACATTACTCGATCGGTCTCCAACCGCAAGGGTGATGAAGGGACCGACGTGTTTCTCTCGCTTGTCGATCTTTCCGCACGGCCGATGCAGGTGGATTACGACACGGTGACCGTCCGTTGCACGTGTACGAATCGTGATCTCGTCGCGCGGCTCCCGTTCGGCAGTGAAGCGGGAGATTTCGAAATGACGGGTGGTGCCGCGATAAAACGGATCGTCGCCCTGCACAAGCCGACGCGCACTCTGCGTCCTCCGCTGGATGGCAAGACCTTATGGTCCCTGATTTCCCACCTGTCGCTGAACTACCTTTCCATCGTCGACGACGGGAAAGAGGCGCTGCAGAAAATTCTTGAGCTCTACGACTTCTCCGACTCGGCGGACATTAAGAAGCAGATCAGCGGAATTGTCGCGGTCAGTTCACGGCGGCACTTCACGCGCGTTGCATCGGACTACGGCGTCGGTTTTGCACGGGGGACGCGTGTCGAAATCGAATTCGACGAGGAGCAGTTCAGCGGCAGCGGAGCATACTTGTTCGCCAGCGTGCTGGAGAATTTCTTTGGCTTGTACACCTCGATGAACAGTTTTACGCAATTAGTCGCTCGTAGTCGTCAGCGAAGGGAGGCGCTTGAGGAGTGGGCACCGAGAGCGGGACAGTCAATCCTGATCTGACGAATTCTAAGAATCCGGCAACCACGGAAGTGTGTCTGGATTCCGAAGTCGAGCAGAAGCTCCGCCGTGAGCCGCATTGCTTCGATTTCTTTCAGGCTCTACGCCTCCTCGAGAGATTTCGTCCGGAGAGGAAGCCAGTCGGGCAATTTACTCATCCGGAGACAGAAGTCGCGCACTTCCGCGCGCATCCTTCTCTTTCCTTTCCCGCCAGCCAGATCCAGAAGGCCGAGTGGCCCGAAGACGGACCTGTCGAATTGACTGTCAACTTCATGGGGCTGATCGGGCCGGAGGGGGTTCTACCCAATCCATACACCTCGTTGATCATCGAACGGCAGCGCGAAGGCGACAACTCGCTCCGCGATTTTCTCGACATTTTCAATCACCGGATGATCTCGCTCTTCTACCGGGCCTGGCGAAAATATCGCTTCGACGTGGCGTCTGAACGCGATGAGCGCGATCGATTTTCACGGCAGCTGCTAAGCCTGCTCGGCCTCGGCACCGATGGCCTGTGCGATCGCCAGATTGTGTCCGATGATTCCTTGATTTATTACTCGGGCTTGCTATCGCAGCATCCGCGTTCCGCGCAGGCCCTGCAGCAAATTCTTGCGGACTACTTTGACGTTCCGGTGGCGATCGAGCAGTTCTCGGGTGGGTGGTATCGTCTGGACCGTGACACGCAATGCCGTTTGTCGGAAGAGCGCTTGGATAGCGGGGAACTGGGATTTGGAGCCGTTGTCGGTGACGAGATGTGGAACCAGCAGTCGCGCGTGCAAATCGTGCTCGGGCCGCTGAGTCTAGACCGCTACTCGGACTTCTTGCCCGAAGGGAAGTCTTTCAAGCCACTCCAAGGCTGGGTCCGGTTCTTTTCCAATGACGAGTGGGATTTCGAAGTGAAACTGATTCTCGATCGCGAGCAGGTGCCAGCCTGCACGCTGGGCATGGAAGGCATTTCGGGACCGCAACTGGGGTGGGTGTCGTGGGTAAAATCTGCACCGTTCGGACGTGACCCGGGTGACACGGTGCTGGCGCTCGAATCAACAAAGGGGGAGCGATATGAATCTCAAGTCTCTGATCGGTAAGCTGAACGACTCGACCCGAGGGACGCTGGAAGCCGCGGCAGGACTATGCCTGGCCCGGACCCACTATGACATCGAAGTGGAGCACTACCTGACCAAGCTGCTCGACTCCACCGACAACGATGCTGCGGCCATCTTTAAGCATTTCGAAATTGACACTTCGAGACTTTCTGGCGAACTGGCACGGGCTCTGGATAAGCTGAAATCCGGGAATGCCCGCACGCCCGCTCTCAGCCCCAGCTTGATGCGGATGCTGGTAGAGGCATGGACGATCGCCTCCATCGACTACAACGCAGGACAAGTGCGCACTGGTTTCACAATTCTCGCGCTGGCCACCCACGATGAGTTGTCCCGGCTCATGCGCGATATCAGCCGGGAGTTTCAGAAGATCCAGGCGGATGTTCTGAAGAAAGATTTCGCTTCCATCATTTCGAGTTCGGGAGAGGAGATGCAGGCGGCTGCAACGCCGACTGCTGCCGGTCCCGGCGCTCCCACTGCGGGTCCGAAGGCGGGGGGGAAGACTCCTAATCTCGACCAATTCACAATCAATCTGACCGAGAAAGCAAAGACAGGAAAGATCGACCCAGTCTTGGGGAGAGACTTCGAAATTCGTCAGGTAGTCGACATCCTGATGCGCCGCCGCCAGAATAACCCAATTCTAACGGGCGAGGCCGGTGTCGGAAAGACAGCTGTTGTGGAAGGATTCGCGCTCCGTGTCGCCCAAGGCGATGTGCCTCCACCGCTACGCAATGTCATCGTCCGTACGCTTGATCTTGCTTTGCTGCAAGCAGGCGCCGGCATTAAAGGTGAGTTCGAAAACCGGTTGAAGGGACTGATCGAAGAAGTCAAGGCCTCACCAATTCCGATCATTCTCTTCATCGACGAAGCGCATACGATGATCGGGGCTGGCGGACAGGCGGGCCAAGGGGATGCAGCGAACCTGTTGAAGCCAGCTCTCGCTCGTGGCGAATTGCGGACCATCGCAGCGACCACGTGGTCCGAGTACAAAAAATATTTCGAGAAAGATCCCGCTCTGGCTCGCCGTTTCCAGGTCGTGAAGGTGGAAGAACCCGTGGAGACGCAGTGCATGACAATGCTGCGCGGTATCGTGCCTTCACTCGAGAAGCATCACAAAGTCCGTATTCTCGACGAAGGGCTCACCGCCGCTGTTCATCTTTCGCATCGTTATCTGGCGGGGCGTCAGCTGCCCGACAAAGCAGTCAGCATACTCGACACTGCATGCGCGCGTTTGGCTTTGGGGCAGAGTGCCACTCCGCCAGCGATTGAAGACGCCGTTCGCCAACTGGATGACCTTGCCGTGCAGCAGCGCATTCTCGAACGGGAGACGGCTACCGGTGCCGATCATCGCGAGCGATTGCAGGACATCGCTACTAAAAGCGCAAACATCCAGTCGCGGCTCTCCAGTCTGCGGACTCGTTTCGAAAAGGAGCGCGATCTCGTGACCACCATCCGCGAACTGCGCTCCCAACTCGAAGGCGCTGTAGCGTCCCAGAACGGAAAGGGCAGCATCGGTGCGGCAGCGCCGGAGATTCCCGGTGTTGCCGCTGATGCATCCGCAGCCAGCGCCGCAGTAGCGGCTGAAACGTCGTCCGCCACGGCCACGGCTGTCGAAGAGGCTCCCAAGACTGTCGACCCTGCGGAATTGCGCGCCAAGTTGGTGCAGGCCGAGGCAGATCTGGCGGTGCTTCAAGGTGAGACTCCGATGATTCGCGTCGCAGTGGATTCGCAGATCGTTGGCGAAGTCATCTCGGCGTGGACAGGGATTCCGGTCGGCAAGATGATGAAGGACGAGATCTCGACCGTGCTTGCGCTGCCGACGTTCCTCGGCCAACGGGTCATCGGACAGAATCACGCGCTCGACATCATCAGCCAGAGAATTTCGACGGCGCGGGCCCGGCTTGACGACCCTAATAAACCCATAGGGGTGTTCATGCTGGTCGGGCCCAGCGGAGTCGGCAAAACCGAGACTGCTCTAGCTCTTTCCGACCTTCTTTACGGCGGCGAGCGGAACCTGATCACGATCAATATGTCGGAGTTCCAGGAGTCGCACACCGTGTCAACACTGAAAGGCTCCCCCCCAGGCTATGTGGGCTACGGCGAGGGCGGCGTGCTGACCGAGGCGGTCCGCCGTCGTCCCTACTCGGTGGTCTTGCTGGACGAAGTCGAGAAGGCGCATCCCGATGTCCTCGAACTCTTCTATCAGGTGTTCGATAAGGGCATGATGGAAGACGGGGAAGGTCGTGAAATCGATTTCAAAAACACGATCATCATTCTTACTACGAACGCCGGAACCGATACCATGGCGAAACTCTGCGCCGATCCGGAGACCATGCCCGGTCCCGAAGGTTTGGTGAAGGCGCTCAAACCGGAACTGAACAAAATCTTCAAGCCGGCGTTCCTGGGCCGAATGGTGATGATTCCTTATATGCCCATCCGCGATGAGAATTTGAAGCAGATCATCCGTTTGAAGATGGGAAAGATTCAGCGCCGAATTCAGGAGAATCACAAGATAGACCTGACCTACGATGGGGCGTTGATCGAGGAAGTGGCGAAGCGCTGCACCGAAGTCGAAAGTGGCGCCCGGAATGTCGACAACATATTGACGAATACGCTTTTGCCGGATATCTCGCGGCAGTTGTTGAGCAGCATGGCTGCGGGGGAATCGGTTTCGCGAATCAATGTGGCCATTGGCGACGATGGCGGCTTTGTGTACCAGAATTGAGTTGCTTCGGCGAATTGCGCACCCCGAGCCGTGCCGAAGTGTTTTCTGCAGTCCAGTAATTCAGAACGAAGGGCGGGATTGTGCCAGACTACACGCAAGATCACCGGCTGCTTGCGATCGATACTCCGTTGGGCAAAGATGTGCTGCTTCTGCAGGAGATTACCGGCTTTGAAGGAATCTCACGCCTATTCAGCTACGATCTCGATCTACTGGCCTATGACAACGATTCGATCTCTTTCAAGGACGTTGTCGGACAGAAGGTATCGATCAAATTACAATTGCCCGACGGCTCTCCGCGCTACGTCAGCGGATATGTAAGCCGGTTCACGCAGGGCGAAACAGACGAACGCCTGTTCACGCACTACCATGCGCAGGTTGTGCCTTGGCTGTGGTTTCTCACAAGGCAGGCGGATTGCCGCATCTTTCAGAACCAGGCTGTGCCCGACATTATCAGCAAGATCTTCGACCCGTTCGGATTCAAAGACTTCAAGCTCAGCCTGAAAACTACCTATCCCAAGCTGGAGTATTGCGTTCAATATCGCGAGACTTCATTCAACTTTGTTTCGCGGTTGATGGAAGAGGCCGGAATTTTCTACTACTTCGATCACACGACACAGGGCAAACACACAATGGTGCTCGCCGATCAGTCGAGCAACTTGCCCGCATGTCCGGGTTCTCCCATCAGCTACGACACCGAGGTAGGAGGTCTCGAGGATCCCCAGGTCATCAACAATTGGCACGTGGGACAGGAAGTGAAGACTGGGAAATACTCGGTCACCGATTACAACTTCATTACCCCTTCCACCAGCCTTGTGGCCAATGAACCCACGGTGGTGAGCCTGTCCGCAAGCCAGCCTCTGGAGTTGTATGACTATCCGGGACTGTACACCACCAAAGAACAAGGCGACACGATCGCCAAGGTCCGCATGCAGGAAGAAGAGACAGGGTTCATGGTTGTGTCGGCAGCGGGAAACTGCCGTGGGCTGATGTCTGGATTTTCATTTCAATTGAAGAATCATTACCGCTCCGACCAGAACACGAATCATGTCGCGACTGAAGTGCGGCACTTCGGCTCGGCTGGGCAGAGTTATACGACAGCTGGCACCGCCGGTGGCGAAACCTATTCCAACCATTTCGTCTGTATCCCGGCATCGGTCCCCTTTCGGCCGTTACGCGTCACCCCAAAGCCATTCGTGCAAGGCCCACAACCCGCCTTGGTGGTAGGCAAGTCGGGAGAAGAGATCTGGGTCGACAAGTACGGACGCGTTGTCGTGCAGTTCTACTGGGACCGCCTGGGGCAAAAGAACGAAAACAGTTCCTGTTGGATCCGCGTTTCGCAGCCCTGGGCCGGGGGCAATTGGGGGGCGATGTGGATTCCCCGCATTGGCCAGGAAGTGCTGGTCAGCTTCCTGGAGGGCGATCCCGACCGACCCGTGATCACAGGAAGGGTTTATAACGCTGACCAGATGCCGCCCTACGAGCTGAACAAATATCAGACACGCAGCACGTTCATGTCGCGCAGCTCCAAGGGTGGAAGCTCTTCCAACTACAACGAACTCCGTTTCGAAGATCTAAAAGGCCAAGAGCAGATCTTCATGAACGCGGAAAAGGATATGGACTTGCGTGTCGAGAACGACTCGCGGGAATACATCGGGGCCAATCGGCATCTGATCGTTACGGCAGACCAACAGGAAAAGATCAACGCCGACAAACATCTCCAGGTTGTAGGCGATCACAACGAAAAGATCAGCGGCAACATGTCTCTTCAGGTGACCGGTAATCAGATGGAGAAGGTCACCGGGAACAAGTCTCTTTCCGTTACGGGCAACCAGAGCGAAAGCATTACAGGTAATGTTTCGCTCTCGGTGACTGGAGGGAAGAACGAGTCCATTACCATGGGATACGCCATGACAGCGATGAGTATCCATCTAACTGCGAACGCGGGCATAGTGATTGAATGTCCGGCGGGAATCACGCTGAAGTCGGGTGGCAGTTCTGTGGACGTTAGTCCCGGGGGGGTGTTCATCACCGGTACTCCTATGGCTTTCATTAACAGCGGCAGTATGCCGGCGATGACCATGGATCCTAGCAGTGGCAGCCCGGATTCTCCGCAGGACCCGAAGGATCCTGATACTGCAGATGATGGCAGCAAAGGAACCAAGTTGAACTAGGAGAAGGCTCAGGGCGGGTCGTTAGGGCACCATCACCGTGAACTCACCCGGTGTAACGAACGTGATGACCCCCGCCCACATGCACATCAGTGTGGATATGTTGTCGAGCGTCGGCATGTTGCCGAGCAGGACTGTTGGCGCTCCGGGGACCCAGGGCGCCGGGGTGTTGGGAATGCAAGGCATAGGAGTAAGGACTCCCATTGCCGCAGCAGTAGCTGCGGCTACCATCGGGTTTGCGGGGGACATGCACATGCCAAACGGCATGATGTTGAGCAGCGGGACGTGATCCATGATGTTGGCGTCGGGGACCTCGTCAGTCAAGACGCGGTTGATGGGAAGAACGACCAGGGAGCTTGGGGCCATGCCCATGGTACACATCATGGTCGCTCCCATACAGACTTGCATTGGCATATGAATACTCCCCGGGTAGGCTGGGGGGCATTCTAGCAGAGGTGGAGTCGAAAGCTGCCCGGTAACCGTAGGAAATTTGATCGTTTTGTTTTGGGAAATTTGTAGGTGTGTTCCCTTGGAGGTTCTGTGCTGGGGCAAACCAACAATGTTGGTCGTGGTCCATTGGGTGTCCCAACGAACAGCCCCGTCAACGATCCGGGTACCTCCCCTCGCATTCAGAATCGGCCCAATGTTCCGATCGGGACAGCCGCTACACAGCTGGACAGTCGCAAACTGACCGCACGGCTGGGTGGAAACAGGGAGCAAGGCACTGACCGTTTTCCCGTGCTTAAGTTAGGTTCTCGCGGGGACGACGTACGGCGTCTGCAGCGGCTGCTGAATCTGCATCTCGACGCCGACGAGCAACTCAAAGTTGACGGGAATTTCGGACCAAAAACGCGCGAAGCTGTGCTCGACTTTCAGAAGGGAGAGGGCCTCAAGCCCGACGGCGTAGTCGGTCGCGACACTTGGTTCTCGCTGATCTCCGCCGGGACTCAGGAGGCGAGTTGGAAAGCGAAGCCTCCAGCGGCGCCCACGAAGGTGGTCGCGGCTGCTTCCACAACTGCCACCAAGAAAACGGTCGGCCAGTGGACGTTGACGGAACGATTCGAATACGTCCTACAGCACTGCGGACCCTACATGGGCTCGGATATCCGCGCCCAGTTCACGGCGCTGCTCACGCCAACAAATCTCGGCATCATGGTTGGCAGCCTAGTGGTGTGGGCGGCCGGGCACTTTTTTGGAGTCAGCGAAATCGCCGACGCTTTCCTATTGGGGTTCGGTTTGGTCTTTCTCGGGAAAGCGGCGATCGATGCGGCTCGGCTGCTGAAGAACGTCATCGAGATCACCTGCTGGGCGTCCACGGAAGCGGAGCTGGAGGATGCCGCCAAAGACTTGGCAGAAGCGATCGCCATCATTGGAGTGATGACCTTCTTCGCGCTGCTGGCGAAGGTGGGGCGGGCGATCGGAAATAAGCTGAAAGCAGCGAAGGCAGCGAAGGCGGCGGAGGTTGAGAAGAGTACTGACTCAGCTCAGGTACCGAAGAAGAGCGTCCAGCCTGAAGGCTCCGATATTAAAACGGAGACACCGAAACCGGAACCCGCTGGTCCTAGCTTCAAACACGGACAGAGTGATGGTGGACCGGGCGTGTGGGGTAAGCCGACGACTCCACGAAGCAGTGCTACTACTCAAAGAAGTGCTGCATATCAGCAAAAGGTGACCGGAGCGCCACCAGGTACCGAATACAAAGTTCCGCTGAAGAGTCGCAAAAGTGGATACGTTGATTTTGACGGCTATGACCCCAAGCGCAATACGCTACTTGATGCTAAGGACTACACTGATTGGCCACCGCCATCACCCCCAAAGCCCGCCTTTTTAAGGCAGGAAGCTATCAAGGGTATTGTGAAGGAAGCTCGAGCACAGGTTGCAGCAGCCAATGGAACCCCGATTGAGTGGCATGTTCCGACCGAAGCGAAAGCGGAGGAACTTACGGACATCCTTGCCGATAACGATATTGTTGGTATTAGAGTGGTAGAAACGCCCAAGTGAGAATTAATATGGAGCATTTCTTGTTGGGGGCCTACTGGCAGAATAGGACGTATACTGCCCGCCAGTTCATCGAAGCAGTCTATGCCTTTCTTTCTGAACTCAGGAAAGTTTCTCCTTTATTTTCAAATTTGTGTGTCACGTCCGAAAGCGGGCCCTTACCTATCCCAGACGACTTGCCATCCTTCGTCCAGACTATGATGACGACGCTTGAAGACCCGGAAAGTTCGTACACAAATCCTGACCCGTCAAACCATTCATTTGGAGAAGAATCCACGCTTGCAGAAGGATTTGTCGCTTCCTTATCCGGCTGCGATATCAATGCCACTGACGAGACAGCAATCTCCATCCTTATCAGCGCAGGAGCACACGGCCACGCAAATGCTACTGGGAGTTCAGTTGTAAAATTGCCCCCAACGGCATCTGCATTAGTCAGTGACTCGGTGCGATTGTTTGCGCTTCTAACACCGGCGATTCATGCTTGGTCGCCAGAATTCGCTACGATTACGTCTAGGGAACTGCTGAAGGCCATGGATCCGCGAAGAAGATATCGACGCCCTTTTGGTTCGATAATGTACTACAGTAATCCAGGCGGCCAGAGGCTCATAACCGAAATTCCGAATGCGAAAATCGTTCACCAGAAAGAGGGTAACGGAACCGTCGTATCGTTCGACGTATCTCTACCTTGGAAAGAGTCGTCGGACATTCTCAAACCTGCCTTCAACAAGTTGAGCGAGACTGGTCTGCTACTGCTGACGAACCGTTGACGTGCGTGTACGTTACTGATTCAGTAACGTGCAATCTGCGCTCCTGCAGCCCTCTTCATGCTAAGCGGCTCGAAACTGGCAGTACCCCTCCCGTTAACCCCTAAAAACCTTAGTAACCTTGAACGGTTACCATTCATCCAAGAAAATAGCCGATAAGAACTTGTAGAAGGGAGCCCCTTCTGGAAAGCAGTGGTATGGCAAAAAGTAGAGTGACCTCAGGGATGTGGCGGATCGATCCGCAGAAGTTATCGCGAGTCGTTGACAGGTGTGGGCAGCCGGTGGCGTCGGTAGACGCAGAGGTAGAGGCTAATGCTAACGCCAGCCTCATTGCGGCTGCGCCCGATATGTTTGAATTGCTCGAAAGCCTTGAGGCTAATGCCTCGATTCCCGATGATGTAGTTGAGGAGATCAGGATCGTCCTGCGCCGCGCCCGCGGCGACTTCGGTGTCGCGCTGTTTTCGCGCAGCGCGCGGCAAATCTTTCGGGCCCGCTCGCAAGACTGGATGAAGTTCATGGATGGCCTCTGGAACTCTGACCAGAACTCCAAACAGTAGCTCTCGCCTTATCGCCAGATCTCGTTCGCCGGATTTTCGCCTGTTTGCCTTTGCTTCCTTCCTCAAGAATTGTTATCGTGGGCAGCCGTGTAAAAATGGTCTGACGCCGTTTCTCATGTCTAGGGCGGCACGCCGGATCTCGATCGAATGAAGCAACTCAAACCAGTTCTCTGGACCAAGGGCACTTTTCTGACACCGCAGCACCTGCAGGTGCAGGATCGTTTTCTTGAGGACACGCTCAATTTCCGCTTGCAGGCGCTGAAGTTCTGTCCTTGGGGATTTCGAGAGCTGGAGATCAATGCAGAGCTTCTGGCCGAGGGGCAGTTCGCGGTGACGCGGGCGGCCGGCATTTTTCCCGACGGGCTGCTCTTCGAAATTCCCGAGGCCGATCCTCCGCCACCATCGAAGTCGCTGGAGGAATTTTTTGATCCCGGCACCAAGAATCTCGATATTTATTTGGCGGTTCCGGACTACAGGCAGCGCGGACTTAACGTGTCCAATGGTACAGAAAGTGGCACGCGCTATCTGGCGGAGGTCACGTCATTTCGCGACGAGAACACTGGGGTAAGCGAGAAGCCGATCCAGGTCGCGCGGAAAAATATGCGGCTGCTGGCGGACTCAGAAAACCGCGAAGGGTCCTCCGTGCTGCGTATTGCGAACGTGGAGCGGACTACTGCAGGCACGTATCAGCTCAATCCCCGCTTTGTCCCTCCGCTGATCGAGATTGGAGCCAACGAATATTTGGTGGGACTGTTGCGCGGGCTGGTGGAACTGCTCTCAGCTCGAAGTACACAACTTTCCGCGGGGCGGCGCCAGAAGAATCAGAGCCTGGCTGATTTTACCGCCTCCGACATCGCAAATTTCTGGTTGCTGTACACCGTGAATTCGAATTTCCCGGTTTTTTCTCATCTTTACGAGAGCAAACAGGGCCATCCAGAAGAACTCTATGCGGCCATGGTTTCGCTTGCCGGATCGCTGACTACCTTCTCGCAGAAGTTGCGACCCCGCGATCTGCCCGCGTATGTGCATGATTCTCTCGGACCGATATTCGCTGAACTCGATGAAAAGTTGCGCGCACTCCTCGAAACTGTTGTGCCCACCAATGTGATCTCACTGCCATTGAAACTTCAGCCTGGCTCCAATTCAATTTACGCAACAGCCATCGACCAGGACAAATATCTAGCGAATACGCGGATGTATCTGGCCGTGAGTGCCGAGACCACCGAGGAAAATGTAATTCAGAGAGTACCGCAACTGGTGAAGGCCTGCTCTGCGACGCACATTGAGCACCTGGTGCGGCAAGCTTTGCCAGGCATTCAACTCCGACACTTGACCAACCCTCCCAGCGCCATTCCTGTGAAACTTAAATATCAGTACTTTGCGTTGAATCAGTCGGGTGCCGCGTGGGAGGCCGTCAATCGAGCGCGCAACTTCGCCGCATATGTTCCCGGAGAGCTGCCGAATCCCACACTCGAGCTGCTGATCCTCCTTCCCCAAACCAGCTGAGGTTTGCGGAATTATCTCGGACGCAACCGAGGACGAACAACCCTAGTGTCTCAGCACGAAAAACAGGACCAAAATCACCGCAAGAAAGAAAAGCACGGTGAGCGTTATGATCAACGGCCATATGGACACGGGCGGTGGCGCTGGTGCATCGACTCTGGGAAGCTTCGGAACCGCTGGTGCCTTCATTTTAGGGACAGGAGGGGGTGCAATCCTCGGAGGAGGCGGCATCTTGGGTATTGGTGGCGGCGCAGCGGCGGGAATTCTGGGCAGCGGCGGAGCCGCAAACGGACTCGCACCCGCCGCAGGGCTTTGCCCCGTTGGAACCTCCTCGGTCTCGACGTGCTGCGGGCGCGAGATGATCTGCGTGTAAGGACTCGGCCCACTCTGCGGTTCGACTGGGACTGCAGGTTTGGCAGGGACACGCATGAAGGCACCGGTTGCGCCGTCTCCATGCCTGGGTGCCGAGCCTGGAGGAGCCGACCTTTCGACCGTTAAACTCGGCGAAGGGGTAGGCGTTGGAACAGGAGTCACAACGGGCGTTGGCGTCGGCGCGACGAAGACCGGATCCGACAGCGGAGTCGCATCCACCGGAGGTGCAGCCGGTAAAGGCTGTGGTGCCGCCGGAATTACTTCGCCCGGCACCCGTGCTGGCGTTTTGAAGGTCGATTGCGGCGTCCCCATATCCTGGAAGATCGACGTAAAACTGGGTTCGGAGGTGGTGGCGGGTACGGCTGACTCCGGAGCAGGAGACGAAGATTGGCCGAACACAGCGGTAAATTCTCCAACGGTCTTTCTTGGAGGCTCGATCGGCTGTGACGAAAACGACGGCATGTCCGCAGACCTGTCCCCTTGAAATGGGCCTTGGAAAAAGCTGGTGAATTCACCGGGCTTGGAAGTTTCCCTACCGACAGAAGGCGGCGATTCGATGGAGACAGGTTTACGGGGCACCGGAGGTGGGGTGAATGGTGGTTCACTCGATAGACCTCCGGACTTTGCACCCGCCGCATCCCAGAGATTTGCCGTATGCGGCCCGGTCTCTCCCGGCAGATTGGTGGAGGGGGCAGATTTGGTAGCTGGCAAATCCATCGATCTGGCCGCCTCAGATCTCTTGGATTTATCTAGCGAATCGAATTCGCGAAGCAGCTGTGTCATCGATCCGGAAGCTTGCAGAGGTTGTGTTGAGACCACAGGCGACGCGATGGGTGCTCCAGCAGCAACTTTCACTTCGGTTTTCGGCCCGTGCACCGTCGTTTCTTTCGTCTCTTCTGCCTGGAGTTCGTATCGCCGAACCCATGCCTTTACAGCATTCTCGTCGGCGGGTTTGACGACAACATACCCGTATTTTGGGCTGCTGTATTTCCCGGTCTCGAGAACGGGCCCTGGAGGTTCCGGAGCCTCTTTCCGGAACGAGTCAAGCACCCACTCGGCAGTCGTCTGGTCTGGCTTTTGAGGGGCACACTCCACAATGTGCACGAGGACGCGTTCGCCTCGGACTTTGTCATTGGCGACAAAAGTTTCGACAGCGCCCGTGGTCAGCGTTTCTAAAAGTTCGTACTTTTCGCTGAATTTCATCCCGCGGTGGTTGGTCCCTTCATCGTTGGTAGGGGGTTTGGGGGAAACGAATACCCTTGACGCAGGATTATACCCCGCCTCTGCCACGGACAGCCGCATGGATTCACTATGCCCCAAGGCCAGTCTTGACTTGTTTTCCCGGACAGGACGAGAATTTCATGGCCGACGCGCCATTGACCGAACAACTTTCCACTTCTGGTGCTTGGCTCGTAGTTTGTCCCCGGGGGCGGCGCAGGCGAAGGTCACCCGAAATTCGTATGTTGAAGTTGGGGCTCAGAAATAGCAATCTCCTTCGGATGGCCACCTGACTGGTACACAATACTGAGAAGGAGGTATTGATCGATGGGAGAACTCCAGTTCGTGTCTCCGACCGATGGGACCACGTTCGACATAGCACCCGGCACGGCCGTGACTGGTCCGCAGATGCCTGTGATTCAGGCAGAAGTCTGCTTCACCGGACTTGATCCCGATCCGACTGCTACCGCCACGTTCCAGTGGGTTGTCAGCATCGAATTTCAGTGTTCAGACTGCAGGAACGGTCGAGCCAGAGAGATTAACGATCAATTCGGTTTCACGACCATTGGCGGGAAAGCCGCTATCAATTTTCCTAGAGTGCGCGGAGGTCAGTTGGCGATTGCGGCTTCGGTTGACCTTCCTGCGCAGTCTTTCAGCGTTCAGAGCAACGGACTGCACATTCGCGGAGTGAACCCACCTCACGACGAGGTAAATGCGGCTTGTCAGAAGCAAATCGTGCAGCAGATTGCAATGCACGAAAGCGGGTGCCGCCAGTTCAATGCGCCTCGCGATGGGGGCGTCTCCGAGTGTCCTCTATTCAGCGGTGACCGTTTGGGTGGTGTGGGGCTGTTCCAAATCACGAACCCACCCCCGGCTCCAGAGGATCACTGGGACTGGCTGGCGAATGTCAATCATGGTCTCCAGATTCTTGCTCAAAAACGGACTAGTGCCAGCAACTACCCGGCGCGAGTGCGGAATTCAGCGGCCTTCCAAGCCCTGGTGCAACAGCTTAATGTGGGCCGTAATCCTCCGTCTGACATCGTGCTACCGGACTTCACTCCCGAACAACTGGACCTCGACGCCGCCCGCGGCTATAACGGCTGGGCTGGGCATGATGCGTTCGGGAACGTCCTGCACGAGTTTCGTGTACCTTGTGACGATGCTGGCAACCTTATGGTGAATGTCGGCCCTGACAACCGCGGAGTGATTGAATGGGAACAGGTGCCCGGCGCAGACCGGCCCCAAAACACGGGCGATCCGAACTATGTAGCCCACGTCGTCGCGCAGCAGCCATGAGGCACCCGCACCTGCTGGCTATCGCTTTGACGCTGATTGGAGCGCTCACAGGATCGACCCAGGCACAAAGCCCGCCGAAAACCAACTGGGACGAGGCAAAAGCGCGCGAAGCGGCGCTTGCCATCTCAAAAACCTGGAAGTTTTCTCCAGGAGAGTTTGAGGGCGGCGCAGCAAAGGATTTGCAGCACGATGTCTACGCTGTACTTCCATTCGATCTCCCGGGGAAGCCGCGCTGGATCCTCTTAGTAGCGACCGCACCTCCAGAGAACTACTGCCACGCCTGCTCTCCCGTCAGTGGCGCCGTGATTTTTGCGCTTAAAGGCGATTCGTGGCAATCCGTCTATAACCAGCCGAATGTCAGTGACTTGGGCGCTTTTGGAAAACCTCCAAACGCTCACGTCCAGAGTCTCGGCCCGGCAACGCCAGCCATCGAGTTCGAGCTAAGTTCGATGGCACAGGGATATGTAGGCACCAATGTGACTTTCGTGGCCGAGGTGAACCAGAAACTACGGGAAGTCCTGTCTGTCCTGTCGGCTGAATCGAATGAAGCCGCCGACATGCCGTCCGATCAGACCTTCAGCTGGCACGCAACCGTGGAGATGTCTAGCTCGATTCATGAGGGATTCGCGGACATCGTGGTCAAGTCCAGCGGCACAAAGCCTGCCGGGAAGGGAGAGGATATCCGTCCATATTCCGAGACCGCGACCTACCGCTTCAACGGGGAGGTGTACAAGAAAGTGGAGTAGGGAACGCACTTACGCGTAAAGGTCCAATTCGATTGCATCGATTAACGGAACAAGCCACGCTAGGAGCGCTTGATGTGCCGGATGCATAAAGTACGCTTCCAGGGAAGCCTGATCCTTGAACTGCATGATGCCCCCAAACGTATAGCCCCTCCCTCGCGGGGAGATATTTGGGCCAACATGGGTCTGGAGAAGTCCGGGAATCACCCCCTGGAAAGCACCAATATCTTTCCGGGCTCTTTCCTTCTGAACGTCCGATATTCCTCGCTTCCATTGAAAGGCGAATACGTGGAAAACTCCAATGGATCCGTTTTGTGCTTTCGCTACTTTGGGGAATTTGAGAGACAAGAGGCTTCCCCCGACTGCAGCCCAGCATCGTCCGATTAGCGTACGGCGTGTTGAATTCGCCATTGGGGTTCCTTTCACGCGGATGGAATGAGCAATTGTACGGCGCAACCGCCCGGATTAATTTGCCCGTTTTCCCAAATCAGGACTGCCGAGATTTTTTCAGCTGCTTTTGTGCGACGGGTCATAGTCGGAAGGCTATCAGGCACAGTAGGATCCGAAGCTTACCCATGCCTGCGCGCATCACACGAATTGCAATCCGTGCACTGGACCGCCTTGCAGATCGGTTGCTGGAGGACGATGCGGATAGGATCACGAGGCGAAGAGGATGCCTACTTTCAATTGCGGAAGTTCGGGTATGTGATAGTGGCACGCAATTTTCGTTACGTGCGATGTCACGGAGAGATCGATCTGATCGGATGGGATGGCGATGTGCTCTGCTTTATTGAGGTCAAGACACGGGCTACGCACGACGTCAAGACGGCGGAGGCAGCTGTGGACCGTCATAAAAGACGGGAAGTGGCTAAAGTGATTCGAGAGTACGTGAGAGCAGTGCCACGATTGTGCCAGTGGCGGTTCGATATTGTGAGCGTATACTATGACGGTTGTAATCCCCACCCACAGATTGAGATATTCCGAAACGCCTCCTTGGCGTCGTAGAATGTACAGTTTGCGCGATATTCCGTGGAAAGGACATAGGAGTGCCGGAGCTTAGAAAAGATCCCATCGTGGGCCGATGGGTAATTATTTCGACGGACCGGGCGAAGCGTCCCACCGATTTCGTCCGCGAGAACATGAAGATTAAGGGGGGATTCTGTCCCTTCTGTTATGGAAACGAGAGCAAGACGCCGCCAGAGATCCAGGCTTACCGCCCGAATCCGAATGGAGGGCCCGGACCGCAGCGGGATACCCCCGGTTGGACGGTCCGCGTGGTGCCCAACAAGTTTCCCGCGTTGGGGATTGAGGGCAACCTAAACCGCCAAGCGGAGGGGATGTTCGATCGAATGAACGGAATCGGGGCACACGAGGTAATTATCGAAACGCCCGATCATGCTGCGACGCTGGCGAGCTTGCCTCCCAAGAGAATTGAAGACGTGCTGTGGACGTTCCGGGATCGGATTCTCGATCTGAAAAAGGACCGGCGGTTCAAGTACATCTTGATTTTCAAGAATCATGGCGAGGCGGCGGGGGCGTCGCTGGAACATTCGCACTCGCAACTCATTGCTTTGCCCATTCTTCCGATCAACGTCGTGCAGGAACTCGAGGGAGCCAAGCAGTACTTCTTGTATAAGGAGCGCTGCGTGTTCTGCGACATTATTGCGCAGGAAATGGATGGCGGATCGCGCGTTGTCGCGGAGAATGATAAGTTTGTGACACTCGCACCATATGCGCCACGGTTTCCGTTTGAGACGTGGATTCTGCCCAAGCAGCACGAGTCGGCTTTTGAGAACTCATCGTCTGGGATGTTCGAGAACCTGGCACGGGCGTTGAAGAACCTGCTGGTTCGGGCGGACCGCGTGCTCGACAATCCACCGTACAACCTGGTGATTC
>Ga0335080_10000468_pt1 | contig 36876 bp, 29 predicted proteins | sample Lox_Sample_34_FD_206720 | JGI IMG/M metagenome (GOLD analysis project Ga0335080, IMG submission 206720) | Soil microbial communities from Loxahatchee National Wildlife Refuge, Florida, United States - Lox_Sample_3.4 | ecosystem: Environmental > Terrestrial > Soil > Wetlands | place: USA... | reverse complement strand
GCCGGCCCCCGGTTGAGGTACCCGCGGGATACCGGGTCGTCGAGCCGGCGCCCGAGGGCGCCTCGATCGGCGATGCCGACTGGCGCACGGTGTACATGGACCCGAAATTGCAGGACCTGATTGCGGCGGCGCTGAAGGGCAATCTCGATCTCAAGGCCGCGGTGGCGCGCGTTGATCAGGCTCACGCGCAGCTCGGCGAGACGCGACTGGCGTTCTTGCCTACGCTGGGTGTCAACGGCCAGGTGGAGCGCTCCAAGAGCTCGCAATACGTGCTGTTGCCGGGCGAGGATCGCATTGCGAACGTCGAGCAGGCGACCGTTACCGCATCGTACGAGCTCGACCTCTGGGGTCGACTGCGACGTGCCAACGAGGCGGCACGCGCAACGCTTCTGTCGACCGACTACGCCAGGCGCACGGTCGAGAGTGCGCTCGTCGCCAGCGTTGCGAGCGCTTACTACACGCTGCTCGAGCTCGACTCGCAGCTCGAGATCACCAGGCGCACGGTCGGCACACGCGAGAAGTTCGTCGAGCTGACCCGCGCGCAGCACGAACGCGGTTACGCGACTGGCCTCGACGTCGCCACGGCCGAGGCCCAGGCGGCCGTGGCGCGCGCCAACGTGCCGGAACTCGAGCGGCGGATTACGCAGACCGAGGACCTGTTGAGCACGTTGATCGGACAGAACCCGAGACCGATCGATCGCGAGCGGCGTGGCGAGGAAATGCCCGCGCCGCCGCCATTGCCGCCGCCGGGAATGCCGTCGCGTCTGCTTGAACGCCGGCCGGACGTGCGGGCCGCCGAGGAAGCGTTGCATGCGGCCAATGCCAACGTCGGCGTCGCGAAGGCCGCGCTGTTCCCGACGATCTCGCTGACCGGGCTCGCGGGCTCGTTGAGCATCCCGCTCGGCAATCTGTTCACGGCGCCGGCCAGCGAATGGAGCGCGGCAGCGGGCCTCGTGCAGCCGCTTCTGGATCCGCAACGCTCGCTGTACCAGGTCGAGCTCGCCGACGCGCGCAAGCGCGAGGCCCTATATCAGTACCAGAAGGCAGTCCAGGGCGCGTTTCGCGACGTCTCCGACGCCCTGGTCGCGTACCAGAAGTACGGCGAGTTCGCGCGCGAGCAGGTTCGGCAGGTCGAAGCCCTGCAGCGCGCAGCGCAGATCGCGCTCGCGCGCTACCGGGTCGGATACGCGTCCTACTTCGACGTGATCAACGCCGATCGCGATCTGTTCGCCGCCGAACTCGCGCTCAGCCAGGCGCACGCGAACAGCCTGACCGCGCTCGTGCAGCTCTACCAGGTGCTCGGCGGCGGCTGGCAGTAGGCGCGCTCTCGGGTCAGGCCCCCGGACGCAGCGCGACGGTTGCGATCGAAGGCGGGCGCGCCGCGCGCAGCCGTGCGGCGACTCGCTCGGCGTCGGCGAATACCCGCAGCAAGTTTCCGCCGGCAACCTTGGCGATCTCCGCATCCGTCCACCCGCGGCGCATCAGTTCCGCGAGCAGCGCGGGGAAGCGGTCGACGCCCTCGAGACCGTCGGGCGTCTCCTCGATGCCGTCGAAATCCGACCCGATGCCGACGTGATCGACACCGGCGACCTCGCGGATGTGCTGAACATGATCGGCAACCTGCGCGAGTGTTGCGTGCGGTTTAGGGTGCGCGTGCTCCCAGGCCGCCAACGCCGCCTTGGCGCGGTCGGGCTGGCCGATGTAGAGGCCGTCGTACGGCGGCGCATTGTAGCGCGCCTGCTCCGCCGCCCGGTCCGCCAACCAGTGGTTGCAGGCCTCCGAAACGTACCCCGGGTTGAAATTCACCATGACGACGCCGCCGTTCTGCGCCACCAGCCGCAGCACGTCGTCCGGGACGTCGCGCGGGTGATCGACGAGTGCGCGGGCCGAGGAGTGCGAGTAGATCACCGGTGCCTCGCTCGCGGCGAGGGCCGCTTTCATGGTCTCCGGCGAGACGTGACTGAGGTCGACCAGCATGCCGAGCCGGTTCATCTCGTGTACGACGTCGACACCGAACGGCGTCAGGCCGTGGTGCGTCGGCGCGTCGGTCGCGGAGTCCGCCCACGCCGTGTTGCGCGTGTGCGTCAGCGTCATGTAACGCGCCCCGAGGTCATACATCTGGCGCAGGACGGCGAGCGAGTCGTTGATCTGGTGGCCGCCCTCGATGCCGATCAGCGAGGCGACCTTGTGCGCCTTGTGGATGCGGCGGATGTCGGACGCCGAATACGCCATCTCGAGGTCCGCCGGATACCGAGTGACGAGACGCTTCACGATGTCAATCTGCTCGAGCGTCGTCTGCACGGCCTCGAGGCCTTTCAGATCGACCGGTACCCAGACCGACCAGAACTGCGCGCCCACCTTGCCGGCCCGCAGCCGCGGCAGGTCGGTCATCAGCGCCACCCCGTCAGGCGGCGGCGGAATGTGCGAGGTGTCGGAGGCAAAGTCGATCTGGCCGAGATCGCCCTTGAAGCGCTCGCGGATCATCCACGGCAGATCGTTGTGCCCGTCGATCAGCGGCGTTTCCGCGAGCACGCGTTCGAGGCGCGTGTTCACCGGGCCGTCCGCGGCCTGTGCATCCGGCAGGCATGCCGCCGCGAGCAAAGCGAAGAGCGCAAGGTGCGGTGCTTTCATTGTGGTGTCGTGCTCCGGAGCGCGGCTGCAATGGCCGCACAGTATAGGCGGGATCGGCTCAGCGGCCGATCTCAGCGACAGGAAGGATGCCGAGCGCCGCGGCGTGCAGGCTCTGGATATAGAGCGCACCGCCGTGCTCGGTCACACCGCTTGTCTCGGGGAGTCGACCGGCCGGATCCTGCAGGTCGGCGACGACCCGGCCGGAATCGTCGAACGCGACGACATGGCCGTAACTCGGTGGCACCGGCCACAGGAACCGGGGCAGGCGCAGGCTCGCGGCGCGAAGTCGCGGCCAGCGGGACAGCGCATCGACGAGCGCGCTGCGCGGCTTGGTGAATCCGATCCACAGGCGGCCAGCGGCACTGCGCGTCAGGTTGTCCGGGAACCCCGGCAGGTTCGCGGCGAACACGACGGCCGCCGCCGATCCGCCGCTCCGCGCGAGCGCGGCGGCATCGAGGTTCCCGGCGTTGGCCGCCACGCGCCAGATGCGATATTCGCCGGTCTCCGAGACGTAGAGCTGCGCGTCGTCGGGTGACAGCGCGACGCCGTTCGCAAAGCACAATCCGCCGATCACCATGCGCAGCTGCTGGGTATCCGGCCGGTATTCGAACACCCGCCCCGTGCACGAGTGCTCCATGATGTCGAGCAACGCTGCGTCGAACGTGCCCCAGGTGCGTGCGACAAACCGTCCGGTCGCGTCAGTGAAGAAGATGCGGCCATCCTTCGCGATCGTCACGGCATCCGCGAAAGCGAGGCGTTGCTCGCCGATCCGGTCGACGAGCACGCGGACGGACCGATCTGGTCCGACCGCGAGCAGACCCTTGAACGCATCGGCGACGATCAGACGACCACCCGCGTCGAACTCCATCCCGAGCGGCCGGCCACCCGTGTGGACGAAGGTCTCGACGGCCGAGCCGTCGGCGTTCATGCGCAGGATCGCGCCCGACAGTGTCCCGGTATAGAGCTTGCCGTCCGGGCCGAAACTGATGTGCTCGGGGCCGACCTCGGGCGCGAGCGATACCGCGTGCAGCTCCGCGAGGCGCTCGTTGCGCGCATGCGGGCCGACGTAGCCGGCGAAGCGCGGCGCATTCCAGGCGACGGCCCGAATTGGCACCGGCCAAGACGACAGGTAGAGCGCGAGTAGCAGCGCGCCGAGGGCCATCCACCTGAGGAGCGAGATCATGAACCGTGGAACATGCGGCTTGTTTTATTGTTGCGTGCCCAGTGTACGCCCGCATGCGGCACGAGGCCGCAATCTCGAGCCTCAAGGTATGCTTGTCGCATTCGTGCGGTCCGGCGACGGCCGTTCGCACGGCGCCGAAATCAGGCTCCAGGAGCTCACGCATGGGAATGGCACGCGCGGTCCGGCATTGTGTGTTGCTGATAGCCGCTGCTGCGGCGCTCGTCGCGCCGCCCGGGAGCCGGGCAGCCGACCACCGGCAGCGACCGCTGATCGTCTTCATGTCCGATTTCGGCACGCTCGATGAGGCGGTCGCGATCTGCAAGGGCGTCATGCTCGGCGTGGCGCCCGATGCCGAGATCATCGACCTGACGCACGAGGTCACGCCCTACTCGATCGCCGAAGGTGCGCGACTACTGGCGGGGACCGCGCCTTACTATCCCACGGGTACCGTCTTCATCGCGGTCATTGACCCGGGGGTTGGAACGAGCCGCAAGCCGATCGTCGTCAAGACCAAGCGCGGCCAGTACTTCGTGGGCCCGGACAACGGACTTGTTACGCCGCTCATCGATCGCGACGGCCTCGCGGGGGCGCGGGAGATCCGCAATCCTGCGTGGACGCTGAGTGGCGAACGATCCTCGACGTTCCACGGCCGTGACGTGTTCTCGCCAGCCGCGGCGCACCTCGCGCGCGGCGAGGACTGGCGCGGCGTCGGGCCTGCGCTCGGAACGCCGGCCCGCCTCGAAATCCCGCGCGCGACGGTCGATGAGCGAGGCATCCACGGCAGCGTCGTCGGTCTCGACGGCCCCTACGGCAATCTGGTGACCAACATTTCGGGCGATGAGTTCGGAGCGCTCGGCTACGCAGCCGGGGATCCGGTGCACATCAAGGTCGGCATCGAGGAACTGTCGGTTCCACTCGCCGGAACGTTCGGCGAGGTCCCGGTCGGGGCGGCGCTACTCTTCGTCGACTCGCGCGGGCTGGTCAGCCTCGCGATCAATCAGGGCAACTTCGCGACGGCCCACCGCGTCGGCCCGCCGGCCGAGCTCGTGATCTTCAGGAAAGGACCCGCCCCGGCGACTCAGCGATAGTGGTGGCCGTGGCCGCCATAGCCCCGGGCGTAGCCTCGAGGCGCGTAGCGGTAGTAAGGCCGTCCGTAATAGCCGCCGTAGTAGCCGCCGTAGTAGCCGGAGTAGAAAGGCGCGCCGACCCAGCCCGGTCCGTAGTACGCCGGACCGTAATAGTAGGGTGCGGGAATGACGCCTATCGGCGCCGCGACCGCGATGCCCGGGAGGCCAATCCCGATGCCGACGAATACATGGCCGGCGTGGGCGGCCGGAGCAGCGCCGGCTACCCCGATTACGAGGGCGACTGTGGCGGCGGCGGCACGCAGGCTGATCATGGCGGGACTCCGAATCTGGGGCTCCTGAGCCGTCCAACGTCCGGCGGGAGCCCGCGTTGACAGCGCGGGTCCGCGCGCCTGATCAGGTCGATCCCGGCCGTGCGCGGTCGCGGACGTAGCTGACAAAGCCTGCGACGAACTTCTGGATGGCCTGGCGAGTCGCGGGATCCGACAACTCGCCATCCGGCCCGACGAGCCCCGCAGCGCGCGATACGAGCAATCGGCCACCCGCCCATAGGTCGGCGCCGAGCGTCCGCAGGACGGGCAGCCACGCGTTCTGGGAGAGGATCGTACCGAAGCCGCCCGGCGAGGCGCCGGCGATTGCGACGGGGCGACCACGAAAGACGCGTGGCACATCGCTCGGTGGTCGCGAAAGCCAGTCGATTGCATTCTTCGTCACGCCGGGAATGCTGTTGTTGTATTCAGGCGTCACGAGCAGCAGACCGTCGGCGCCGGCAATCGCGTCCTTGAGGTGCTGAACCGACGCGGGGATTCCCGTCGTGCTTTCATCGTCGGCGTTGTAGAGCGGGATCCCGGCGATCGACTCGATCTGCAGCGAGCCATCGGCCGGCATCAGCGAGGCCGCTGCGCGAAGGAGCGCCGAGTTCAGCGATGCCCGCCTGAGGCTTCCCGAGAAGCCGACGATTCGGACCATTTGGTGCTCCAGCACGCCGAGGCGGCGAGTGCGGCGACCGCCTCAGTGCGCAACGCCTGCCCAGAGCGTACCGCGTGCGCGGTTCATTCGCACCGACGCACGAGGGGCGCGACGGCGATCGGTGCGGCGGGGTGATCCGACCCCGCCGCACCGCGGCCATATCAGGACTTGTAGTTGACGCCCGTCGAGAAGCCCTGTTCGCGGCAGCCGCCCCAGGTCGTGTTCCCGGCGCTGCTGTAGTCGATGTAGGTGGCGTTCGTCGCGTCATGGCAGTCGGTCGTCAGGCCGCGCCCGCCGGCACCGATGTCGAAGTGGGCGTTGCCATGATTGATGGTCGCGGCCCAGTCGACGTACCAGTACACCTGCTTGTCGAACTTGTGCTTCCAGGCGAACGTGTACATGTCGGCCGTGTCGGCTTTCGCGAGCGGATCGTAGTTGTGCTGTCCGCCCGGGTCGCCCGGCGTCTTGCCGGCGTGCGCCCAGCCGACGCTGACGTTGTCCTTCGACGTGAGATCATCCGATAGTGCTAACCAGCTACCGTCGCGCTGGCGCTCGTTCTGGAACTGCATCGACGCCGGCAGGTCGCGAGTCATGTGCTCCCAGGCCGCGCTGACCGTCAGGCCGAACGGGAAGCGATACTGCGCACCGACCTTCCACGCCGCTTCGTCGGCGATGTCGATGAGGTACGGCGGCGTGCCGCCGCCGACGGCTGCCCAGTTCGGGAATTCGGACACCAGCGTCTGGAACGTCGCGCAGTCGAGGATGCCCGTCGCATCGTTGCAGGTGATGTCCCCGGGCGCGCCGGTGAAGCCGGACGCCGCGAGGATCTGCGCATATGTCGTGTTGTTCGCGCCGATGCCGTCGCTGTTTCGGTTGACGTTCTTGTGGATTTCGTACGCAGCAGTTGCGTAGAAGCCCTGGTATTCGAACTCGATGTCGGCGCTGAAGGCGTTGTCGAAGCCGCCGTCGTCGCAGTTGAGGAGCAGGTTGCCGCTGCCGGGCATGTTGCCGCCGTTGCAGTCCGGCGACCCGCTCGACTGCACTACATTGTCGTAGGTGCGGTTCTGGCCGGGCGAGAACAGCACATTGAACCGCCACATGCCGCCTAGCTGCGGGGACTCGTAGGCGAAAGAGTGATCGAGGCGCGTGCCGAACTCGACGCGGTTGTCGCCGCCGGAGTTGCCCATGATCACCCCGTAGTCGCCGAGCATTCCCGAGAAGGGATTCAGCCGATCGGTGGACTTCTTGTACGGTGAGTAGAACGTACCGAACTTCACGCGACCCCAGTCCTTGCCGGCGAGGCCGAGGAAGGTGTCGCCGAGACCGACGGCGCCATTGACGACGTTCGACTGCTGGTACTGCGAAGTCTTGAGTCCTGGCGATGCGGTGATCGCGAGCGCCGTCTCGACCTGGTAGATCAGCTTGATGTCGGAGTCTCCGATCTTGTGCTCGCCGCGATAGCCGATCTGCGACTTGTTAGTCGACAGCGCGGGCATGTAGCCGACCCGGCCGACCGGCGGCGCGCCGCCATTCTTGGGGTTCGTGTAGTCGAGGCCGGGTCCCGTGCCGCCATTCTGGATGTGGTACGCAACCAATCCGTCCATGCCCTTCGTCGTGTCGTCGAAGGAGATGTCGAGGGTGCCGTAGAAGCCCTTCATGAACGCGTCGAACTTCGGCTCGGTGGACTCGGCCGGCTTCGGTGGCGGCGGAGCCGCTGCGGCCGTCTGCGGCGGTGGCTGGGCGGGCTGCTGCTTCTTGAGGTTCTGCACCTCCTTGGTGAGCTCCTCGACCCGCTGCATGAGCACCTTGACCTGATCGGCGAGCGCCTTGTCGTCAGCGGCCGCTGGGCCGGCGAATCCGCCGACTGCGACACACGCGGCCATCGCCGCGATCAGCGGCCGGGCCTTGCCTAGGATGTGCATCGTGTTACCCCCTCGAGTGAAGTGGATCTACTCAGCCCGCTCGGTTGCCCTCGTTCTTCGCTTTCCACTGCGCCGGTCCCCGTCCGGGCGACGCGACAATCGGATGTCTTCAGATTACCTTTTCGGCGCGCAACGCTTCGATTTCGGCGCGCCCCAGTCCGAGCTCGGCGAGCACCTCCGCCGTGTGCTCGCCGAGAAGTGGCGAGCGCTTCACTTCGGTGATGCTGTCGGACATCTTGATCGGATTGCCGACGCTCAGGTACTTGCCGCGCGTCGGATGGTCGACCTCGACGATCGTCCCGGTCGCGCGCAGCGACGGCTCGGCGGCCAGCTCCTCCATCGACAGGATCGGCCCGCACGGGATGTCGTGCCGGTTGAGCTCCGCCATCGCGTCGAACTTCGTCTTGGTCATCGTCCACGCCTCGATCGCCGCGAACACTTCCTTCAGTCGCGGCAGGCGGGCGTCGGGTGTGGCGTAGTCGGGATCGGTGATCCACGACTCCCGGCCGATCACGTGGCAGATCTCCTTCCAGACCGGCGCCTGCGTGATGAAATACAGGTACGCGTTCGGGTCGGTCTCCCAGCCCTTGCACTTGACGATCGATCCAGGCTGGCCGCCGCCAGAGGCGTTGGCGGCACGCGGCACCGACGAGCCGAACTTGCCGTGCGGGTACTGCGGGTACTCCTTGAGGACCTTGCCGCGCGCCAGGCGCTGCTGGTCGCGCAGCTTGACGCGGCACAGGTTGAGCACGCCATCCTGCATCGCCGCCAGCACGCGCTGGCCACGTCCGCTCGCGTTGCGCTGGTAGAGCGCACAAACGATGCCGAGCGCAAGATGGAGTCCCGTGCCGCTGTCGCCGATCTGGGCGCCGGTCACGAGCGGCGGACCGTCGTCGAATCCAGTAGTCGAGGCGGCGCCGCCAGCGCACTGCGCGACGTTCTCGTAGACCTTGCACTCCTCGTACGGTCCGGGGCCGAACCCCTTGACCGACGCGACGATCATTCGCGGGTTGAGCTCCTGGATGCGCTCCCAGGTGAAGCCCATGCGATCGAGCGCGCCGGGTGCGAAGTTCTCCACCAGCACGTCGCAGTATTTCACCAGCCGCTCGAGCACTGCCTTGCCCTTCGGCAGCTTGGTGTCGAGCGTGATCGAACGCTTGTTATGGTTCAGCATCGTGAAGTACAGGCTGTCGACACCGGGGATGTCCCGCAGCTGCTCGCGCGTGACGTCGCCGGCGCCCGCGCGCTCGACCTTGATCACGTCCGCGCCGAACCACGCCAGCAGCTGTGTGCAGGTCGGGCCCGACTGAACGTGAGTGAAGTCGAGGATGCGGACGCCGTCTAATGCCTTGCCCATGCCGATCTCCCGGGGCCGGTCACTTGTACATCGTCTGGTTCTTGGTGCCCGGCGCGTACTCGCGCGGGTCCACCCAAATGTTGACGACAGCGGAACGCTTCAGCCGCTGTACCGACTCACGCGCGCGGCGCAGCGCCGGTCCGATCTGCGCCGGCTCGCGCACCTCTTCGCCGTAGCCGCCCAGCATCTCGCCGAACTTGCTGAACGGCACGTCGCCGAGCAGGTTGCCGACGTTGCCGCGCTCCTCGCCGTACTTCGCGAGCTGGCCGTAACGGATCTGGTTCATCGCCGAGTTGTTGCCGATCACGGCGATGTACGGAACGCCGAAGCGGTTGGCTGTCTCGATGTCAAAGGCCGTCATGCCGAAGGCGCCGTCGCCGTAGTAGCACAGCACCTCCTTGTTCGGCTGCGCGAGCCCGGCGGCGATCGCGAAGCCGGTTCCGACGCCGAGCGAGCCGAGCGCGCCCGGGTCCATCCACTGACCCGGACGGCGCGGCCGCACCGCCTGCGCCGAGATCGTCACGACGTCACCGCCATCACCGATGTAGATCGTGTTGTCGGCCAGGAACTCGTTGAGCTCGTAGGCGACGCGATACGGGTGAATCGGCACGCTGTTCGACTTGAACAGCGGCATCAGCTTCTCGGTCGCCGCGTCCTCGGCCGCCGACAGCTTCTTCATCCATTGCTGCCGCGCCTGACGCTTGTCCTGCTTGAGCCTTCCGCCGGCGGCCTGCAGCACCGCGCCGAGGATCGCGCCCGGGTCGCCCACGAGGCCGAGCGAGATGTCGCGGTTCTTGCCGACCGTGCGGTAGTCCATGTCGATCTGCACCAGCGTCGCCTTGTTGCTGATGCGTCGGCCGTAGCCCATGCGGAAGTCAAAGGGCGTTCCGACGATCACGATCACGTCGGCATCGGCGAATGCGTTGCTGCGCGTGCGATCGAAGTGGTGCGGGTCGCCGGGCGGCAGCAGGCCACGGCTGCCGCCGTTGAAGTAGCCCGGAATGTCGAGGCCGCGCAGCAGTGCGATGGCTTCTTCGTGGCCGCGCGCGGCCCACACCTGCTGGCCGTACAGGATCGCCGGGCGCTCCGAGTTCACGAGGATGTCGGCCAGCGCCTCGATGTCGCGCGGGTCGCCGATCGACTTCGTCGACGCACGGTAGTGGCCGGGCTTCGGCACGATCACCTTGGTCGCGTCGACCTCGCGGTCGAGCACGTCGCGCGGGATTTCGAGATAAGCGGGCCCGAGCGCGCCGCTGAACGCCTCCCTCGCCGCCATCGAGATCATGTCGGCGATGCGCTCGGTCGTCGGAACCGAGGCCGCGAACTTCGTGATCGCAGACATCAAGTCGACGTGCGGCAGGTCCTGCAGTGATCCCATCTTGTGCTGCGACAGCGCGCCCTGACCGCCAATGTGCAGGATCGGGCTCTCGGAGCGGAACGCGGTTGCAACGCCGGTGACCGCGTTGGTGCAGCCCGGGCCGGCGGTCGTGACGACGCAGCCGAGCTTGCCGGTTTGGCGCGCGTACCCGTCGGCGGCGTGCGCCGCGACCTGCTCGTGGCGCACGTCGATGATGCGGATGCCCTCGTCGATGCAGCCATCGTAGATGTCGATGATGTGGCCACCGCACAGCGTGAAGATCGTGTCGACACCCTCGTTCTTGAGCGCTTTTGCGACCAGGTGACCGCCCGACACGACGCCGGCATCGCGACTCTTGCGCTTGAGAGTGTCCTCGGCCGTGCTCGTCACGGTCGCTGCAGGGGAGGTAGCGGCTGTCATGGGGCCTCCTAGCTCGTCGACAGGGCGAAAGTGCGGCGAAGCGATCAACGCACCGCGACGCCCGGCACCCGCTGAGGGGCGCCGAGCGTCGCGGCAAGGGTCAGGTCGTCGAGCCGCGGGCGAGGCCGCCCGCGTTCTGCATCGCCATTCCGCCGCCGCCGCCCTGGCCCGCGATGGCGGCGCGCGTCTCCTCGAAGTGGCGCGCGCGCATCGGCTTCAGGACGACCAGCCCGAGGAATGCGGCGACCAGGTTGAAGGCGACGAACACCATGAAAACCGAGTGCCATCCCATCGACTGCGCCATGGCCGTCATGGGAGCGACGATGAACACGCCCGTGCCCTTCGCCGTGTACAGCATGCCGGCGTTAGCTGCGGCGAACTTAGAGCCGAACGTGTCACCCTGGGTCGCCGGGAACAGGCTGTAGATCTCGCCGAACACGCCGAAGTACAGCGCGGTGATCAGCACAAAGATCACCGGGTTCGAGCCCGCCTGGCTCAGCGTGAACAGGGCGCAGGCACCGATCACGAACGCGATCGCCATCGTGTTCTCGCGCCCGATGTGATCGGACACCCAGCCGAAGAATGGCCGGCCGCAGCCGTCGAAGATGCGGTTGAGCGTCAGCGCGAAGGTCAGCGCCGGCATCGTCATGCCGAGCAGCTCGACCGGGATCTTGTCGACGTGCAGGTCCTTCGCAATGGGCGCCATCGAGGCCGCCATCGTCAGGCCGCCGGCTGCGACCAGCACGAACATCACGTACATGACCCAGAACAGCGGTTTGCGCAGCACTTCCATCGGCGCGAAACTGCGGGCCGCCTGGTTGGGGCGCGGTGCCGCTGCAACGAGCGACGGTGGCGCAACGAGCAGTCCCCAGGACACGACGAACACGATCGCGCCCTGCAGCAGGCCGAAGAAGAAGAAGGCGTGCTCGTAGCCGGAGGCCGCGATCATCTTCGAGATCGGTACGACCGTGATCGCAGCGCCGGCGCCGAAGCCGGCGGCCGTGATTCCGGCGGCGAGTCCGCGGCGTCCGGGGAACCACTTGAGCGCATTGCCGACGCACGTGCCGTAGACCGCTCCCGTGCCGATGCCGCCGATCGCGGCGGCGACGTACAGCACCATCAGCGACTCGGCGACCGAGTTCACGACCCAGGCGATCGCGACCAGCACCGCGCCGCCAATCACGACCACGCGCGGGCCGAAGCGATCGACCAGATAGCCCTCAACCGGCACCAGCCACGTCTCGATTGCGACGAAGAGGGTGAACGCCAGCTGGATCGCCGGGCGCCCCCAGTGGAACTTGGCGTTGATCGGATCGACGAACAGCGTCCAGCCGTACTGCAGGTTCGCGACCGACGCCATGCAGATCACGCCGAGCACGAGTTGAATCCAAGGGTTCGCGAATACAGATTTGCTCTGTGCTTGCTGAGTCGAGTTCATCGCTTCGTCTCCTCAGTCCGGTTGCGCCAGATGCGTGTTATGTGCGCGCCGCGAGCCGCTGCGCTGCATGGCAGGGCCCCGAGCGCGGATTTTCGTGTCAGGCGCCGCAGCAGACCGTCAACGGAGCGGGATGCTTAAACCCGTCCTTCGGTCGATCGCCCGGTACCCCCCAAAAATATGTTTACAATCCAATTTAGTTATGGCCGCCTCCGACCATATGTGATATATCTAGGGGTGTCAAACAGGCTGGACATCAGCCGAAACTCTGGGCTTAGCCCTCAGTAATCCGCTTATCTCGCTGATCCGAGTGCGGGCGGGCCCCAATTTGGGGCACTTCGGCGGTAATATGAGATCCTAGATCGACAATCGTCCAGCTGATATTTTTTTATCTGATATATCTTGATTTTCTTGCAGCGCAACATACAATCACATCATCGCTACCCAGTCGGAGTGGTACTGAGATGTCGATTTTCCTTATTGCGCTCGCAATCGCCGGTCTCGTCTCGGTTTTCAGCGCGTTCGTCGTCCGAATCGTTGCCTCGCTCCCGGAGGCCGTGCTCGTATCGTCGGCAAACGGCGGGCGTTACGCCGGGCTCGGATCTTCCGACCGGACCTCGTCGGTTTCGCCTTCGAACGGGCTTCGGATCCATCCCGTCGCTGCGCCGCACGGCACGCCGGCCTGACGCCGGTGGCGCGACCGAAGAGATCGCGCGGCGGTTCCGCGCTCGTTGGTTAAGCCCGGGACGGCACTCATCGAGTCACGGTAGGCTTTGTTGCGGGGGGGTCGGATGAGCGCGACCAGTGCATTCCTGCGTGAAGGGGATTCGGCGGCACCGCTGGCGCTGACGCCGCTCAATTCGACGAGCCTGCGGGACCAGGCGTACGCGTTGCTGAAGGACGCGATCGCCACCATGGACATCTACAGCCAGCGGCAGGCGCTGCGGATCGACGAACGCCAGCTCACTGCGGCGCTCGGCGTGAGCCGCACGCCGGTCCGCGAGGCGCTATCGATCCTCGAGCAGGAAGGCTTCGTCCGCACCGTCCCGCGCCGCGGCATCTTCATCGTCCGCAAATCGAAGCGCGAGATCATCGAGATGATCCAGATGTGGGCCGCGCTCGAGAGCATGTCGGCCCGGCTCGCGACGCTGCACGCGCCGGACGTTGAGATCGCGAAGTTGCGGCATCTGTTCGATGAATTCGAGAACTCGCCGCCGTCGGAGCACCTCGGCGAGTACTCCGACGCCAACATTGCGTTTCACCAGATGATCATCAAGCTCGGCGGCTCGCAGCTGATCGCCGAGGCGACCGAAAACCTGTTCATTCACGTGCGCGCGATCCGCAAGGCAACCATCGGACAGGATGACCGCGCGGCGCGCTCTATAGTCGACCACCTGCGCATCATCGAGGCGCTCGAGCGTCGGGATACCGACGCGGCCGAACGCCTGACGCGGCAGCACACGCTCGACCTGGCGGCACACGTCGAGCGTCACTGCGACTTCCTCGACTAACTAGCTGCCCTCGACGCCTGACTCTGACCGCCCCCGCGCAGCGCGCGCCGCCGTGCCGCGCGCGCGTCCGGCCGCGGACCTTGCCCGCGGCTTTTCGACGCTGAACGGCACCAGCCGTTCAATTACCGCGGCGCCTTCCCGCAGCAGAAACTCCTTGAACGCCAGCGCGACCGGCGGTAGCCGCTTGGTCCGGTTGTGGACGAGGTACCAGTTGAGCATCGCCGGGAAGCCCTGCACGTCGAGCACCACGAGATGCCCCGCCTCGCGCTCGAGGCGGATCGTGTGCGCCGACAGAAACGCGATGCCCATTCCGGCAATCACCGCCTGCTTGATCGTCTCGGTGCTGCGGATTTCCATCGTGATGTTCAGCCGCGGGAACTGCCGACCGAATACCTCGCGCATCGAGTTCCAGGTGTCGGAGCCGCGTTCACGCTGCACGAACCGCTCGCGGTTCAGGGCGGCGCGCGGGATTGCGCTCGCGCGCGCGAGCGGATGATCCGGCGCCGCGACGATGACGTACGGATGAGGGGCGAAGGCGACCGAAACGGTGTCGCGGCCCTGCGGCGGACGGACCATCACGGCGAGATCCGTCTGATTCTCAGCCAGCTCGCGCAGCAAGCTCTCGCGGTTGTGGACCGCGAGCTGGAAGCTGACGCCCGGGTGACGCGCCGAGAAGGTCGCGAGGACCCGCGGGAAGAAGTAGTCGCCCGCGCTGATCACCGAAACCTTCAGGTGCCCGCCGGTCACGCCCTTCAACTGAGCGACGGCATCGGCCGCGTCCTTGATGCGCTGCGAGATCCCCCGCGCACAGTGCAGCATCTCCTCGCCTGCGGGCGTCAGGTACGTCTTGCGCCCGACGCGCTCGAGCAGCGGCAGGCCGACGTAGTCGGCGAGCTCCTTAACCTGCGTCGACACCGCGGGTTGCGACAGATGCAGCTCGTCGGCAGCGCGCGAGAAGTTCATGTGCCGCGCGACGGCCTCGAAAATCCGCAGCTGGCGCAACGTGACGTGCTTCATCGGTGCAGCATACTCCGGCCGATGTATACAGAAAACGATATGCTCGCGATAGAAAACTTTAACTTTTATTTGGGGTCACCGGAGGCCTAGGATCAGCCGGTCGGTTCGCGCAGTCCCTCTGCCAGGAGCCTGTCATGCCGCTCGCGCAACGCCTCAACGAACTCGACGAGTCCGCACGCCAGGCACTCGCGGCGGAACTGCAGGCCTACAACAGCGCCTTCGTCGAGCTCGAGCTCCCGTGGCAGTGGGATGCCGAGACCTTCGAGCGCCTGCGCGAACTCGCGCCGGACAGCGACTGCATCGGCGCTTACGTGGAGCGCAACCAGTCGCACCTGCTGCGGGTCTACGAGAAGTCCTTCCTGCGCGATCTGGTCCTGACCGCCAAGGCGCGTCATCACGCGTCGACCGCCGCCTGAGATCAATCGCCCCTCGGCGCTAGAATCCGCCGAGCCGCTGGCCGTGCGCGGGCCGGCGGCGAGGGGCGAACGGCTCCGCGTGTTCGGGCGGCAGCGCTGGCGCTGCCCGCCCGCTCCGCCTTGCCGAGACGCTGGCCGACCCCCGCGCGCACCTCCGCCTGGCGGTATCACCCATGAGCGAGCGAATCGTGTTTCTCGACCGTGCCTCGCTGCCGGTTCGATTCACGCGCCCGAGTTGCGCGGCGGAGTACCGGGAGTACTCGGCGACGGCAGCGGACCAGGTCGTCGAACGCCTGAGCGGCGCGAGCATCGCGATCATCAACAAGGTTGCGCTGCGTGAGGCGACGCTCGCGCGATTGCCGCAACTGCGCCTGATCGCAGTTGCCGCGACCGGCTACGACTGCGTGGACGTGGCGTACTGCCGCGAGCGCGGCATCGCGGTCAGCAACGTCCGCGAATACGCGGTCCACACCGTTCCGGAGCACGTGTTCGCGCTCATCTTCGCGCTGCGCCGCAACCTCGTCGGCTATCGCGCGCTCATCCGTTCGGGCGCATGGCAGCTCTCCAATCAGTTCTGCGCCTTCGACGGCGAAATTCGTGACCTTCACGGGTCGGCGCTTGGAATCATCGGGCGCGGCTCGATAGGTCGCGCCGTCGCGCGACTCGGGGAAGCGCTGGGCATGAGGGTGCTGTTTGCGTCCGGCCGCGAGCGCCCGGCAGCCGATCTTCGCTACCACTCCCTCGACGAGCTGCTGGCACTGGCCGACGTTGTCACCTTGCACTGCCCGCTGACGCCCTCGACGCGGGGCCTGATCGGAATGGCTGAACTACGCCGCATGAAGCGCGATGCGCTGCTGATCAACACCGCGCGTGGCGGGCTGGTAGACGAGGCCGCTCTCGCGCAGGCGCTCGCCGAAGGCTGGATCGGGGGCGCCGGATTTGACGTGCTCACCGCCGAGCCCCCGCGCGAAGGCAACGTGCTGCTCGGGCTCGACCTGCCGAATTTCATCCTGACGCCGCACGTCGCCTGGGCCTCGATCGAGGCGATGGAGTCGCTGGCCGACCAGCTCACGGCCAACATCGACGCCTGGGCGAGCGGCTCGCCGCGCAACCTCGTCGGCTGAGCAACCGGCCGCCGGCGGGCGGGCGCTTCAGCGTCAGGCGCCGAGCGGCGTGCCGACGGTGACGCCTGCCTCGGCACAGAACTGCGCCGCCGCGATCTTCTTGCCGTCCTCATGCCGCAGTTTCAGCACCTCGACCTGGCCACCCTGCGCGGCGATGAAGACGCTGTCCTTGCCGATCGCCGTGATCGTTCCGATCTTGCCCTTGACCTGCCCGAAAGTGCGCACCGGGTGCTTGCGCGCGTCGAACACGTAGAGCTTCTTGCCGTTGAACGTGGTCCACGCCCCCGGCGCCGGGTTGCAGCCGCGGATCAGGTTGTACGTGTGGTCGACGTGGCTGTGCCAGTTGATGCGCGCTTCGGCCGCCTGGCACCAGCCCTCATAGCTCGCGTGCGACTCGTCCTGAATCCGCTCGACGGCGCGCCCGGCGACGACGAGGTCGGCCGCTTCCTGGAGTGCCGCGACGCCCATCGGGAAGAGCCGGTCGAAGTAAACGCTTCCAAGCGTGTCGTCCGGGCCGATCGGCGTCTCCTTCTGCAGGATCACCGGCCCTTCATCGAGGCCGTCGGTCGGGCGAAATATCGTGAGCCCCGTACGCGTGTCGCCGCGGATGATCGGCCAGTTGATCGAGCTCGGCCCGCGATATTTCGGCAACAGCGATGGGTGATACTGGATCATCCCGTGCCGCGGTATCGCCGCGAAGTCCTGCGGGACGAACTGCAGCACGTACGCCATGATGCCGATGTCGACATTGAGCCCGCGGAGCGCCTGCTGGGCTTCCGGCGTCTTCAGCGACGGCAGCTGGAACAAGGTGATGCCGCGCTCGGCGGCCGCCAGGCGCAGCGCATCAGGCCGCGCGCCGGGCTTTTCCGGGGCGCAGAACACTCCAGCAACCGTATCCCCGCGTCCCGCGAACGCCTCGAGGGCGGCCTTGCCAAAGTCCTGCTGTCCGATAATGGCGATGCGCATCGGTCGGTCTCCGTAAGACTGCGGCCCGCTCCGCGCACTGAGCCAGCGCGCCCTGCGCGGCGGGCCGCCATCTTTAGCACAGTTCAGCGCGCGCTCGCGACAGCGACGCCGGGCCTTAATCGAACGGCCGCTGCAGCGCTACGGCACTCTCGAATCGGCGCCGCGCGCCGGTGAACGGATCGGCGAACTCGAGCGCCCGCGCAACCAGCGCGAGCGGCCGATTGGGGTCGTCGGGTGCCGGCGCGGCAAGCTCCGGATACCAGCGGTCGTTCAGGATTGGGGCGCCGAGCGCCGCCATGTGCACGCGCAGCTGGTGCTTGCGCCCCGTCGACGGCGTGAGCTCGTACCGCCACAGACCGGGTGCGCGATCAAGTACCTCTATCGACGTCTCGCTGTTGGGCGCGCCCTCTGCCTCGCGCATCCGGAAGAACGGCTCTGCAGGCTGAATGCGACTGCGACGGATCATGGGAAATTCGCAATCCGGCAGCGACGGCGCCAGCGCCTCGTAGGTCTTGCGGATTCGCCTCTCGCGAAACAGCGCCTGGTAGCGCGCGCGCGTCGTCTGGCGCGCGGAGAAGAGCACGAGGCCGGCGGTCTCGCGGTCGATGCGATGCAACGGCGTCAGCGCCGGGTTCCCGAGCCGCTTGATCAGGCGCGCGAGCAGTGTCTCGTGGACCCACCTGCCCGTCGGCATGACTGGCAGGAAGTGCGGTTTGTCGGCGACAACGAGGTCGTGGTCGGCATGCACGATCGATTCGCGCGCAGCCACCGGCGCCTCGTGCTCGACTTCGCGCAGATACCGGATCTCAAGGCCAGGCCGGTAGGCGGCGATGTCGGTGACGACCGCGCCGGACGCGTCGCGCACGAGCCCACGCGCCATCCGGCTCTGCCATTGTGCGCGCGCAACGCCCGGGAACCGCGCGACCAGGCAGTCGAGCACGGTCTCCCAATCGCCGGCCGGCAACCTCACCGTGCTGGCCAGCCTTAGATCGGTCTCTTCTGCGCACCGTGTCATGGGTCCACTCCGGCCCGACGCAGCGGTCGCGTGCGGCAGGCAGAATCCTGCGCCGAGCTCGCCAGCCGCTACAATGGGCAGGAGTAAGGGAGGCCGTCATGGACAAGGACCTGGATGCCCTGAATCACGCGAAGACGGTCATGCTGGACTTGGCGCTGCGCTTCGGGCCGAAGCTGCTGGTTGCCTTGCTCATCCTCGTCGCCGGCGCGCTCGTCGCACGCTGGGTGGGGCGCGCAACCGACCGCGGGCTCCTCAAGCTCGAGTTCGAGCCGCCGGTGCGCCTGCTCTTCGTACGCCTAGCGCGCGTCACCGTGTTCGGATTGTTCGGGATCATCGCGCTGCAGAATCTCGGCGTCGAGCTCCTGCCGCTGATCGCCGGCCTGAGCGTTGCAGGCGCCGGCATCGCTCTCGCGACGCAGGGCGTGCTCAGCAACGTCGTCGCCGGGCTGACGATCATCTTCACGAAGCCCTACCGGGTCGGGGACTACATCGAGATCATCGGCGTGCAGGGCCAGGTCGAGGCAATCAACCTGTTCAGCACGACGTTGCTGCACGCCGATCGCTCGCGAGTCGTGGTGCCGAACCGCAAGATCGTCGGCGAGATCATGCACAACTATGGAAGTCTGCGGCAGGCCGAGGTCGTGGTCGGTGTCGCGTACGACGTCGACCTCGTTGCGGTCCTCGCGATGATCCGCGAGTTGGTGCTGGCGAACGCGCGTGTGCTCAAGGACCCGGCGCCGATCGTGCAGGTCGCGACGCTCGGCGAATCGGCGATACAGATCGCCGTCAAGCCGTGGGTGTCGGTCGACAACTTTGGCGATGTCGGAGGCGAGCTCAATGTCGCGATCGTCGAGGCCTGCCGGCGTCGCGGCTGCTCGATCCCGTTCCCGCAGCGCGAGGTGCGGCTGATCGGCGGCAACTAGGCGGCGCGGGCGGCGCTCCCCGGGGCGGCGTCAGCCGGCGCTGAAACGCGACAGGCGATAGGGCGCGAGTGCCTGGACCTCGACCTCATCGAGGATCTCGATCGTCGCCAGCTCGCTCAGGATTGGGGCGAGCGTGACGCCGCTGTGGGTCACGGCCACGTACAGATTCGGACATTCGCGGGACGAGCCGACGATCGGGTAGCCATCCTTGGGCATCGGCCGCCACCCGACCGTCACGCGATCGACCGGTGCGGCGCCAAGCGCCGGCAGGTACTGCGCCGCTTCGCGCAACAGTCTCTGGGCGTGAATCGCGCGGATCGCCTCGTCGGGGAAGTCGAGCGGCTGAGCGGCGAGGGGTTGGTGGGCGGCCGAGGCAGGCGGGCCCAGGTCGTCGCCGATCACGACCCGCCCATCGCGATACTGCTTGATGTGCGCCGCGGGGCCGACCACAACGCGATGCAACCTTGACGGCAACGGCGGCGTGTGCACGAGGAGCCCGGGGGCTGGTACGAGCGGGACCGGCACGGCCGCCATCGCCGCAATCGCCGGCGTGTGCACGCCGGCCGCGACCACGACGACGTCCGCGGCGACGTCGCCACACGACGTTCGCACCGTCGTCACTCCATGCGCTCGCACATCGAGTCCCGTGGCCTCGCAAGGTGCCCGCAGCTCGGCTCCGGCGTGCACGGCCGCATCCAGCAGGCGGCACGTGGTCGCGGCCGGGTCGAGAAAGCCTTCCTGTTCCGCAAACGCTGCCGCGCGGATGCCGTCGACGCGCAGCTCCGGCTCGAGATCCCGAATCTCTCGCTCGTCGATCAGGCGGATCGGATAGCCCCATTGCTGCTGCTCGTGCACCTGACGGCGCAGGTCCTCGGACGCGCGCGCATCGGATTGCCATTGCAGCGCACCACCCCACTGCACCGGCAAGCCCGGCAGCTCCTGCTCGAGGCTCCGGTACGACCACAGGCCCAGGCGATTGAGCTCATGATAGTGCTGCGGGCGCTTTGACACGTCGGCGTTGATCCATGCGAACGAGCGGCTGGTAGCGCCGGCTGCGGGTCCGGCCTTGTCGAGAATGGTCACCCTCGCCCCGCGTCGCGCGAGCCGAAACGCAACCGCGGCCCCGACGATGCCTGCCCCGACCACGACGATGCGTCGTGCACGTACGTCGGCGCGTGTCCGCCCGACTAGACCGGCGGCGGCCGCCCAGCCAGCGAGCTGCTGCAACATCGTTCGCCGCTTCATTGGGGGTTCCCCGGGTCGGTACGACTCGCTCTTGATTGCGCCGTGCACCTCGATGCGGCGCCGATGGCGATTGCGGATGTTACGCGCGCCGCCAGTCGCGCGCCCGGGCGGCGCAGGGCACACTGCCGGCGGTGCGAGGCCCGAGGATCACATGAGCGCCGGCGAGTCTGCTCGTTCCCAAGGACCGCCGGTCATCGATCCGCGCCCGGCCTATGACGATGCGCCGCTGCGAGCATTTCACCTCAGGATCGCCGCCGCGAGCACCGGCGGGGTCTTTTGCGACGGCTTCGGGCTCGGCATCGTCGGCATCTCCCTTGCGCTTGCGACCGGGCCTCTCGGATTGACGCCGTGGTGGCTGGGGCTCCTCGCCGGCGCGTCTCTCGCAGGCCTCTTCGTCGGCGCGCTGCTGACCGGCCCGATCGCGGACCAGTTCGGCCGCCGCCCGATCTTCGCGTACAACATGGCGGCCCTTGGCGCGCTCTCGGCGCTGCAGTTCATGGCAACCTCCGCCGCTCAGCTGCTGGTGCTGCGCCTGCTGATCGGCTTCCTGCTCGGCACCGACTACGTCGTCAGCAAGGCGTTGCTCGTCGAGTTCGTGCCGCGCGCCTTCCGCGGGCGGATCCTGAGCCTGCTGTCGATCGCCTGGGCGGGAGGCTACGCGGCCGCGTACTTCGTCGGCTATGCGCTGTCCTCGCTCGAGTCCGACGCGTGGCGCTGGATGCTGCTGTCGAGTGCCTTGCCATGCCTGATCGTGTTGCCGCTTCGGATCACGCTCCCCGAGTCGCCACTGTGGCTGGCGACGCACGGCAGACCGGATCAAGCGGCCCACGTCGTGCGTGCGACCGTCGGCGCCCAGGTCGCCCCGCCGCCTCCGGCTCCGGCGCCCGCGAGACGGCACGGCCGCTGGCGCGAGCTGCTGAGCCGCCGGTGGATTCGCCGCACGCTTGTCGGTTGCGGATTCTTCACGTTCCAGGTCATTCCGTATTTTGCCGTCGGCACGTTCGTCGCGCCCGTGATGGCGGCGCTGCACGTCGCGGGCGGCTACGCCGGTGGCCTCATCTACAACGTTGCACTGCTGCTCGGGGCGGCCATCGGGCTGTACGTCGTCGACCGGATTCCGCGGCGCCGGTTCCTGGTCGGCAGCTTCGTCCTGGCCGCAGGCGCAATGCTCGCGTTGACGGCCGCCGATCCGTCGGCATCGACGGTTATCGTTGGCCTGTTCGCACTGTTTGCCGGCGTGCTCTCGGCCGCCTCGAACCTGGTCTACGTGTACCTGCCCGAGCTGTTCCCGACGGACCTGCGTGCCTCCGGCATCGGAATGGCCATCGCGGCGAGCCGGGTCGGCTCGGCGGTCGCGACGTTCCTGCTGCCGGTCGTCGTCGCGGCCTATGGAGTGCGGGCCGCCCTCGGCGCGTGCGTGGTCGTGCTCATTGCCGGCGCGGCAATCTGCCAGCTGTGGGCGCCGGAGACCCGCAACGCGCATCTGGATGAAGTCCCTACAAGTTCCTGAGAATCCGATGCTCGCGGCAGCCGCGGGCCGCGACGCCGACCGCACCGGCCGGCTACGATCGGCGGTGGCTCAGTGAGATGCCGCTGATGGGGAGGAGCGCTCGGATGGGGATGGAACGTCGCTATCGACAAGGAATCGCCACGCTCGTGCTCGCAGCCAGCGGCTGCGCTGTTTACGCCGGCGTGCCGTCAGACGCACTGCCAGTCGCCGCGCTGCTGAAGAGCGGGAGCCCGGACGCACCGGTTGCGAACGCCGCATTCTGCCCCGGGCCGGACGCCATTGCGGCCCCGCCGTTCTCCGGCGTCCTCCACATCGCACCCACGCTGATGACGACGACGCCACGGATCGAGCAGCCCCTGATCGGCGGGCGCGACGCACGGCTGACTCCGGGAATCACGCTCGAGTTCGTGACGATCGACGGCGCGCTCGTGCCGCTGCAACGCGGCGAAATGGTCCGGGAGACGGTCCGCGGCGCCCATCCGAGCTACTGGAGAGTCATCCCCCAGTATGGACGCGTCTGGCGCGAGCCCGCTGACGGCGATTGGTCACGCGCGGCGTTCCCGCTGATGCTGGTCAATGACACCGAGAACCATGCCCATCAGGGGCTGGCAACGTTCCTGTTCAAGGAAGGCGCGGTCACGAAGCTGCGATTCCAGTTCGTGCAGCAGACCGCGCCGTACCTGGTTCGACCGCATTTCGTCGGCTGGGGTAGCGCGGAGATCGTGCGACAGGACGGCGCCTCGCGCGTCGAGGACCTTCGCGCCGAGATCAGGGCCGAGCTCGCAGAGCGGCTGCCGGCACGACCGTGGTCCGATCTGGCTCGCACGGTTCCGCCGGGCACGCTCGACGGTTTCGGCGGTCCGCTGCTCCCGAAGTGGATGGTCGATGCCGCACTGGTGCGCGACGGCGTTCTCTACTACCAGGATTCGCCGACGCCGTACGGCCCTTACCCCTATCCGCTCGAGATGCGGTTCGGCGTGCGTTCGATCATGAAGAGCGTCGCCGCGCCGCTAGCGCTCCTGCGTCTCGCCGAGGTCTACGGCCCGTATGTCCTGACGCTGCGCGTCGGCGACTACGTGCCCGGTCTTGATGCGAAGTACGGGCGTGTTCGGTTCATCGACGCCGCCGACATGGCCACCGGATTCGGCGGCACCGGCACGTTCAAGACCAACCCCAACGACATCTACGACGGCTACCTCGGCGGTAACTACGATGCGTGGTACACGGCGCCGTCGCACGCCGAGAAAGTTCACGAAATCGCGATCAATCTCAGGCCGTACCCCTGGGAGCCCGGTACGGTGATGCGGTATCGCGATCAGGACTTCTACCTGCTCGGCGCCGCGCTCGACGGGTTCCTCAAGTCCGTGCGCGGGCCTGAAGCGGACGTGTGGAACATGATCCGCGATGAGGTACTAACCCCGATCGGAATTCGCCACGCACCGGCGGTGCGCACACGAGAGGCCGGCGAGCGCGACGGACTGGTCTGGTTCAACGCAGGCTACTACCCGACGCTTGACGACCTGGCGAAGATCGCGCTCCTGGACCAGCAGCGCGGCGCGCACGCGGGCAAGCAGCTTCTGCACCGGCAGTTGACCGAGGATCTGCTTGCGGCGCGCAGTGCGCTCACCAAGCGCTCGGATGCCGCCGCCGGGCTGCTTGACCACGCGATTCCGGCGGATGGCTCGGAACGCTACCTGATGGGGTTTCACTTTACGCCCTACGTGGGTAGCCTCAGTCGCCGGCAGTACTACCTGCCAACCATGTCCGGCTCCGGCGAGAACGAAGTGATCCTGTACCCGAACGGCCTGATCTCCATCCGCACGGCGAAGGCTGCCGGCCTGCCGGATGGTGAGAAGGTGCAGTCGGACGACGGGCCAACCACGATTCGCGCCGTCGATCGGCTCGCGCCGTTTTGACTACCCCGATGGAAAGCAGGCGTCGCCGCGAAGGAGGACGCGTCCGCAGGACAGCCGGCGGCCACCTGCCGCAGCTGCCGTGGCAAGCGGTCACCAATCCGTTCGCGCCGCTCGAGGTGCTCTCGGCGGACCAGGTCGAGGCGATCCACCTGACCTCGCTGCGGATCCTCGAAGAGCTTGGCCTCGAACTGATGTCGCCACGCGCGCGCGCTCTCATGCGCGAGGGTGGCGCCCGCGTCGACGAGTCGACCGGTACGGTGCGTGTCGACCGCGGACTCGTCGAGCAGGCGCTGTCCGCTGCCCCGTCCAGCTTCATGCTGACTCCTCGCAATCCGGAGAAGCGCGTGACGTTGGGCGGCAATCACATCAACTTCGGCCTCGTCGCGGGGCCGCCCAACGTGCACGATCGCGAGCGTGGTCGGCGCGCGGGCAACTATCGCGACTACTGCGACTTCATCCGGCTCGCACACTACTTCAACGCGATACACCTGATCGGCAACCAGGTGTGTGCCCCGATCGAGCTGCCGGCGAATTCGCGGCACCTCGATGCGTACCGGGCCAATCTGCTCTATTCGGATCTCGCGTATCACTGCACGGCGATCGGCGCCGGCCGGGCGCTCGATGGCATCCGGATGATGGCGTTGGCGCGCGGCATCACGCTCGAGGAAATCGCCGCGAGCCCGGGCGTGATGACGATCATCTCGGTGAACAGCCCGAGGCGCTTCGACGAGTCGATGGCGGAGGGCCTCGTCGCGATGGCGACGCACGGACAACCCGTCGTGATCACGCCATTCACGCTGATGGGCGCGATGGCGCCTGTTTCGCTCGCGGCGGCGCTGGCGCAGCAGAATGCGGAGGCGCTGTTCGGGGTCGTGCTGGCGCAGCTCGTTCGCCCCGGCGCGCCGGTCATGTACGGCGCATTCACGTCCAACGTCGACATGCGCTCCGGTGCTCCCGCCTTCGGCACGCCGGAGAACGCCAAGGCGAACGTCGCGAGCGGGCAGCTCGCACGTCGCTACGGACTGCCGTATCGAACCTCGAACGCGAGTGCATCGAATGCAGCGGATGCCCAGGGCGCCTACGAGACGCAGATGTCGCTGTGGGGTGCCGTCCTCGGCCACGGCAACCTCGTGTACCACGCCGCAGGGTGGCAGGAGGGTGGCTTGACCGCGTCGTTCGAGAAGCTGGTTCTCGACGTCGAGATGCTGCAATTGATGATGGAGTTCCTCAGGCCGATTGTCGTCGACGAAGCAGAGCTTGGTTTCGAGGCGATCCGGCGCGTTCAGACGGGGGGTCATTTCTTCGGCGAACCCCACACGATGGAGCGATACGAGCACGCGTTCTACCAGCCGCTCGTCTCGAACTGGCAGAACTACGAGAGCTGGGAGCTCGCGGGCGCACGCGATGCGACGGCGCGAGCCACCGAGATATGGAAACGGGCGCTCGAGGAATACCAGCAGCCGCCGATCGATCCCGCTACCCGGGAGGCACTCGACGACTACGTCGAGCGTCGGCGCCGCGAGATCGGCAGCGACGAACCATGAGCAGAGGGCGCCGACGGACGCGTCGCGGGACGACGCGCACGCTACACTAGGCCGGATGCGGTATTCGATCCTCACGCTGCTCGCGCAGGCCGCGACCGGCAACCGGCACTGGCGGCCGGCGTGGCGTGATGCCGAGCCCAAGCGCGCCTACGACGTCGTTATCGTCGGCGGTGGCGGACACGGGCTTGCCACGGCGTACTATCTGGCGCGCGTGCACGGCATCACGAATGTCGCCGTGCTCGAGAAGAGCTACATCGGCAGCGGCAACGTCGGCCGCAACACCACGATCGTGCGCTCGAACTATCTGCTGCCCGGAAACGTCCCGTTCTACGAATGGTCGCTGAAGCTGTGGGAGGGTCTCGAGCAGGAGCTCAACTACAACGCGATGGTCAGCCAGCGCGGTGTCATGAACCTGTTTCACACCGACGCGCAGCGCGACAGTTTCGTCCGCCGCGGCAACTCGATGCGGATGCACGGAGTGGACGCCGAGCTGCTCGACGTCGCGGCCGTGCGCAAGATCGCGCCGTTCCTCGATTTCGAAAACGCCCGCTTTCCGATCCGCGGCGGGCTGCTGCAGCGACGCGGAGGCACCGTGCGGCACGATGCCGTTGCGTGGGGGTTCGCCCGCGCCGCCGATGGGCTCGGCGTCGACATCATCCAGAACTGCGAGGTCACGGGCATTCGTGTCGAGCGCCGCCGGGCGCTCGGCGTGGAGACATCTCGCGGATTCATCGGGGCCGGGACCATAGGCCTTGCCTGCGCCGGCAACTCGTCGCGCGTTGCGTCGTACGCGGGCCTGCGGCTGCCGATCGAGTCGCACGTGCTGCAGGCGTTCGTATCCGAAGGGCTCAAGCCCGTCATTCCGTGCGTGATCACCTTCGGCGCCGGCCACTTCTACGTCAGCCAGTCGGACAAGGGGGGACTGGTCTTCGGCGGCGACATCGACGGCTACAACTCCTATGCGCAGCGCGGCAACCTCGCGGCGGTCGAGGACGTCTGCGAGGGCGCGATGGCGCTGATGCCGTTCCTTGGCCGGATCCGTCTGCTGCGCTCCTGGGGCGGCGTCATGGACATGACGATGGACGGGTCACCGATTATCGACCGCACGCCAATTGACCGGCTCTACCTCAATGCCGGGTGGTGTTACGGAGGCTTCAAGGCAACGCCGGCCTCCGGCTGGTGCTTCGCCCACCTGATTGCCCGCAACGAATCACACCAGTTCAGCGCGGCATATCGACTCGATCGCTTTGCCGCGGGGCGTGTGATCGATGAGAAGGGCCAAGGGCCACATCCGAACCGACACTGATAGCAGCGCACACGGCTCATGAGAATTTCCTGTCCCCAATGCGGCGAGCGAGGCCACGACGAGTTCGCGTACTACGGCGACGCAAACCTGCGCCGACCCGATCCGACTCGACCCGACGCGGAAGCGGCCTTCTGCGACTACGTCTACCTCCGCGACAACCCGGCGGGCGTCCATCGCGAACTCTGGTACCACGCTCATGGATGTCACAGCTGGCTGATCGTCGAGCGCGATACGCGAACCCATGCGATCGGAGCGGTCACCGAAGCACGCGTGCCTGCAGCCCCGCCGGTGGAAGGGTGATGAGGCCGGGCGCGGAACCGCCGCAGCGGGCGCGGCTCGAGACCGGCGGACTGATCGATCGCGCGCGCCCGGTGCACTTCACGTTCGATGGCCATGGCTACGTCGGATTCGCGGGCGACACGTTGGCATCGGCGCTGGTCGCGAACGGCGTGCGATTGCTCGGCCGCTCATTCAAGTATCACCGCCCGCGCGGTCTGCTGTCGGCCGGCCCCGAGGAGCCGAACGCGCTGGTCGAACTTCGAAGCGGGGCGCGGCGCGAGCCCAACACCCGGGCGACCACCACCGAACTCTACGAAGGCCTCGAGGCGGTCAGCCAGAACCGGTGGCCGTCGCTCAGGCACGACCTGCTTGCGGCGGGCCAGTGGCTCGCGCCGGTGTTCGCGGCGGGTTTCTACTACAAGACGTTCATGTGGCCTGCCGCCTTCTGGGAGAAAGTCTACGAGCCCGCAATCCGGCGCGCCGCTGGGCTCGGCCGGATCGCGGAGGGTCCGGATCCGGACGCCTACGAAAAGGCGTTCGCGTTCTGCGACGTGCTCGTCGTCGGCGCGGGGCCTGCCGGATTGATGGCGGCGCTGTCGGCGGCGCGCGCGGGCGCGCGCGTGCTGCTGGCTGAGGAGGACGCCCGCGCCGGCGGGCGCCTGCTCGCGGACCGGCGCACGATTGCCGGCGAGCCTGCGCACTGCTGGGCCGCGCGTGTCGCGGCCGAGCTCGCGGCGCTGCCAAACGTGCGCATCATGATGCGTACGACCGTGTTCGGCAGTTACGATCACGGCGTGTTCGGCGCGCTCGAGCGCGTCAACGATCACGTCGCGACGCCGCCCGAGTTCGAGCCGCGCCAGCGGCTCTGGCGCATCGTCGCCCGTCGCGCCGTCGTCGCCGCTGGCGCGATCGAGCGCCCGCTGCTGTTCGGCAACAACGACCTGCCCGGAGTCATGCTGGCCGGCGCAGTGCGGACCTTCGCAAATCGCTTTGCAGCACTCGCCGGGCGACGCGTCGCAGTGTTCACCGACAACGACGACGCATACCTGACCGCCGCCGATCTGTCGCGTGCCGGCGCGACCGTCGTTGCGGTCGTCGATCCGCGGGAGAAGCGTCCGGACGGCGTCGCCCTCGGGCTGCCGGTGGGCATCGAGTACGTCGCGGGCGTGGTGAGCCGGGCACTTGGTCGACGAACCCTGCGCGCGATCGAGGTCAGGTCCGCTGGCGGTGCGAAGGCCCGGTACGAGTGCGATCTGCTCGCGATGTCAGGCGGCTGGACTCCGAGCGTGCACTTGACCTCGCATCAGGGCGCGAAGCCGCGCTGGGACGAGAGGCTCGCGGCGTTCGTTCCCGACGTGTTACCCGCGGGAATGCACGTCGCCGGCGCGGCAAACGGCGAATTCAGCACGGCAGATGCACTCGCGGCCGGAGTGCGCGCTGGCGTCGAGGCGGCGCAGGCGCTCGGCCGGCGCGCGCACGCAGTGCCGGTGCCCGCGACGTCCGCGGAGTCGACGGCCCACGAGCCGCTGTGGCGTGCTTCCGGCGCGCGCGGCAAGTGCTTCGTCGACTTCCAGAACGACGTCGCGATCACGGACGTCGAGCTCGCCGAACGCGAGGGCTTCCGCTCGGTCGAGCACCTGAAGCGCTACACGACGCTCGGCATGGCCACCGACCAGGGCAAGACCGCGAACGTCAATGGACTCGCACTTTTGGCCGAGCGGACCCGCCGGCCCATCGAGCGGACCGGTACGACGAACTTTCGTCCGCCCTACGTCCCGGTCGCGATCGGGGCGCTCGGAGGTCCACATCGCGGCCGGCACTTCCGTCCGGTACGGCTTCCGCCGGCGCATGGCTGGGCGGTCGAGCAGGGCGCGGTGTTCATCGAGACTGGTCCGTGGATGCGGGCGCAGTACTTCCCGCGCACCGGGGAGACGGGCTGGCTGGCGGCGATGACGCGCGAAGTCCGGACCGTGCGTTCCGCCGTCGGCATCTGCGACGTGTCGACGCTTGGCAAGATCGACCTGCAGGGACCGGACGCCGCGGAGTTTCTGGATCGACTGTACGTCAATGGCTGGAAGACGTTGGCCGTCGGGCGCGCCCGCTATGGCCTGATGCTGCGCGAAGATGGCATGGTGATGGACGACGGTACGGTGTCGCGGCTGGCCGAGCAGCGCTACCTGATGACGACCACGACTGCCAATGCAGCGAGCGTCTACCAGCACATGCACTTCTGCCATCAGGTGCTCTGGCCGGAGCTCGACGTTCAGTTCGTCTCGGTCAGCGATCAGTGGGCTCAATTCTCGATCGCCGGGCCGCAGGCGCGGATGCTGCTGCGCGCCGTGATCGAGCCGGGGTTCGACCTGTCGAACGCTGCGTTTCCGTACATGGCCGCCGCATCGCTCCGCCTCGTAGACGGTACTCGCGCACGACTGTTCCGTATCTCGTTCTCCGGCGAGCTCGCGTACGAGCTCGCCGTCCCGGCACGTCGCGGCGAGCAAACGGCGCGGGACTTGATGTCGGCCGGCCAGCCGTTCGGCGTCGCCGCGTATGGACTCGAGGCGCTCGGCGCGATGCGCATCGAGAAGGGACATGTTGCCGGCAACGAGCTGAGCGGCCAGACAACCGCGTTCGATCTCGGCCTTGGGCGCATGCTCTCGACGAAGAAGGACTTCATCGGCGCAGTCATGGCGCGCCGCGCTGCGCTGTGCGATCCCTCGCGTCCGCGGCTGGTGGGTCTTGTGCCGCTCGATTGCGCGCAACGGTTTGGTGCAGGGGCGCACCTGATAGACGCGGGCGCCGCTCCGGCAGCCGCGAATGATCGCGGCTACGTCACATCGGCGGCGTTCTCGCCGATTCTTGGGCACTGGATCGGCCTGGGGTTGCTTTCCCACGGACCCGAACGCCTCGGCGAGCGCGTCGTCGCGGTCGATCCGTTACGCGACCGGCGCACCGAACTCGAGGTGCGCGACCCCGTCTTCGTTGACCCGCCGGGAGACCGCCTGCGTGCGTGACGTGACCGGCACGGCACTGACACCGGGGCGCAGGGGCAGGCGATGCGACCCTCCAGGCCTGGTCGTATCGCGCTGCCGCGTGCGGCCGGTTGCGAGCGTGATTGCGCGTCGGGGCCTCGCCTCGCGACTTTCGGCGGCGGCGGATGCCGCGTTCGGGACCTCGCTTCCGACCGGGCCACGCGTCGCCGTTGGCCGCGGCATGACCTTCGTCTGGTCCGGGCCAGGCAGCTGGCTTGCGGAAGCGCACGAGGATGTCGCGGATGTCGAATCACTGTTGCTCGGTTCCTTCGACGGGCTGGCCGCGGTCTGCGAGCAGACCGAAAGCCGCGTGGTGCTCGAGCTGCGTGGTCCGCGCGTGCGGGACGTACTCTGCAAGGGCGTGCCCATCGACCTGCACCCGGACCGCTTCCGGACGCACGATGTCGCGTTGACAGCGGTCGGGCACATCTCGGTCCAGTTGCGGCAGGTGAGCGACGAACCGGCCTTCCGCATCGGAGTGGCCGGCAGCTACTTCGCGAGTTTCTGGCACTGGCTCGAGTCGTCAGCCGCGGAATTCGGCTGCGAAATCACGACGTCGAGTGCATCGGAGCCCGATCGATGATCCGGCGCGACGGAAGCGGGGGAGCCGAGTGCTGACCAACGCATTTGCCTTCCTTCAGAAGATCGGCAAGTCGTTGATGCTGCCGGTCGCGGTGCTGCCCATAGCCGGCCTCCTGCTCGGCATCGGACAGGCACACTTCCCCTGGCTGCCGCCGATCGTATCGTCGCTGATGAAGGCATCGGGCGACGTCGTGTTTGGCAATCTGCCGCTCATCTTCGCGATCGGCGTAGCCGTCGGCTTCACCGAGAACGACGGTGTCGCGGCGATCTCTGCCGCTGTCGGCTACGTCGTGCTGCTCGCGACCCTGGGCGTGATGGCCGGAGTCTGGGGCATGGCGCCTGCGACGATCATGGGCATCAAGACAATGCAGACCGGCGTGTTCGGGGGAATCCTCGCCGGTGGCCTCGCGGCCGGCATGTTCCAGCGCTTCTATCGAATATCGCTGCCACCATATTTGGGTTTCTTCGCGGGCAAGCGCTCCGTCCCGATCGTGACGGCCCTTGCCGCGATTGCGGTTGGCATCCCTTTGTCCTTCGTCTGGCCGCCGGTGCAGGGTGGCATCAACGCGTTCTCGCACTGGGCGGCGGTCAGCGACCCGCGGACCGCAGCGACCGTCTATGGCTTTGTCGAGCGGCTGTTGATTCCGTTCGGTCTGCACCACATCTGGAACGTACCGTTCTTCCTCGAGATGGGGAGCTTCACCGACGCGAGCGGCGTGACCGTGCACGGCGACATCAACCGGTTCTTCGCCGGCGATCCGACGGCCGGCGTGCTGGGGGGCGCGTTCCTGTTCAAGATGTTCGGCCTGCCCGCGGCCGCGATCGCGATCTGGCGCAGTGCCAGGGCTGCGAACCGAGTTGCGGTCGGCGGCATCATGGTGTCGGCGGCGCTGACGTCGTTTCTCACCGGCATCACCGAACCGATCGAATTCGCGTTTTTGTTCGTCGCGCCGGTCCTCTATTTGCTCCATGCCTGCCTGGCCGCGTCCGCACAGTTCGTCGCCAACACGCTCGGCATGCACATGGGCTTCACGTTCTCGCAGGGCGGCATCGACTTCCTGCTCTTCAACGTGCTCAACAAGTTCTCGCAGCGGTGGTGGCTGGTGCTGGTATTGGGGCCGGTGTATGCCGGCATCTATTACGCCGTCTTCAGGGTCGCGATCGAGTGGCTGGATCTGAAGACCCCGGGGCGCGAGCTTGTCGCGCCGAGCGTCGTGAGCCGCGATCTGCCGGTCGACGCGCGCGCGCGTGCACTCGTTCGCGCGTTTGGCGGCCGGGAAAACATCGCGAGCCTTGACGCATGCGTCACGCGGTTGCGCGTCGCGGTGCGCAGCCGGGAGGCCGTCAAGGATACGGAGCTCAAGGCGCTCGGGGCCAGCGGCGTCGTGACCGTCGGCAATGGCGTGCAGGCGGTCTTCGGCCCCCTGTCGGAGAACCTGAAGACCGACATGGAGCAGTACCTCAAGTCAACTGGTTCAGACGACTGAATGCTGTCTTCGAGTCCCGGCGGCGGCCGCGATCGGCGCGGTCACGTGCGACGACCAGCTTAACGTCGCCTCACCGGACCGATCACGAACATGGCGATTGCCGCAACGATGAACGGCGCGCAGAACGCCGTGTAGAGCTGAGCGGGCGGCCAACCATGGTCGGCGAGCGCGCCGCTCACGACCGGCGATAGGATCGCCCCGAATCGGCCTATGCCAATGGCCCAGCCCATGCCGGTGGCGCGCACGGCGGTCGGATAGAGCGGCGGCCCGACGGCGTAGAGGCCTGCCATCGCGGAGTTTGAGATGACGCCAAGGAACAGCGCCGTCCACAGCGCCGAATCGAGCTGAATCATCGTCCGGCTGAACAAGGTGATCAACGCGGCACTTCCGATCAGCGCGGTGAGCAGCAGGCGATGCGCATCGAAGCGCGCCGCCGCGGCGGCGTAGAGCGCGCAGCCCGCGATCCCGCCGAGATTCAACAAGACGCCGCCGGTCAGGCCCTGGCTCGCGCTCAGCCCCGCGGCGTGCAACAGGCGCGGGGTCCAGCTGACGATGAAGTAGAAGCCCGCCATCGTGCAGAAGTACACCGTCCAAACGAGCAGAGTCGTCGGCGTCATCAAAACCGCGATCTGAGCACCGAGCGAGGGCGGCACCGGCGTGCCGCCCGGTTCGCCGGCTGCAGGGACCGAGTCGATCGCCGGCCGGCGCATTGCCGATAGCAACAGGTTGACGCGCTGCAAGGCGTTTGGCGGCCGACGGGTCAGCAGGTAGTCGAGCGACTCAGGTAGCTTGCGCCAAGCAACCGGCAGCAAGAGCAACGACATGCCCCCGCCGATGACGAACGCCGACCGCCAGCCGAAGCGCGGTATGGCAAGGGTCGCGAGTGCGCCGCCGACCGTTGCGCCGATGGAGTAGCCCGTCGCATAGGCGCCCAGCGCCGCGCGCCGCCAGCGATCGGACGAGTATTCGGATACCACGACCGCGACACTGGCGATCGTGCCGCCGATCCCGAGACCGGTCACGACGCGCAGCCCCAGCAACTCGTAGTAGTCCCGCGCGGCCGCTGCGGCCAGCATGCCGGCGCCGGCAAGCGCAACCGACAGCAGCACGACGTTGCGACGGCCCCAGCGATCGGCGCACGGTCCGAGCGTCAGGGACCCGAGCCCCATCCCGACCAGCCCGGCGCTCAGCAGCAGCCCCAGCTGGGTATCGATCAGATGCCAATCCGCCTTGACGCCCGACGCTGCGAACGACATCGCAAGGATGTCGAAGCCGTCCAGCATGTTGAGCGCGACGCACACGGCGATGGCCACGAGTTGGAACCGGGTCAGCGGCCCCTCGGCGATCGAGCGGCGAAGTTCCTGGGTCATGAGCGATCACTCTCCTCGGCCAGGGTGCAGTGGCGCGTCGCCGACCCGATGACCGCCCATGCCACGCGGCGGCAGGATGGATTACATCTGTCGCGCGTGCAACCGCGCGGTCCTGGCCGGGGGCGGCCGTCGGACGGTCGGTGGCTGCGAAAGCCGCTTGCCTCAGCGGCGTCCGGTCAACGCACGCGCAATGACGGTGCGTTGGATCTCGGAAGCGCCTTCGTAGATTCTGAGAATCCGCGCGTCCCTGACATAGCGCTCTAGCGGCAAGGAGCGCGAGTAGCCATAGCCGCCGTGGATCTGCTGGGCGGCGTCGGTGACGAACGCCACCATCTCGGACGCATGCAGCTTGGCCATCGCCGCCTGCATCGTGAATGGCTGGCCCGAAGCCCGGAGCGACGCGGCCTGCAACGTCAGGGCCCAGGCCGCCTCAAGCCGGACCTTCATGTCGGCAAGCATCCACTGGATCCCCTGTCGGGCCGCGAGGGCCTCGCCAGCGATCATCCGCTGCTGCGACCACTCGATGGCCGCGGCCATGGCCGCCTCTGCGATTCCGAGTGCCGTCGCGGCGACGTCCAGGCGGCTGTTGTCGAGGACCTTCATCGCCGTGTGAAAACCGGAGCCCTCGGCGCCAAGGCGCTGGCCGACCGGTACCCGCACGTCGTTCAGCATGACGCCGAACGCGTGCGCGGCGCGGATGCCCATCAGCCGTTCCCGCGCCGAGAAGCTGACGCCAGGTGCGGCCGTGTCGACGATGAACGCCGTCACTCCACGTGCGCCGGCGGCCGGATCGGTCTTGGCGAACACGACGAGCAGGTCGGCCTCTGCGGCATTCGATATGAACTGCTTCGTGCCGTTAAGCCGATAGCAATCGCCGTCCCGGACCGCCTGTGTCCGCAGATCAGCGGGGTTCGAGCCGCCGCCGGGTTCGGTTAATGCAAAGCCGGCGAGCAGCTCGCCGCGCGCTGCGCTCGGCAGGTAGCGTTCGCGATGAACATCGTCGCCGCCGATCAGGATCGCGTCCGTCGCCAGGTAATGAGCGCCGATCATTGACGAGGTCGAGGCGCAGGCGCGTGCGATCTCAACGAGCGAGAGCAGCATCGCGACGGGCGTGAGGCCCGGGCCACCCCAGCGCTCCGGAAGGTTCATGCCCATCAGTCCCATCGCGGCCAGGTCCGCACGGTGACAGGTCGCGGACTCTGCGGATTCGTCCAGCGCAGCGGCGCGCGGCGCGAGCGTTGCGGCTGCAAACCGGGCGACGGCGTCTGCGAATGCCCGATCTTCTGTCGAGACGCCGAGGCGCGTCATGTCGGACTCCTGCCGGAAGGGTCGGGACCAGTGCCGATGGCTCCGCACGCGCGCAGCGCCGCGATGCGCTCGAGGCTGCAGCCGAGCAGCTCCTGCAGCACGTCGGCGGTGTGCTCGCCGAGCGCAGGAGCGCGAGCGGCGCGGTTCGGCGACGAGCCCTCGAAGCGCACCGGCTGCGTCGGCACCCGCAGGCCCGGAATGCGCTCATCGTCGACCGGCCGGAGCACTTGTCGCGCCTGCGCCTGCGGCGACTCGAGCGCCTGGGCGACGTTCCACAGCGGCGCTGACGGCACGCCGGCGGCATCCAGCGCTCCGAGCACCGCGTTCACCGAGTGCCGGCCCGCCCAGCGCTCGATCTCGGCGCGCAGCGCCGCTTCGTGCTGCGAGCGCAATTCGTCGGTTGCGTAGTGCGGGTCAGTCAGCAGGGACGGACAGTCGATCGCCGCGGCGAGCGACTCGAACAGCTTTGCGTTCAGCACCGCGAGCGCGAAATACCCGTCGCCGGCCCGATAGACGCCGAACGGCGCCGACAGCGGATGGCGATTGCCGACACGCTGCGGCGCTTTGCCGGTAAACACGAACCGTGCGACGGAGGTCGCGAGGAAGCTCAGCGTGCTATCGAACATGCCGACGTCGACGTGCTGGCCGCGTCCCGTACGCGCGACTTGGTGAAGCGCAGCGAGCGCCGCCCACGCCGCGAACAGGCCGCTGACAACATCGGAAACCGCTTCGCCGACGAGCGTCGGCGGGCCGTCGGGGCTCCCGGTCGCCTCCATCAGCCCGCTCATGGCCTGGATGACGATGTCGTAGGCCGGACGATGGGCGAGCGGTCCGGTCTGCCCGAACCCCGAGATGCTGACGTAGACGAGGCGCGGATTGCGCGCGAGCAATGCGCCGGCGCCAATGCCGAGCCGATCCGCGACGCCCGGGCGGAAATTCTCGAACACGATGTCCGCGTGCTGGGCGAGCTCGAGTGCGACGTCGACCGCGGCGCGCTGCTTGAGGTCGAGCACGAGGCTCTTCTTGTTGCGATTCATGACCGAGAAGAGCGCACTCTGGCCCGCACGCATCGGGCCGATCGAGCGATAGTCGTCGCCCTGCGGCGGCTCGATCTTGAGCACGTCCGCGCCGAGATCGGCGAGCAATGCAGTCGCGAAAGGTCCGGCGAGCACGCGCGTGAAGTCGAGCACTCGCAGTCCGTCGAGCGCCCGGGGAAGATCTGATTCGGGCATCGCGAACTCCGGCGGCAAGGAAATCCCATCGACATTCTGTGGCGAGCGTGTATCCTCATAAAGCATTCAATCGTGATGCTCTGGATCAAAAAAAGTGATCCGAGTGACGCTGCGCCAACTGGAGTACTTTGCTGCCGCCGCCCGTCTCGGCGGCGCCGCGCGCGCAGCCGAGTCGCTGAACGTATCCCAGCCGTCGATTTCGAAGGCGATCGCCGACCTGGAGGCACTGTGGGGCGAGCGCCTGTTCGTGCGTCTGCACGCACGTGGGCTCGACCTCACCGGCGCCGGTGCCGCGCGCTACAGGCAGGCCCGAGCTCTGCTGCAGCAAGCCTCCCAGCTCGCGGGGCCGAGGACCGGCGTGCTCTCCGGTCTTGTGCGCGTCGGTTGCCTCTCAACGCTCGGCCCGCGCTACCTGCCGGCGATCCTCGCGCGCCTGCAGCACGATCATCCGGAGGTCGAGGTCCGCTTTGAGGAGGGCGATACGGAAGCGCTGCTGCAACGACTGGCGCGCGGCTCACTCGACGTGGCACTGCTGTACGATCTTGGGATCTCGCACGACGTGCGCATCGAGCCACTCGCAGAATTGTGGCCCTACGCGCTGCTGCCCTGGGGGCACCGGCTCGCGGCCTACAAGACCGTCCCGATCGCGGAGCTTGCCAAGGAGTCGCTGGTGATGATCAACCTCCGGCACAGTCGGGAGTATTTCCTCAGCTTGTTTCGCGCCGCCGGCCTCAGTC
>Ga0335080_10000467_pt1 | contig 36882 bp, 34 predicted proteins | sample Lox_Sample_34_FD_206720 | JGI IMG/M metagenome (GOLD analysis project Ga0335080, IMG submission 206720) | Soil microbial communities from Loxahatchee National Wildlife Refuge, Florida, United States - Lox_Sample_3.4 | ecosystem: Environmental > Terrestrial > Soil > Wetlands | place: USA... | reverse complement strand
GATCCCAGTCGATTCGTGACTCCACGATGCGATCCACAGTCTGCAGAAAATTCGTACAGTGCGCCTGAATGTGGAACCCGATCAGGTCTGCGCCGAGCAGTCCATCCACCAGTTCTTTCTGCCATGGACAGATCCCAAATGCCTCCGGATTCGGCCATGGTATGTGCCAGAAAATTGCTGCCCGCGCGTCCGGCCGGCGTTCCTTGATCATTCTGGGCAGCAACGCGAAGTGATAGTCCTGCACCAGCACCACGGGATTGCTGACCCCCTTCATCTCCTCCAGAACCGCGTCCGCAAACTTTCGGTTTACCGCCTCGTAATACTTCCAGTCGCTGGCGCGAAACAGCGGACGCGTATGCGCAATGTGGCACAGCGGCCACAGACCCTCGTTCGCGAACCCGTAGTAGTATCCTTCCTCTTCTTCCTTGGAAAGCCATACTCGACGCAGCGTATAGCGCGGATCATCCGGCGGAACCAGCAGCCGGTCATGCGCGTCCACCGTTTCGGCGTCGGCATCGCCCGATCCATGCGCGACCCACGTGCCATCACAAGCGCAGAGCACCGGCTCAAGGGCGGTAACCAGGCCGCTGGCCGGAACATTTACTTCGATCGATTTGCCTCGCTGCACATGCGTATAAGGCTCACGATTGGAGACCACGAAAAGTCTGCCATCCTCCAGCCGTGATCGCAGGTGTACGGCCAATCGTTCGGCCGTCCAGATCGACTCTCCGGTTTCGCGCAACCGGGCCTCACGCTCCGCTGCGGTGCGGGCGTTGTTCAGACTCTCGGCCATAGTCGCAACCTCTCGCGCCAGCGGCCGAAACAATTCCATATCGACGGGCTTAATCCGCCCGGCCACCGCACGCCCGGTACGCAAGGCCTTGATCCAGTTGGCTGTCCGTGCAATGGGCCCGGCAATGCTCCATCGCACGATCAGCAATGTAATCAGCACGATCAGCACGACGTGAATCAATGCGCTCAGAAATGTTTCCCGCCAGATCCTGAGGCTCTCCGCGTGAATGTATCCGGAGTCGTGCACAATGGCGAGGCTGCCCACCAGATCGTCGCCGTTATGCAGAGGCAGGGCGTAAATGTGGATGGATGCGATGCCCATCCGCAGAAAAGCTTTCGTGTCGCGGTTTTCGCGCAGTGATTCGAGCACAATCGGAGGCGCGCTCTCCATCAGCGGCTGCAGATTTGTTGTCACCGCCAGCGGGTGTCCCTGCGGATCATATACAGCCAGTCCAGCCAGGTGCTCACGATTTGCGAATTGCTGAACCGTTTTTTGCAGGGTGCGTTGCGCGTCCCGTTGCAGGTCGCGTTCCACGTTCCGTGCCAGACTCTCTCCCAACACTTCGGAGCGCCGGTCCAGATCCTTGCGCATACTCCGGCTCTGCATCAGCACCTGATAATAGGACGTGCAGAGCGAGACAAGAGTGATCCCAATGATGAGGGAGACGATGAGTCTGGCGCTGAGTAGTCTCATCTAGCTTCCTGGTACCAAGGCTGCAAGAGCGAAACCGGGCGAAACCCCCATTCACCCCGGACGAACTTCATCGGTTGGAACGGTTGGCTCCAAACACTCTCCTGCGCGATTCCCAAGGCCGCGCCAGTTGACGAGGCGGCACAGACGAATGGCAGTGTTCAAGGTCGTAAACTCGTAAATTGCAGACCGCTGCGTTTTGCCGCAACCGACTGCAACACTAAATCTGAGGACGAGATTCCTCAAAAGGTTGCAAAGAGGTTGCCAAACCCGAAGCCTTTCCAATTCAGCAGGATTCAGCTTAACAGGGTTGGCGAACCCGATGTAATTCTTCCACGATCGGGCACGCAACGAATGAGTAGAAGGTTTGAAGACTTGCGCGTCAAAAAAGTGTCAGCTCCAGGAAAGCGTGCTGACAGAATCCTTTGCTAAAGCAACCTCAGCCACCTTGCCGGCCAGTTTCAGGTACACCTTCTTCGGCTCGCCAGAGTTGGTGATCACGACCAGTCGCTGCCCATCCGGATTCTCAAAGCCAACATGGTCCACTCCGTCGACTCTCCCGACGGACTCAAACCGCCTGGCCCCGCGGCGCACATGCCGCGAGAAATGCGCAAAAGCCCAGTACTGTCCGGAGCGCGTGATCTCCCTCGTCTGCGAGTGGATCGTAACCAAGCCCCCGCACGGAAACGGTCCGATATTCGGTCTTCCTTTTTCATCCAGTGCGAGATTCCATCCCGTGATCGACTGCGCCCAGTTGCGCGTGATCTCCATATAGGTACGGGACCACTTCGTCCAGTCGGTCAGGTAATCCGGCGCAGTATAGTCCGGCCCACCCTCCGTCCAGTAGATCTGTGCATCCGGGTGCGCCGCATGAAATTTGCTCATCTGCCCCGCCCCGCCCACGTATCCGTGAAATGCAACCGCCTTCGCATACTTGCTCACATCCGGATCATCGAGCTCCGCCACTGCTCGCCCCCAGAGGTTGTAGTTGTGGTCAAGAATCCAAATCTTCGTGGAAAGTCCGCTCTGCGCCAGCGCCGGTCCCAGATGATTTTTTACGAACCCCATCTCGTATTCTTGCGCCCAGATGCAGGCTGGCATTCGCCCGTCCTGATCCGTATCGACCTCGTTTTGCACCGTCAGCGCCTGCACGGGCACGCCATCCGCCGCATACGCCTGCAGGAACTTCACAAAATACTTCGCATAGGGGGCGAAATATTTCTGCCGCATAGAACCACCCAGCATCGACCCGCCGGCCTTCATCCATCCTGGAGGACTCCAAGGGGACGAAAACAGAAACAAGGCCGGATTTTGCTTGCGCGCCTCCCTCAGCATCGGCAAAACATAGCTTTGATCATGCGCAATCGAGAACCGCTGCATCTCCGGATCAGGATCGCCTTCGTCGTAGCTGAACACTTCGGTCGAGTAGTCGCTTGCGCCGATGCAAGTCCGGCAAACATTCAAGCCCATCTCGGAGGGATGAAAGAGATCGTGGAAAAGTGTTTCGCGAGCGGACGGCTCCAGCCGGTTGAAGGTGTAGCAGGCCGCATCGGTGAACGCCGCGCCGAAGCCGAGCATCTCCTGATAGGTCTTGCCCGGGTTCAACTCGATGACGTTACCTGCTGCACTGCCGGCTTTCCAGGCGAGCGAGGGCTGGGCTTTGTAGCGCAGCTCGCCGCTAGTCACGCGAACCGCGATCTCCCCGGACGGTGGCGCCGCGCCGACCGGAAGGACGCTGGCCAACTCGAGCGTGGATGCTGCCGCGATTCCGCACGCAGATAGCTGCAGGAATTCTCGTCTGGTCTTCTCGCTGGACACGGGTGAATCCTCCTGGCACCAAATCGAACCAGTGAGTATAGTGCCAACGTTATGGATTTCCCATATTGCTGATCACAACCAATCATAAGCAGCCGGCACTCTTCAAGTATTCGCGCATTCTCGCTTAGAACAAGGTGGCCCACTCAAGCCCGAGGTTGGCTTGAGTGGGGCTCTTCGAGAGCGCCGCACTGAATGATGCGAAGGAGAACCTCAATGCCACGCACCTCATATTGGATCGTTTTTGCAATCGCATTCCTGAGATGCACAATCGCAGTCGGGCAGACTTCAACTCCCCAACCATCCCGCCCCGGATGGACCCTGACCTGGAGCGATGAATTCAACGCGGACGACGGTTCCCCGGTGGACACCTCCAAGTGGGTCGCCGAGACGGGCGGCAACGGATGGGGCAATCAGGAACTGGAGTACTACACCACTCGCCCCGAGAACGCCTTTCACCAAGGTGGCAATCTCGTCATCAAGGCGATCCGCGAGAAATACACGGGCACAGACGGCGTCACGCGCGACTACACATCAGCCCGCCTGAGAACGCTGGGAAAGTTTTCTCAGAAGTACGGCCGCTTCGAAGCACGCATCAAGATCCCCCAGGGACAAGGAATCTGGCCTGCCTTCTGGATGCTGGGCGAGGATATGGAACATGTCGGCTGGCCAAAATGCGGCGAAATCGACATCATGGAAAACATCGGAAAGGAACCTGCTATTGTCCACGGTACAATTCACGGCCCCGGATACAGTGGCGACAAGGGTATCGGTTCTCCTTTCACTCTTCCCAGCAATACTCCATTTGCCGACGACTTCCAGATCTACGCGGTAGAGTGGGAGCCGAAGGCGATCCGCTTCTACGTTGACGATCACCTCTATGCGACCCGTACGCCCGCCGAGCTTCCCAAAGGTACGAAGTGGGCTTACGACCATTCATTCTTCATGCTGCTCAATGTCGCAGTCGGGGGAGAATGGCCCGGCAATCCGGATGCCACCAGCATCTTCCCGCAAACCATGCTGGTCGACTACGTCCGCGTCTATAAACGATCCGCAAAATGAGAGCACTACAGGATCAATGCTTAGCCTTTCGCGGCGCGTTCGCGCACGCCGGCCTGTGCGGCAGATCACAGACAGATCGCTTCCCTGGAACTAGGTTTGCCTTGCCACCGGGTCCCGGTCGGCGGAAGTCCAAGCGGCCAACCGGCCTTGGCGTGTGAGTGTCGCGATTCCTCCGCGGCGCCTCAGTAGAGAGGAGGTTTCTCCATGCCCCTCGACAGCTTGGAATTCCGTACATCCCTGAAGAATCTGCTGGTTACGCTGATCGTCATCCTTGTGCCCTTAACCGTCTTCGGTTTCTATGTGGCGCTGCAGGGAGACGATCACATCCGCCAGGCCAGCGGCGAAAACTTCCGCGCGCTGACTCTGACCGCCGCCGAATCAACCTCCCAGTTCATTGCCGATCGTGTCAAAGATTTGAGCGTCATTGCCAATGCCCCCGACGCCGTAGAGACCGTCGCCTCGGCCAACCGGCAGTATCAAGGTCTCTCGGAAGACGCGACCAGCGCGAAAGTTGCCGCCATTGAGCAAGACTGGGAGACAGCCAAGGCCGACGCGATGGCACAGAAAATCCTGACCTCCGACCTTGCTCGCCACCTGCGCCGCTTGCGCGATCTCAATCCCGCGCTTCTGAAGATCACCATCGCCGATGTAATGGGATCGACGGTAGCGGCGACGGATCGCCCCGCACGTTACTCTCTGAATGATCCCGACCTCTGGCGCCAGCTCGCCGCCGGCGGGCGCGGGGCCATTCGCATGTCCGATTTGCGTTATGACGATCAGAACCGTCTCTACTACCTCAGCATCGCTTACCCGATTCTGCAGGAAGGAACCGGACGATTCATCGGCGCGGTGACTGCAACTGTCGATCTGTCACCGCTTTTTGTCCAATTGAATCGCCACCAGATCGGCCGCACCGGTCGCCTGTTCCTGGTACGGGATGACGGCTCGGTCATCGAAGGCGCCGGCATCACTCCCCTGATGAATATCAAGTCAGAGGAATATGCCGCCGTTCACGATGCGCTGGGCAGCCTACGCGGCCGCCAGACTGGATATTTGTACGCAACACTCTCGAACGGGCAGTCGTATCTGATCGGTTTCGCCGACACCGGATTGAGAGAAGCCTATCCCACGCTGTCCTGGACGGTATTGGCCAGCCAGGAAGCCCGCGAAGTCATCGGCCCGGTGCATAACATGATTGTCTTCGCGCTGCTGCTGATGATCGTCGCGTTCCTGATGTTGTCGCTGCTGGCCGCGTACGTAGTGCTGCACACGAAACAGCGGCTCGAAGACATAGAAGCTCCGCAGGAGGAAGAGAAGGGACACATAGTAGCAGCATAAATAGTTCCCGGGCTCTAAGGTAGTCCGTATTCGAAGACCGAAACTGGGAAACTGGGAACTGCCGGAGATCTCATGATCGATGCATCGGGGCTGGCTAGGGGAATGGTTGTTCGCGTTGAAGGACAGGTCTATCGTGTTCTCGAGGTCGAGGCGAAAGCTGCTGCCGCCAAGCTCGGCGGTGTGGTCAAAGCCGAACTCAGCAACGTGATCACCGGACGGCTGTGGGAGGCTCGTTTCCGCCCTCAGGAGCGCCTCGAAGACTTGCCGGTCGATCGCCGCAATCTCGAGTTCCTTTTTAGCGGCGGCGATGCCTGCACCTTCATGGATCCCAACACTTTCGAACAGATCGAGGTCCCCGGCGAAATCATTGGCTCCGCAGCCGCATTCCTGCAATCGGGAAGCTCCATCCCCGTGGAATTCTTCGAGGGCCGTCCCATTCACGCCATCGTTCCTGACATCGTGGAAGCGCGCATTGCCGACACGGCGCCCCCCGCTCACTCCCCGCAGGACAGTGCATGGAAAGAGGCAACGCTCGAGAATGGCGTATCGATAAAGGTGCCCCTTTTCATCGCTCCACGCGACCGCGTGAGAGTAGACCTGAGAACCGGCCGCTATCTGGAACGCGTCCACAACGATCGCAAACGCATCGCTTGATCGCGTAGCGACCAGCCTCAACTGGATTTCCTCCGGAGATACGACCAGGGCTAATGCCTGCCGTCGTCAACCACGAACCATTGCTTTTCCGCCGCTGACGGCATTATCTTTAACCTCTTCCCTGTCCCCTGTCGATCAAATCCCCTCGCAAATTCATCATTTATGGGAGGTAGCGATGGCTACGATCAGCAAGGTGAATACAACTCTGACGGTAAGAGCCGGCAGCGACCGATTTGCAGTGGTTTTGCCTATCCTGGGGAGAATCGAACTGCCCGGTGTGCCTCCATCGGTGACGCCGGATGCCGGTCCTTGGGTCGGCTTCGATTTCAATTCGCCAACCATCGACGCGTTCGGATCAATCCGGCTTACAGGAACAGCGGGTGAGAGCGTTGCGGGTTGGACACTTGGGTTTATCCAACTCAAATATATTGGCACCAATTATGCCCGCTATCGTGGGGCAACCGATCGCGATGGCAGCATCCTGATCACAGGGAGCAATCAGGTCGTGTGTCGCGACACGGATATCGGGTCCGTCGAAGTGTGGTACGACAGTCTAAATTCGGGCGGGACCACGGGGCCAAATGGGACGAACAAGCTTCCCGCGGGAACCATCATTCCGGCAACGGGATTTCTCGATGTTCCTGCTCATTTGTTTGATCAGCCCAGCCGGACGTGGCAGTCCATCGTAAAGAACACCAGCGTTCCCGGACATCCAAACAACTTCCTCCATCACGCCGACATTGGCCTCGCGTTCTGTACCATGCTCGTCGCCCGGGATCCCGCCAACAAGTTTCACATGCTCATGCATTTCTACTGGAACGTTCGCTGGGAGCAGATGTTCGCGGTCGATGGCACTGGCAAGGTCGTGGCGGGACGGACCGTTCACCTGCAACACAACATTCAGCGTCCCGTTCACACCGGCAATCCCATGGACCGCCGTTTTCACGGCAAGGAATTCGACCTGTCACTTCCCGTGAGTAATACAGTGTCGCGGCAGCCGCACCGCGTGCATCCGGCCGCTGACTGGCGACACACCTAGCACAGGAATGACTCCGCAGAGTCCGTCGCTACCGCGCTCGCACCTATTTTCGCGACCAGCATGGTGTTCACCCTGTGCGGAGGATCGAATAGAACACTAACAGCTCCGGCGGGCAACCCCCACTCGTGGGATCTCTCAGCATCAACCGATGATCGGTTGGTGCTGAGAAATATCCCTGCTCCAGCTTTCCCGCTGCAGGTCCTCAGTATCGATGTCTCGCGGTCATGTGCCACAATGATTTCTAATATGGAAGCAACATCATCCAGGGACTAGGGGGATCATTGGACCGGATCACGCCCCGTTACGTCTTTGAGGCACGTATCCGAATACGGGTCCAGCGCGGTTCCGAGAATCTGGTGATGGAGGGTTGGGCCAGAGACATAAGCGAAACTGGTGTCAGTGCCTTTGTTGCGCGTGGCCTCATGGTTGGGGAGCTTGTAACCCTGGAAGTCCCTGTCGCTCCCTCACGCTGGCAGAACATTCCCGCGAAAGTCGCCAGATGCGTAGGGACGCAATATGGTTTTCAGTTCACGGCGCTCGGCCCCGACCAGCGAGCAGACATCCGATCCGCAGTAAGAAATCACCCGGAGATAGGTGCTTACGACCGCGCTGCCGAGGCGCAGTTTCCCAAGCACCAACGCGAGGCGGATAGCAGACCTTCAATACGTGGGGAGGAAACACAACGGGAAGCTAACCCGGCTTTCGCCGACCGTGCTCGGATGCTTATAAAGCGAGGATACACGCCAAAGGTTGCTGTGGAACTTGTTCTTCATGAAATCGAATTCGAACAAGGCAGCAATTCGAAGAACATGGAGAAGGCCCGCGCCGATGCTGAGGATTTCCTTATGAAAGCCCGCCGAGGCCTCATTTGAAGTAAGGTTCTCGGAGTGAACTGCTTGCGACCTGCCCTCCAGGCTTCTCGGTGCAGTCGCGCCATTTTCAGTAGCTCAACCCGGTCCGAGGTTCTGAGTGTTGCGCGGGGTTTTACTCTTCGCTCGCCGCCTATTTAGAAGCAATTTCTCCAGCGAACGAGCCCGCGATTGAAGAGTTCCTTAACTCGGTGTGATGGACATCACCACTGAAGCACTAGCAGAATTTCCAGATGCAAGGAGCGAGCGCGGCTGGTTTCATAGATTCGCTCGAAAATTGGGCGGTGGAGAATCCAACTCTGGCGCGCACATGTCGCCATAAGATGAGCTGCAAAATGAAGAAGTCATTCCGGCACATAATTGCAGTCAGTTTCCTGCTGAGTTTGTCCTGGACAGCCGCTTGCGTTCGGCAGGCGCAACAAGCTGGAAGCGCACCCGCGGCAGAGAACCTTAAATTTCAGCCGCAACTTGTGACCAGGACCGTGCGCGTCATCAATCCCCCGCCTCGGGGCTCTGTAACAACGACACTCAAAGCAACGGAACTGGCGCCGGGCGCAAGCGGACAGGCAAAGCTGAAAATGGGAGAGGTGGAGGTCACTGTCGAAGCGCAAGTCAACGGATTGGCCGCACCCGCCGGCTTCGGAGCCCAGTTTGAAACCTACATGGTGTGGGCCATTACGCCTGCCGGAAAAGCGGTCAAAATTGCGAGCAATGGAAGCCAAAGGAAACCGGTACGAGTTGGATACCAAGTCTGCCGTGCGCTCCTTCGCGATCGTGGTGACTGCTGAACCATACGAAGAGGTAACGCGTCCCGCAGATACGATCGTGTTGCAGGTTCCTGCCGGAGCCCAGACCGTCGCAGCCAGCTGCGAGTTTCTTAAAGATGGCTATACACCGGTGGGATATCAATTCCCGCCGGTCGATACCGGTGCCGGCTATCCTCCAAAAATTGTGCAAATGTAGAACGCCCGCCGGATCGCGACGCTCGCAGGCGCCGAGAAGAGCGACAATTTCCGAATGGGTGACGAGTGGTTCAACTCTGTTGTCTTCCGCAAAACAACAAAAGAAGTTTACAGATCTGATATTGCAGCAAGCGACCAGCGCGACCCAGTATTTCGAAGCCGCACGCAGGAACGCACTCCAACCGCTGATGCGGTAGGAAATCTGAAAGTTCACGAGACGCAGCAGCGCCGTTCTGATCTTGGTTGTCGAGGTGATGGATTCGGTCCGCCGTCGGTTAAAGCTGTAAGTCTTTATTTCGCAATATTTTGCAGATAAGTCCTTTCATTACAATATTTTGTGGACAAACGAGACCCCTGCATCCTTCCAAGATCTTTAGATAGAATATTTTACAAGCCTCACACCCTGAAAATCCGTATTCGACAAAATCACGTAATCCATTTGTTTTCAAAATGATGACCGCAAAATATTGGTTCCGCATGACTTAGCGTGCAGTCAATCGAAAGACCTCCCGTTGACTGCATAACCATCTCATTTAGAATTCGGTTCTATCCTCAGGCGTGGGGCAATCCAGAAACGAAGATGGACAAAATGGACCAGGAGTTTGCATGAGCCAAGTTCGAGTTCTTGTAGGTACGCGCAAGGGAGCATTCATTCTTACCGCGGATGGCAAACGCGCTAACTGGAACGTGAGCGGTCCGCACTTCGCCGGATGGGAACTCTATCACTTGAAGGGATCTCCTGACGATCCCAATCGCATTTACGCATCTCAGACCAGCGGATGGTTTGGTCAAATCATCCAGAGGTCCGACGATGGCGGCAAGACCTGGCATCAGCCTGGAACTCCTCCCGGGGAATCTACCACTGGCCCGGGCGGCATGCCCAAAGGCGAGAGCAACAAGTTCGCCTACGACACCGCCAGCGCGCCACTCACCACCCATCAGTTCTACGATGGCACGCAGCATCCTTGGGAGTTCAAGCGGGTCTGGCATCTTGAGCCGTCGCTGACTGATCCCGACACCGTCTACGCAGGAGTCGAAGACGCGGCGTTGTTCAAGTCCATCGATGGCGGAAAGAACTGGAAGGAACTCTCCGGCCTTCGTGGCCACGGCACCGGGCCGAAATGGCAGCCCGGGGCGGGAGGTATGTGCCTGCACACGATCATCCTCGATCCCAAAGATCCGAAGCGCATCTACATCGCGATCTCGGCGGCAGGCGCCTTTCGGACAGACGACGGCGGGAACAACTGGAAGCCAATTAACAAAGGCCTCTATTCGAAGTACATTCCGAACCCCACGGCTGAGATTGGCCACTGCGTGCACCACATCGCGATGAACCCGAAGCGTCCGGGCGTGCTTTTCATGCAGAAGCACTGGGACGTAATGCGCTCCGATGATGCCGGCGAGAACTGGAAAGAGGTCAGCGGCAATTTGCCCACCGATTTTGGATTCGCCATCGATGTGCATTCGCACGAGCCCGAGACCATCTACGTGATTCCGATTAAGAGCGATGGCGAACACTACGTTCACGAAGGCAAGCTCCGCGTGTATCGCAGCAAAAGCGGTGGCGATGAGTGGGAACCGCTGACAAAAGGGCTTCCTCAGGAGAACTGCTACGTGAACGTCCTGCGCGATGCGATGGCGGTGGATACGCTGGACAAATGCGGCCTCTACTTCGGAACAACGGGAGGACAGGTTTACATGTCGCCTGACGCAGGCGAGTCGTGGTCGCCGATTGTGCGGGATCTGCCGGCCGTGCTTTCGGTGGAAGTACAAACGCTTCAGTGATGTGTAGCCCCGGACGCCTTCGTCGGGGGCGCCCCCGCGCGCGTCTTTGGCGCGGGGCGTACAGACCGCGTGGAGGAAGAATGCCCGCAACCATTCGAGTTGAACTTCCCCAACACCTTCGCACGCTGGCGCACGTCGGCCATGACGTCGAAATTCAAGTGGAAGGTCCGGTGACCCAGCGATCGGTACTCGACGCGCTCGAAGAGCGGTATCCCATGCTGAAGGGTGCGATTCGCGAACACGTGACCAAGCAGCGCCGCGCCTTTTTGCGCTTCTTCGCATGCGAGGAAGACTTGACGCATGCGTCGCCTGACGCACCTTTGCCCGAGGCCGTGGCGTCGGGCAAAGAGCCATTCATTGTGCTTGGAGCGATTGCGGGCGGCTAGTCCCGACAAGATCAAGAACTGCGACCTACGAACCGCATACCGAATCTGATAAGCAGTACGCCGCATTGCTTTGGGAGGCCTGCGTGAAGCTGAATCATCTGAACCTGACAGTCTCCAATGTTCCGGATGCGCACCATTTTCTGGAGAAATTTTTTGGTTTGAAGGGCTATAACGGGCATGGAGCCGCGGGAAACCATGAGTTTCATGTCAGATGACAGTGGGATGCTGTTGGCCCTGTTTCGTGCTTTGAACGGCTCAGCCTTGAAATATCCGGCAGGATTTCACATCGGCTTCATCCAGAACTCCGAAGAAGAGGTTAATCAGATCAATCGGCGTTTACGGGATGATGGATATCAAGTCCCCGAGCCCGCGCGCCTTCATGGTTCATGGACGTTCTACTTCCTGGCTCCTGGAGGGTTCACGGTGGAGGTCCTTCGCTAGGGGTTGAAAGTGGAGTTTAGCCGCGTGCGATCTGAATCAGCTTGGGCAGTACATCGCCGAACTGCGGGGATGCCGGGGCGCCGAATTCGAAATAGATTCGGCGATAGAGTTCGTAGAGGGAGGCGTATGTGTTCCGCGCCCGGGGCTGCGGTTCGTAGATCGTGAACTTCGGGCAGATCTTGTCTTGTGCTTCCCCGATCGTTTTGAATGCGCCAGCGGCCATGAAAGCGAAAATCGCCGAGCCCAGACCCGTCACTTTGCCGCCAGGGACGAGCACGGGGCGTCCGAGTACATTCGCATAGACCTGGTTCAGGACAGGATTGTTTTGCGGGACCCCGCCGCCGTTGATGACGCGCTGTGTGGGCGCGCCGTATTCACTCATGCGGTCGAGGATGACTCGCGTATGGAAAGCAGTGCCCTCGATGGCGGCGAAGAGTTCGTCCTGTGCGGTGTGCACGAGATTCCAACCGATCGTCATGCCACCTAAGTTGGGATTCACCAGCACAGTGCGGTCGCCGTTATCCCAAGTCATGCGTAACAAACCCGTCTGACCAGCACGATACTGGTCGAGTCCCTTGCTGAGTTCTTCAACCGTTGTGCCCGCTCTGCGCGCGATTGCGCTGAAGATATCGCCGGTTGCAGAAAGGCCCGCCTCAATCCCCGTGAACTGCGGATGGACACTGCCCGGGACAACACCGCAGACGCCGGGAATCAGTTGGGCTTTGGGTGCATAGGCGATGATGCAGGTGGACGTGCCGACGACATTGACGACATCACCCTCCTTCGCCCCAGCGCCGATCGCGTCCCAGTGGGCATCGAAGGCGCCAACCGGGATCGGGATTCCGGCGCGCAGTCCGAGTTTCTCTGCCCACTGCGGTGCGAGTGTTCCCGCGATCTTGTCAGAGGTTGCATACTCGCCCTCGAGCTTTTCGCGCGCCCCAGCCAGAAGCGGATCGACTTTGGCCAGGAAACCCTCGGGAGGTAGCCCGCCGAGGGAGGCGTTCCACATCCATTTGTGACCCATGGCGCAGACGCTGCGCTTCACGCGCCGCGGGTCCGTGATCCCGCACAGGGTCGCGGCGACCATGTCGCAGTGTTCGAAGGCACTTACGAACTTGTCCCGTTTGTCAGGATTATTCCGCAACCAGTGGAGGAGTTTGGCGAACCCCCACTCGGACGAGTAGACACCTCCGCACCATTCGATGGCCTGAAGCTTCTCAATGCACGCGATCTCGGTGATTAACGCGGCTTCCAGCTTGGCGCGGTGATCACACCACAGATAGTAATCATCGAGAGGTACCATGCCCGCCCCGACCGGGATCACACTCGATCCTGTGGTGTCGAGGGCGATGGATGCGATCTGGTCTCGGCTGATCCCGGCCGCTTTGGCGGCCTGCCGCGTGGCCTCGGCAAGGGCGCGCATGTGGTCCTCGTGCGATTGCGTGGCGAAGTCGGGATCCTCGCGTTTGCGGTGGAGAGGATATTCCGCGACAGCGGAGGCCAGAAGCCCGCGCTCGCTGTCTACGATCGAGACTCGGACGCTGAGAGTGCCGAAATCTACTCCTGCCACCATGGCCATGTGATTCCCCGTAACTCACCACAGAGGACACAGAGAGGTACGGGGAGGGCTGTCTGGCTCTCTACGTCCTCTGTGGTGAAACAAAACTCATGCACGCAACCTCAATTACGCCTGATTGCCGTGCCAGTACATCTGCCAGCCTAGATACCGGACGCCTGCCTCATGCACTGCACCGGCTGTGCTCGAGAAGTTCGCGGCGACGTGGTGCTCGAATCCGTTTTCGCAGATGTAGCGCAGGAGTTTCTGCAACTCCGGAATCTTCACCACTCCTACGCCGCCGAACGTGTTCAGCGAATCGCTGGTGAATTCTCCCTGACCGACGTAACCCCGCATGACGCCGGAGGTATCGTCGGTTGAGAAGCGGGCGAAGCTCATGGCGCCCGGTTTCACGCGGCCGACTACGGTGCCGAACGTGTTCTCCTTGCCCACGGTGCCGGCGATGATTTCCTGGAAATCCATGCGGACATCCTGGAAGAAGTGCTTCGGCAGATTGCTGCAGTGGAAGCACACGGCCTTGTTGGGATCGTCGCCGTAGTTGTTGTTCCAATCAAGCAGAGCGCTGGGCGTTTCGGAAGCGAGTGCCAGCGCGTGCATGCTGAGCGTGCCGCAGACATCGACTTCACACGCAGCGGGCAGCAGTTTATTGCTCATCATGCTCATAATCGTGCACGGGACGACGCCGAAGTATTCTTCCATCGAGGTCCAGCACTGGACGGCCGTGATCTGCAGATCCGTCTGCCTCATCCACTCGTCGACGACGTAGCCGAGCTTCGCCATTTTCATTAGTGCGGCGTCGGGCACGCTCTGAGTCGTGACGTACTTCTTGATTTCGGCCAGCTTGCCCTGCACTCCGGCGTTGTCGTCCTTTAACTTGGCGATGCGGCCGAAGACTTCCGAGAGATCGAGCGTCTCGACGGAGATGCCGCTGTGTTCGAGCATTTTCTCGCTGTAGCGGACGGTGTTGAACGCTGTTGGACGGGCGCCCAGGCTGCCAATCCGCAGATTTCGGAAGCCATTCACGATCCGGCACACCGCGGCGAACCGGGCCAAGTCACTCTGGAAATCCTGCGAATCAGGACTTACCGTATGCAGACGTGTCAGTGAGTACGGGATGCCGTACTGGCGCAGGTTGTTGCAGGCCGACATCTTGCCGCAAAAACTGTCACGGCGATGCAGGATAGTCATTTTTGACGCGTCATCAGGCGTGGCCTGAACCAGCACCGGAACGCCGAGCCGTGCAAGCCGCAAAGTGTCGGCGATGGCGCGCTCGTCCCCGAAGTTGGGCAGGGTGACGATAACGCCGTCGAGCTTGTCGCTATTGTTCCTGAACAGAGCCGCGCAGCGTTTCGCTTCTTCGTGGGTTTCAACGGCACCGTGTTTGCTGTCTTCCGGACCGAGCACGATGCAATCCATGCCGGCCTTGGCCAGGGCCTGGATCATCTCTTCTCGTCCGGACTTTGCCAACTGGTCGGGAAAGAATCCGCGATTCCCGACGATGACGCCCATCGTCATTTTCTTTTTGTCAGCCATAACAATCCTCTTCCCGATATAAATTCCACCGATTAAGACTTACCGGCCATGCGCTTGCGCTCGTTAGCCGGGGAAAAATGAATGCCGAAGAACAGGCCTGAGACCAACAAGATTGCGCCCCACCATACATTCGCGTGCAGGTCGTAGAGCACAACTTTATTGGCAGGTGGGTTCATAATTTCGTAGATGCCAGTGGCGAAAATGAGCGCGCCGACTACGCCAAGGCACAATCCCGTGAAAAACCAGATCGAGAGATGACTGCCGGATTTCATGCGAATCTCCTACCAGAAAATGATCTGCAATATCACAAATACGATGGCCACAACCACGCCCCAGAAAATCGGACGGTGAAACATCGAAACATGCTCGACCTTTGGAATCGGCGTGAGGCCGTATACGACATCCTTCAACTCCGAGTCAGGCTTGGGTTGGGTCAGTAAGCTGACCACGACGGTGACGATCACACAGATCAGGCAGCACCAAAGGGCGCGGAACATATTCTGTGCCTGGTCCTGAGCGTCCATGGAAAGAGCCACATACCGGACCGCATTGGAGTCGAGCTTGACCCACGTGTACATGCCGATCGAGGACAACGTCCCGGCCAGTAGACCGGACCAGCCGCCGGCCGGTGTGGCACGCTTCCAGAGCATGCCGAGGAGAACCGTTCCAAAGAGCGGGGCGATAAAGAAACTGAACAGCGCTTGCACGTAATCCATGATGCTTGGAGCGCGGGCCGCGAGGTACGCGGTGCCGATACTGATCAGAACGCCCCAGACGGTCCAGCGGCGGCCGAGCTTTACCTTGGTATCGTCGGAAGCTTCCTTATTGATCAGAGTTCCATAGATGTCATAAACCAGGACAGTAGTGAAAGCACTGACGTTGCCCGCCATGCCCGACATGAAGCCTGCGATGAGAGCGGTGATGCCTAATCCGAGAAGGCCCGGCCCACAGTAGCGAGCGAGCATCAGCGGTAAGACCTCGTCATAGCCGTGGAGCCCCTGGGCCTGTCCTGCGTCGGACCAAGCAAGGTTGGCGGGAACGAGCCGGATCAGTCCTCCCGTCTGAGGATCGCGCAGGAGCGCCAAGCCGAGCAGGCCGGGGAGAATCACAATGAGAGGGACCATCATCTTGAATGCCGCGCCGATGATGGGCGCCAGTTCCGCAGAGCGCAAATCTTTGGCCGACAATACGCGCTGGACGACCAGAAAATCCGTGGTCCAGTAGCCCATCGCGATGACTGCCCCAAGTCCGAATACGATGCCAGCCCAATTGATGCCCATCGGGTTAGCGCTGAAGTGGCCCAAAGTCGACCAGAGGTGGGTATATGAACCTGGATTCGGAACATTCAACTCAGTCAGGTTCTGCAAGATCTTGGCCTGCAACCCGCTCCAGCCCCCAGCTTCAATCAGCCCAAGGATCGGAATCAGCAGAGCACCCGCCCATATCAGAAAGAACTGGAGCACTTCGTTAAAAATGGCCGACCGAAGTCCGCCCAGGGCGACATAGGCTGCAACCGTCAGTGACGAAACGATGATGCTGAAATGGATGTTCCACCCTAATACCACTTTCATCACGACCGCCATCGCGTACATATTGATGCCGCTCATCAAAACGGTCATGAACGCGAAGGAGATCGAGGAGATTCCTTGTGCGCCCTTTCCAAAGCGTAATTTGAGATAGCCCGGGACGGAATGCGTCTTGCAGACGTAGTAGAAGGGCATCATCACCAAGGCGAGGAACAGCATGGAAGGAATGGCCCCGATCCAGTACCAGTGGGCGGCGAGGATTCCGTACTTATAGGAATTGCCCGCCCAGCCCATCAGTTCCAACGAGCCCAGGTTCGCTGAGAGGAAGGCGAGGCCGGCCACCCAGGCGGTCATCTCACGACCGGCCATGAAGAAGTCCTCGCCGGTATTGGCTTGCTCTTTGAGATAGAAACCAATGCCCAGCACCAGCGCAAAGTAGAAAATGATGATGACGATGTCGACTCCGGAGAGGTGAACGAGTCTGTTCGAGCTGAGGAGTAGCAGAGCAAGATTCATTGTGTCTTGACCTGTCCGTAATAGGCGTTGCGGCCGTGCTTGCGAAGGAAGTGTTTGTCGTTCAATTCGCGGGCGATTGGCCGGGATTCAGCATTAATCAGAAGCGTGTGGGAAGCCATGCGAGCCACATATTCGAGAATCACCGCATTGTGCGCGGCCGCTGCGGGAGTTGGTCCCCAGCAGAACGGAGCATGACCCGCAACGAGAACTGCCGGAACGGAATCAGGATCGAGTTTCGAGAAGGTACGGCAGATGGCTTTGCCGGTTTCAAGTTCGTAATCAACATCGATCTCGCCCGAGGTCAGGCGATCCGTGACCGGAACCGGGCCGTGAAAATAATCGGCATGGGTCGTGCCAAAGCATGGAATCGCGGCTTCCGCTTGCGCCCAGGCTGTGGCGTACTCCGAGTGTGTATGCGCAACACCGCCGATGTTCGGAAATCGTCGGTAAAGTTCGAGGTGCGTTGGGAGATCGGAGGAGGGCCGCAATTTCGTGTCGACGATTGTTCCCTCGAGATCGCAGACGACCATGTGCTCGGGTTTCAGTTCTTCGTAGGGAACCCCACTGGGCTTAATCGCGACCAGGCCCTCGTTACGATCGAGGCCGCTAGCATTGCCGAACGTGTAGACAACAAGGCCGCGACGGACGAGCTCCAGATTTGCCTCGAGCACCTCTTCGCGGAGTGTTTTCAAGAGCATGGGGAAAGTGACATTCTAATCAGAGTCGGCGATTCCGTAAACGTTTACGACCCGAACACCTGAGTAAACGTTTACGCATCGGAACATTAAACTTCCTGACCATCTTTGTCAAAGTCTTTGCAGCATTATCTTAGGCCCAGGTTCTTAGTCCGATGATCCCCCAATACGTCAGGTAGACGGTGGCGACCAAGAGAGCCAGCGAAACAATGATGGAGAATCTTCGCACGCCGCGACGGACATCCTCCGCGGGCCGCTGCCAGGAGTGGAACGCGCTGGCGACCGAACTCACGGCAAAGAAGAGGCTCGATACCCAAACCGCCGCCGACCACGCAGTCAGATTCCCCATACGCTGAATCAGATCGTTAATGGAAACTGCGAAGATACCCACCAGGGTGAGGAGGCTCACGACCGCAATCAGCGGCCATAAGCGCAAAGGTCGTTCGGCGCGACGACGACGCCGCTTGCTGATCCCACCCAAAATCCAGAATGGCGCGTATAGAAGAACTGCGATGACCGCGAGCAAGACCCATGCAGTGAGCAAGACTTCCACGAGCGCCATCCAGGTTGAAATCCTCTTCATGGTCGCTTGTTCCGCCTGGATGAAACGGCCATCCGAATTGACGCTGAGCAACGCAAGAGTTGGAGCCGGATACGGCGGATCCTTCTGCGGCACGTGCCGGAATTGGTTGATCGTAACCGGAACGAACGTCTCATTGCGTGCGCCCAACGAAGAGATGCAGAGATTGCCACCTGCGAAGTGAACGTGTGAGATACCCAGCAGCCGTTCCAGAAAGTGAAGCATTTCAATACGCGGCGAATCGGGCTCATACCAACCGGCATAGTCGCCCGCTGCGGCTGCCAAAGGCACAGCAGGAGGTGGGACCGGCTTTTGCAGGTTGCGAGTAATGTAAGCGCGGATTGCCTTTCCCACTTTGTCGAAAGCGTCACCACTTCCGCTGTTGATACTGAAGAAATATCCGGTACCGGATTCCGGCAGATAAGCCATCTCGGTTAAGCCACCTTCGACGCCGCCGTTATGTCCGTGATAGACGAAACCTTCGTGGACGCTGGCGTAGTTGCTCAAACCGTATCCGAACTTCAGGCCATCTTTTGCAGCCCAGGTGCTCTCGGGAACCTCCATGCGGTCGATATCGGACGCGGGAACGATCTGCTTGCCTTCGACAGCGCCGCGGTTGAGATAGAACTGGACATAGGCAGCCATATCCTTGGCAGACGCATTGATCGAGCCTGCCGGACGCAAAAGGATGTGCCAATAGCTGAAGGGAGTCTTACCGTCTCCGTGATAGAGCGTCGTTGTGGTACCGGCTGCGGGCTCGAAGTACGTCGCCGTTTTCATGCCGATGGGCGCGAACAGATTCTGCCGCACAAAATCTTCGAAGCGCTGACCGGTAAGCTTTTCGACAATGTACGCTGCAACGGGGGGGCCCGAATTGCAGTACGCCATGCGGGTGCCCGGACGCCATCGGGAGATGCGAGAGTGATGATCGTAGTCGAGGCCTTCCCGGACGCCCATCGTGTCGGGAGCTTGCTTGGCGTATTCCCGAAAGTGCATGTCGTCCCAGCCTGTGGTGTGCTCGAGCAGGTGTACGATGCGGATGGGGTCTGTCGAACCCCAGCGATTTTCAAACCAGACCTCTGGTGCCAGCTTGTGAACGGGATCCTCAAGCGAGAGCTTTCCTTGATCCGCGAGCATCAAGATCGAGAGAGCGGCGAATGCCTTTGAGGTTGACCCGATACGGAAGAGAGTATCAGCCGTGTTGGCCCGATTACTGGCGACATCTGCGATGCCCAGGCCCGCGACCCATTCCGGCCCGTCCTTGTGCACGATCGCCACTGAGACTCCGGGCGTACGAGTGTCTTTGAGAAGATTCTGGAGTTGCTGGCGCAATTCGTCAATCGACTGCGCGGGTTTGCTTTGTTCGTCTTGTTTACCGGCAGCAATGCAAGGCGGAAGTATGAACAGAAATAGGAGAGAGACGATCCATTTCACGGCACAGCCCTCTACACGGGATTCGTTGCGGACGGATCATCTTACGACCGAGCGGTCAAATCTGGTAGTCCAGATCATCCATCAAGCGCTGCAGAGAGGCGGGCACAGGCTCTGGCATGTGGCCTTTGCCTTCCAGTTGCTGAACTCGCTCACGGAGTTTGTTCACTTCCGTAGCCACCGATGCCAGAGCTTCGGAAAGGGGATCGTTGATCTGTTTGGGATCGGTGATCACGACGCGCTTGCCCTCGCGGAAGATAATATGGCCGGGCACACCGACTACCGTGGAATCGTCGGGAACGTTGCGGAGGACTACGGAGCCCGCGCCAATGCGGCAGTTCTTACCGACGACGATGTTACCAAGAATCTTTGCGCCTCCGCCGACCACCACGTTGTCTTCGAGAGTGGGGTGGCGCTTACCGTGTTCTTTGCCGGTGCCGCCTAGAGTGACTCCCTGATAGAGGGTTACGTCGTTGCCGACGATTGCGGTTTCCCCTATGACCACACCCATTCCGTGGTCGATAAACAGGCGCCGTCCGATTTTCGCTGCGGGGTGGATCTCAATCCCGGTCAGCAAGCGGGCGACTTGAGAAAGCCAGCGCGCCAACAGGAAGAAACCGCGATTCCACAACCCGTGGTTCATCCGGTGAAACCAAACCGCGTGCAGGCCGGAGTAGCAGAGAAGGACTTCCATGCGGGACTTGGCCGCGGGATCGTGATCCATCACGTTGGTCACGTCTTCCCGGATTAGAGAGAACAGGTGCGGCATGGAAATCGATCAGGCCGGCGGTAGTTCCGCCGTCGGAATCTGCAGGGCTTTATCTCGCAGTTCCTGGAACAGGATACTGCTGAGATAGCGTTCGCCGAACGACGGAAGCACGGCAACGATGAGTTTGCCAGCATTCTCCGGGCGTTTTGCGACCTTCAGGGCGGCGACGACGGCAGCGCCGGAAGAGATGCCCACGAATAAGCCTTCGTCTTTCGGCAGCCTGCGCGCCATGTTGATCGCCTCATCGTTCGTCACCGTGATCACTTCATCGATATAGTCGCGGCGAAGGATACTAGGGACGAACCCTGCGCCGATACCTTGGATTTTATGAGGCGACGGCTTGCCCCCCGACAGGACGGCGCTGTCTACAGGTTCGACGGCAACCGCTTTGAATGACGGTTTCTTGGGTTTGATGTACTGGCAGACACCGGTGATTGTTCCGCCCGTCCCGACGCCGGAGATAAGAATATCGACCTTTCCGTCGGTGTCGTTCCAGATCTCAGGCCCGGTGGTTTCGAAGTGGACCTTGGGATTCGCCGGGTTGTCGAACTGCTGCAGCATGTATGAATTCGGCGTGATGGAAAGAATCTCCTTGGCTTTCAGGATCGCGCCTGTCATGCCACGTGGACCCGGCGTAAGAACAAGTTCGGCGCCGAAGGCGAGGAGAAGAACGCGGCGCTCGAGACTCATCGTGTCAGGCATGACAAGAATCAGCCTGTATCCCTTGACGGCGGCGACAAAGGCGAGACCGATGCCGGTGTTGCCGCTGGTCGGCTCAATGAGTACGGTTTTCCCTGGCTGAATTTTGCCGGCGCGCTCGGCATCTTCAATCATGCTCACGCCGATGCGATCTTTCACGCTGGCCAACGGATTCTGGCTCTCGAGTTTCGCCACGACCTCGGCCACGCAGCCTTCGGTGACCTTGTTGAGCCGGACCATCGGCGTGTTCCCGATCAACTCCGTAACGTCTTTCGCGATCTTCATTTTTGCCCCTTGCCGGTCAGAATAACCGATTCGTTAATACTAGCAAGATAGTAGGGATTCTGAGAACCGCACGGTAGCGGGGGAAGAGTGCTGGTTACCGATGGGCGAGCCCGTAGGAAACGGCGCCAGCGGAAGCTCCGAGGTTGACCATCGAGACATAACGTTCAAGCTTGTGGTGACCCGTTTTGTGGAAGACGTAGCTCAGGCTTACTATGCCCGCGGTTTCTCCGACGAAATTGAGAGCGAGGCCGGTCGTGGAGCTTCCGAAGACGCGAACGATTGGATTCAGTTCGCGGCCACCGCTTTGCAGGTTGGAGCGCGTGACGGCGAAGTCGGCCCCATTCAGCGCGGCGGCGCTCACAAAAAAAAGCTTGTTCTGCCGGTCCCAGAATTTGTGTTCTCCGGTGGCCGGTTGCGGAATGGACACGAAAGCAGAGGGGTGCTCGACCGCGGGAGGATCCATTCGAGCTTCGGCAATCAGGCCCTGTGCGAGCAAGGTGGGGCAAGTCACGAGGGTGAAGAAAAGAGTTACGACAGCCGCATTGAGTACATTAGAAAACTTGCCCCAAGCCAACATAAAGTGCCGACCGGGTTCGGCCAGCAATTTGAGAATGGCAATTCAGCATCCAACAAGACCGATTTGGGAATCGCGACAACGTGCTCAGGATTCGAGGCTTAGACGTTTCGTTCTCATGAGAAATCAGGCGAGAGAGTGCATTCTTTTGCAGGTATCTGGTGGGCGCTTTCTTCTGGAAGAGTAACTACTTCTTGAAAACGATGCCGCCCTTCATCACGAACGTAACATTGCCAACCGACGAGATGTCTTCGAGCGGATCCCCGGTGATCGCGATCACGTCGGCCAGATAGCCGGCTTCGAGCGAGCCGATCTGTCCGTCCCAGCCGAGAAGCTTCGCGCCATTCAGCAGATCTGCTTGCAGGACGGCCAAAGGCGACATTCCGTACTTCACCATCAGCACAAGTTCGCGCGCCTGCGTGCCGTGAGGGAACGGTCCAACGTCGGAACCAACTGCCATCGGAGTTCCGGCGGCAATCTGCTTCCTGAACTGCTGTAGCTTCAAGTCAAGAATCTGATGTTCGTGCGTGCTCCGCTGCGGCGTGGAGGCATGCTCGGCGAAGTATTCGAAAATGGTGAACGTCGGCACCGCGAAGATCTGCTTTTCTTTCATGAGCCTTATCGTTTCGTCGCTGAGTTGGTCGGCGTGGTCGACGGAAGCTACGCCAGCCTGGACGGCGTAGAGTGTTCCGGGTTCACCAGTGGCGTGAACCGCAATGTGCTTGCCGAGCCGGGCCGCCTCCTTTACCGCCGCTTCGAGTTGTGGTTCCGTGTATTGATAGGGCGTGGACAGCTTGCCATCACGAACGGAGTCGGCTCCGGTTTCGTAGATCTTGATGAAGTCGGCGCCTTCTTTGAATTGCTGGCGTATGACCGCGACCAGCTCATCCGCATTGTTGGCATAGTCTGCATTAGGCAGGACATGCTGGGCCGGGTTGTAACCGATGGCGTCCTCGTGCCCGCCGAGGATGTTGATGGCATTGCCGCTGATGCGCAAGCGCGGGCCAGGAATGCGCCCTTCATCGATTGCATTCCGAACCGCGGTGTCAGCGGAACCGGCGCCTTCCGTACCCATGTCACGCTCGGCTGTAAAACCGGCCATCAAATCCTCACGCGCAGCGAGCGTCGCCAAGATCGTTCGCTCCGGGACGGATTCCTGCACCGTCTGTAGATCTTCCGCCCCGGGGTGAAGAAACAGATGAATGTGGGCATCGATCAGGCCGGGCAGTAAAGTTCGCTCGCCCAAATCAATCACCTCGGCGTTTGGGGGATGCCTCACGACCAGTCCGACCTCAACGATTCGATCTCCCTGGACGAGAACTTCTCCCGGCTTGATGAGTTTCCCAGCCTTCACATCGAGTAGTCGGGCAGCATGGAGTACGATCGGGCGGGGCGGAGCGGTTTGACCCTGACCGCTTGCTGTCACAAAAAATATAAGCGCGAAAAAGCTCGCAGGGAGTGCGATCCGATTGTTCATGGCCCGCGATAGTAACACCGCCGAACACACGCGTTCCAGAGTACTTGGGCGAACGATGTGATTGCGATCACGAGAGTTTGTGTGACTTGTCACGCCGGTAACCTACACACATCAGTCAGACTGATTTCGACTATGGGTCAATTTGGGGTTCTCACTAATCGCAAGCGAGCTGTGATCGCGCTGATTCACTCCATCGCGTTTCTGGGGATCGCAATCCATGGCTTTGTTGCACCGAAGGCAGGGATTCTGCGCGGGGCGGGAATGATTGGCGATTATGTTCTGCTAGCGATTTACGTAGTCGTGGCGGCGATTCTCCTGTGGCTGGTCCGTATTTCACGCGGTCTTGTCGAGCGAGGATATTTCGTGTTCTGCGCCGCCAGCGCGTCGTCCGCGTTAGTGCGGACCATACTTGGAGATCATCTCGCACCACCTGCGCAATACCTGCGCGTACTCATGTTGAGTTTGGCGGTCGTGGTTGGGTTCCTCATCGTCCGATCGCACTCTCGATTTGCGAGCGCAAGCGACATGACGCCGCTCCAATCAGAAACTTACGAACAGTAATTAACTGTAATCCCGAAAGTCGAGGAATGGCGGAGCTTCGCTCCGCGGACAGCCGAGGCGGCGGTCCCCTATAGTCAGAACTACGTTAAACGGCATCTTGAACGCGGAAACAGCGCCCACACCTACCGTCAAACTCTCCGCCGCGAATCGCTGGTGAATGCTCCAAGGGTGAAAAGGACCGCTATGATCGGAAGCGCCAGGAAGGCGAGGAACCAGCGGAATTGAAGGCAAAAGACGACGAGATCGAGAAGAAAAGGTAATCCGGAACCGTGTTTCATAGCTGGAAAGACAGCGAACACTGCGGCGGGCAAGCAGAACATACCGCCAATTAGTACGGCAACTGAAATAGCAGCGGTCCTGTAGCGCATAACCCCTCTCCTTACTGACAACCTACTCCGCCGCTCTGGCCCCCCACAGTTACGATGGTTCAATCCCAAATCACGTGGCCGATGCCACACGGATCCAGTCTGATTAGCCGCGCCTCGTATCGTCATGATTCTGGTGCTGCCGAATCCACGCCCGGCCCTGACCGGGGAGGTGAGGTAATTCCGCTGATTGGATAAAAAGCCGCCCGGGAATTTCCCGGGCGGCGATTCACAGGAGGTTCGGGCGAGGCCTTTCCTCGTCCTGACTCAAGAAAGGAAGAACTCCTTTGTCAATGATGCCCAATCTTCATTGGGCAGATGGGCAGTGATATCGTCCACCGCAACGCCGCCGTCCTGCGCCAACGCCGCAGCCATAGCCACCGGCATTCGCTTCCGCAGACGGAGAGCCGAGTCCTCGGTCCACATGCGGGCCAGAGCTCCGCCCAGCAGGTTGCGGAAGTTGATCTTCGAATCGGGAGCCTGCACCGTAACGATCCAGCCTTCACCATACGGATCCTTCAGCGCCAAACTCGGATCGTTCGCGACCGCCTCGTTGATGTCGCTAACCGTCCCTTCGATCGGTGAAACCATATCCACGGACTTGCCGTCCCGAATGATCGTCCAGATCTTTTGGCCTTGGCGCACCCAGCGGCCGCGCTGCGGCAGAGCAATGCTCTCGATCTTTCCGACAAGCTTCGACGCGAAATCATCGAGACCGACCCGCACCAGCTCGCGGCTCTCGCTCAGCGCCCAAGTGTGCCCGGCGTGATAGCGAACATTTTCCGGAACCTTGAATCCCGCGACCATCGCCGGAACCACATGACACGGAACTTCGCGCAACACCGGCTGTACTGCAACCTGCCTCTCCAGTTGTTTGTGACTGCGAACGTAATCGATGACTAAGAAGAGTGCGAACGTCAATAAGACCAGAATGACTGTCATAACCCACCTCGCCCGAGTGGTTGGACTCACTTCCACTCACATTTCACTAAAGGCAATCGCTATGCCAGAGTGATTGCCAATGGCCATGACCCCAGCGATCAGGTCGCATGTCCAATGTTTGCAAGTAAATGCATGCAAGGGCCAGCCATGAGGCATCGCGACTGCGGCGAATCCTAGCAGCCTCGATGTTAAACATTGCAACACGCAACGAGTGGAGTTCGAATACAATCTGGCAGCGGAAAATCACTTATGCTCATTAATTTCAAGAGGATGAGGCGATAACAAGACGTTGCTGAAATTTGCATCACTCCTTTGATGCGAAAGTCAACGAAGCTCGCTACGTTCGCCTACAAAACCTGATGACCACCATCACCGCAATAGGTGACAGCCGTCACGGATGAGAATTTGTTAATCGTCGAGACTATTACCTGTCTGAAGCTGCTGAATTTCGCGACAGCCTCTGATCTGACGAGGTAAGCATCTTGTGGTACCTCGTCGGCGGTTACGCCGGTAATCGCCGCTCCTTCCCTCATCAGCTCAGGCGTCGTCGAAAGGATTTCGCTCGGGAATTGGTCTGCCCCTGCGAAGCGATCATTCATGAGTAAAGCACTCTTATATGATTCAACGCTCTGCATCGGATGTAAGCAGTGTGAACAAGCCTGTGCCACGCAGAACAATCTTCCCTACAACGATTCGATTGCCGGGGAGGAATTCCAGTCCGCCCATAAGCTGACTGCAGTCCTCACTCGAAACGACAAATTCATGCGTCGGCTGTGCATGCACTGCGCAGACCCGGCTTGTGCTTCGGTGTGTCCCGTGGGCGCTTTCCATAAAACGAAGGAAGGGCCCGTGGTCTACGACGTGTGGAAATGCATCGGGTGCCGCTACTGCATGGCCGCGTGCCCCTTCAGCCAGCCTAAATACGAATGGGGATCACTGAATCCCCGCGTCCGCAAGTGCATTATGTGCCCGGATCGCATCGCAGCCGGACAGCAGACAGCCTGCGCCGAGATCTGCCCAACGGGCGCAACCAAGTTCGGCGAACGCGACGATCTGGTCCGCGAGGCGCAAGACCGGCTGCGGCAGAACCCCTCGAACTATTTACCGCGAATTTACGGCCTGCACGAGGTCGGCGGCACTAGCATTCTCATTCTGGCGAGCGTCAAGGTCGAGGAGTTCGGGTATCCCGCTTCTGGGAAGATTGGCGAAACTCCGCTGCCGGAGTACACCGGCCGCGTCATGGAGCGAGTTCCGGATTTCATCCCGGTATGGTCGTTGGTGTTGGGAGGCATCTATTGGATCTCTCACCGGCGCGCCGAAGTCGCGGCGGCCGAGGCCGAGGAAAAAAAGAACGGGGGCGCGCGATGAAGATCAAGCTCACCTTTTGGCGAGTGGTGTTCCTGGTGATTATGGTCCTCGGTCTGTATTCGACCTATGTCCGATACTTGCACGGGCTGGGCGCAGTTTCGAATATGACCGATCAGTTCCCCTGGGGTTTCTGGATCGGATTCGACTGCCTCTGCGGCGTCATGCTCGCCGCCGGTGGATTCTGCATGGTCGGAGCAGTTTATCTGTTCAATGTTGAGAGCCTGCACAGCGTGGTAAAGCCCGCCGTATTGACCGCGTTCCTCGGATACCTGCTCTTCATCGTTGGCCTCCTTTTTGACCTTGGGCGCCCGTGGTTCATCTGGCACCAACTCATCTACATGAACCCGCATTCGGTCATGTTCGAGGTGGGCTTCTGTGTGATGACGTACACGACAGTGCTGTTCTTTGAGTTCCTACCCAACGTGTTTGAGCGCCTGAAGTGGAAGACGGCGGTCAAGTGGATACACACAATCTATCCAATTCTGATTGTGCTCGGCATCTTGCTTTCGACGCTGCACCAGAGTTCGCTCGGGTCGCTCTACCTGATCATGCCGAGCAAGTTACACCCCTTCTGGTACTCGCCGGCGTTGCCCTTCTTCTTCTTTGGATCAGCCGTCGCCGTTGGCCTGGCGATGACCATCTTCGAATCGACACAGAGCGCGAAGGCGCTGGGACGGCATCTGGAACTCTCGGTGCTGGTTCGCCTGGGAGGAGCCTTGCTGGTGGCGCTGTGGGTGAATGCGCTGCTTCGATTCCAAGACTACTTCCATCGCGGGCTGCTGCGGCAAATCCTGCGTCCCAGCTACGAGGCCTACTTTCTCTGGCTGGAACTGGCACTCTCGTTTGTCATCCCGATCGCGCTGCTGAGTTTCAAGAAAGTGCGGCTCTCACCCAGTGGCCTGTATGTCGGTTCTGTCATCTCTCTGCTGGGCTTCATTACCAATCGCTTGAACGTCAGCCTGATTGGGTTTGAGACCTACGTCGGCCATCATTACATGCCCAAGTGGACGGAGTTCTCCGTCACTCTCATGATCATCGCGTTGGGCTTCGCTCTTTTCCGTGTCGCGGTGCAGTATCTCCCGATTTTCCCGAAGGACGACATGGTGCGCGTGCCGGCTCCGGCACGAACTGCCGTTCTGACGGGGCAGCCAGTATTCGAGCATGCCGGAGACTGACCCAACCCGGGCTCGCCTGTTGCGGGCAACACAGACCCTGAGCGCGAAGCTCAACATGCTCCTGCTCGGGACGATGATTCTGATCTTTGCCATGCTGGGCTACCTCAACGTCCGGCTGCATCGCCGGCATCTTGAACAGAACACATTGCTGGCAGCCGAGCGGATCAGCGACGTCATCAAGCAGGGCACCACCGATTACATGCTGCGGAATGATCGCGAGGGACTGTATCGGTCAATCCAGACCATGGCCTCCGAGCCTGGGATTGAAAAAATCCGCATCTTCGATCAGGAAGGAAGGATTACTTATACAACGAACTCGGCGGAACAGAATCATGTAGTCGACAAAACCGCCGAGGCTTGTTACGCGTGCCATGCCCAATCGCAGCCGCTTGCGCGATTGAACCGGCCTGACCGCTTTCGCATTTATCGGAATCCCGCGGGAACGCGTGTCCTTGGGATCATCACCCCTATCGAGAATCAGCCCGCGTGCTCGAATGCAAGCTGTCACGCCCATCCGGCCGAGCAGCAAATTCTGGGTGTCCTTGATACCAACCTGTCTCTAGCCAAGGCCGACGTGCAACTCGCCGAAAGCAGCCGTCGCATGATCGTCTACACCGGCTGCGCGCTCCTGCTGATTGCGGTGTTGAGCTGGTTCTTCGTGTGGCAAGTAGTTGGGCGGCCAGTCAAGGCTCTGGATCGTGGCACTGAGCGTTTGGCCGCGGGCGATCTGGGATATCAGATCGATGTCCGCTCCAAAGACGAGATCGGAGAACTGGCTCACTCCTTCAATGCCATGAGCAACCAGCTCAAGGCGGAGCATAGCGAGAACATCGCCTGGACGCGGACGCTGGAACAACGCGTCGACCAGAAGACTCGCGAACTGAAGCGGGCGCACGAGCACGCGCTGCACACCGAAAAGATGGCCTCCATCGGCAAGATGGCCGCCGTGCTTGCGCATGAGATTAACAATCCGCTGTCAGGCATCCTCACTTATGCCAAGCTGCTGCGGAAATGGACCGACACCGAGGATGGCGGGACGAGCCGGCGCCAGGATATTCGTGAGTCGCTCGACTTGATCGCAACCGAAAGCCGCCGCTGCGGCGACCTGGTCAAGAATCTGCTGGCTTTTTCTCGCACGACTCCCATCAATCTTCAACCTACAGATCTGAACCAGGTGATCGATCGGGCGCTGCGACTGATCCAGCACCAACTCGATCTGGCGGGGATTCATGTTCAGCCCGAGCTTGCTCCGGATCTCCCGCTCGTCACTTGCGATGGCGCACAGATCGAACAGGTACTGCTGGCATTGATGATGAATGCTCTTGATGCCATGCCGCAGGGCGGCAACCTGTGGGTCACCACCACTCTCAGCCGCGAAGAGGGTGCAGTCCGAATCGTCGTTCGTGACGATGGCTGCGGCATTCCGCCGGAAATTCTGCCGCGCTTGTTCGAACCGTTCCTGACAACGAAAGAAACCGGCCGGGGCGTCGGCCTCGGGCTTGCGATCAGCCGCAGCATTCTTGAGCGCCATAACGGCAGCATCGAAGTGCAATCCGAGGTTGGACGAGGCACAACCTTCACCGTAACTCTGCCGTGGGACGGGGAATCGGAGAGCTCCGTGGCAGCAGAAATTGCCGTTGCATCCAGCGGGAGGGGATGATTCGTGGAATCACAAGGAAAGCTGTTGATAGTGGACGACGAACTCAGCGTCCGGGATTCCCTCGGGAAATGGTTCCGGGAAGAGGGATACGAAATCGGCACCGCCGAGAGCGCCAGCGATGCGCTGACGCGCATGGCGGAGAACAAGTGGGATGTAGCCCTACTCGACATCAAGATGCGCGGGACCGATGGCATCGAGTTACAGCGCCGGCTGCATGAACTCGATCCTGACCTGATCGTAATCATGATGACGGGCTATGCCTCGGTGGAGACTGCGGTCACGGCTCTGAAGAATGGCGCTTACGATTACGTGAGCAAGCCTCTGGATCCGGACGAGATTGCGCATCTGGTAAAGAAGGCCCTCGCACACAAGCGGGCAGAAAAAGAAAACGTTCGTCTGCGCGAAACGGTTGCCGAGGCCACGCATCCCGGCGACATCGTTGGGCAGAGTCCAGCCATGCGCAAGGTCTTTGACGCCATCGACACCGTAGGGCCCACCGACGCGAATGTGCTGATTACAGGCGAAAGTGGCACTGGAAAGGAAATGGTGGTGCGCGCAATCCATGCCGCCAGCATGCGTCGTTTTCATCCTCTGGTAGCGATCCACTGCGGCGCGTTGACCGAAACCCTACTTGAGAGCGAACTCTTCGGACATGAAAAGGGCGCATTCACGGGCGCGCAATATCGAAAGAAAGGGAAATTTGAGATCGCTGAAGGTGGAACCGTATTTCTCGACGAAATCGGAGACATCAGCCTGAAGACCCAGACGGATCTCTTGCGCGTCCTGCAGGAGCGCGAGATCACCCGCGTGGGAGGAAATCAGGTCATCAAGGTGGATTTCCGCTGTGTAGCCGCCACCAATAGAAATCTCGAGGCGATGATTGAAGAGGGCACATTCCGGCCTGATCTGTATTACCGGCTGAACGTCTTTCACATCGAACTGCCGCCCTTACGCGAGCGGCGCGAAGATATCCCTCCGCTGGTGGAGCATTTTGTTCACAAGTTTGCCTTGGCGATGAACAAGCACATTACCCGAGTTTCCCCGGCGGCAATGAATCAACTGCAGCAGCAGCCATGGATGGGAAACGTCCGCGAACTGGAGAATGCGGTGGAGCGTGCCATGGTAGTCGCGCAAGAGCCGGAACTCCGGGAGCAGGACTTCATCCTGAAGCAACAAGCTGCCGTGGCGGCTGCAATGGGTAAGAGCCTCGACGAAGTCGAGCGTGCACACATCATGCGGGTTCTCGAGGAATGCGGCTATAACCAGAGCCGCGCCGCCGAAGTGCTCGACATCGACCGCGTGACCCTGCATCACAAGCTGAAACGCTACGGCTGGAGCCGTGCCGCGGTCGAAAGCAAGAATTGAAATTGACGGAAGCTGGCGTCCATGAAGCTCGTTCATCTGCTCCCGGTCGGCTCCACTTCCGCACCGCTTCTGGAAGACCTGCGCGCCGCGATTCCTGCGCGACTTCCTGTGCGTTGCGAGATCCTGCCGTTTACGCTGGACCCGGCTCCGTCGTACCACGCCGAACGCCAACAGTTTCACTCCTCGGAGATCCTGCAACGCATGCAGAGCCTGGTGCGTCCGAAGGATTGGCGGCTTCTCGCCGTCGCCGACGTCGACCTGTACATTCCGATTCTCAAATACGTGTTTGGCGAGGCGCAGATGGGAGGACCGTGCGCCCTGATTTCGACCTACCGGTTGCGCCAGGAGTTCTATGGTCTCACTGGCGATGAGTCCCTGCTGCGGGAACGCTTGCTCAAGGAGGCGATCCACGAACTCGGCCACACCCTGCACTTGCGGCATTGTCAGGATTACCGATGCGCCATGGCATCTTCCCATTCAGTCGAGTGGATCGACCTGCGCGAGCATTCGATGTGCGATGCTTGCCTGTCCGAACTCGCATTCATCGGTACTCTCAGGTAGGGGTGGAGGCGCGCACATCACAAATTCGCCTTCCCGTAGTACACTCTTCGCCATGATTCCGAGACAACTGTGGTTTGTGCGCTTAATCGTTTTTCTCGCAGCGATCAGCGGATTGCTCTTCGCACAAAGTTCCTCGAAAAAGAAATCCGGAGTCGAGCAGAAAGACTTCGGCACGCGGGACGGGAGGCCCGTCAACTTGTACACGCTGACCAATTCTCACGGTGTTGAAGTCCGCGCCATGAATTATGGCGGCATCATCTTGTCCCTTCGCGTGCCCGACCGCAAAGGTCAGCTCGCGGATATTGTCCTGGGGCACGAGAAGCTCGAGGGCTATATTCCCAATCCACCATACTTTGGCGCGATTGTCGGCCGTTATGCCAACCGTATTGCCAATGGTACGTTCACGCTTGATGGAAAGACTTATACGCTCCCGAAGAATGACGGGCCGAACACGCTGCATGGCGGCATGACGCGCACGTTCGACAAAGTCGTATGGGACGGGGAACCGTTGAAGGGCAAGAATGGCGTGGCCTTCACCTATCTCAGTAAAGATGGCGAGGAAGGCTTCCCCGGCAACCTGAAAACCACGGTCACCTACACCCTGACGGATAACAACGAACTCATCATTGATTATGAAGCTACCACCGACAAGGCCACGCCAATCAATGTCAGCCAGCACAGCTATTTCAATCTGAAGGGCGAAGGCAACGGCGACATCCTGGATCATGAAATCATGATCAACGCTGACAAGTTCACCCCGGTGGACAAGAACCTGATTCCGACCGGCGAACTTCGTCCCGTAAAAGGCACTCCCTTCGATTTCACTACATCCACGAAGATCGGCAGCCGCATTGACGACAACTATGAACAATTGGTGCTCGGCCACGGCTACGACCACAACTTTGTCTTGAACCGTAAAGGCTCGGGGCTGAGTTTGGCGGCCCGTGTCTACGAGTCAACGACCGGGCGTGTGCTCGAGGTGACCACAACCCAACCCGCGGTTCAGTTCTATACCGGAAACTTCCTGGACGGCAGTGTTACCGGTAAGGAGGGGCACGTCTACAAGCATCGCTACGGGTTCTGCCTGGAGACGCAGCATTTCCCGGACTCGCCGAACCATCCGGATTTCCCAAGCACAATTCTGAAGCCGGGGGAGAAGTTCCACCAGACAACTGTTTTCAAGTTCTCGACGAAGTAAGTACCAACGCGTGTCGGAGATGTGTGGGAACGAGTTCGTCTTACATGATCAGTTCGTCTGTGCGGCGAACGATAGGGTGCTGCATTTCCTGCAGATCATTCTTGACCATGTTCAGCCCGTAGACGCAGCCCTCAAAGTTACGGGAGAGGTTGGCGAACAGAGGCGCTACCTTGGCGTACTCGAAGTGCTCGAACTTGGAGACGATGTAGTAGCTTTCCTTTCCGGCCTTCATCCAGTCAACGAAATGTTCGAGGCGCTGACGGCGCAAGCGGAAGTGATTGATGCTCTCCGGGAACATGCCGGCGAAAAACAGGGTGTAGTCCCCGATATGTTTGCGCACCTGCCGCTCACGGTCGAACGAAGGCGCCGGTCCATAAACGGGATCGGCTTCGAGCAGCATCTCGCCGACGTCGCCCAAGGGACGATTGAAGGCGTTGTGTATCTTGAACAGTTGCTCGGCATCGCAGAATTCCGCCAGCAGATGAGAGACGTAAGCCACAACCTGCGGATCGCGAATGCCGATCTCGTGCGCGTAGTGACGCCCCACCAGATCTTCAAACAGCTGCCGCAACGGATGCGATTCCGGAATCATCCAGGCCCCCCTGAAATCCGCGACGAACACGGATTTCCAGCCACTTGCGCATGTACATAACTCACTTTGCTGTTTAAGCGCAAGTGACTTTTGTTTATTCGTGCCATTCATTTCTCTAATGAGATTAGAGGCAGGCACCCAGAGACATAGTTGTGCAGTCGCGCCCCTAGGAGGAAGGAGCTTCGCGCATGACTTCTGGGTGAAACTCCCCTTAGATTGCTGGCACTTGATAGGGACGGCTGCTAATTGAAACTCAAAATGCGAGGAAACATCTAACAAATTGGCGATCCAGGGAGGCAAATGCATGGAACGGCAGAACATCACGAGCGGTACCAAATGGGAACCTATTGTTGGTTACTCCCGTGCGGTGAGAGTGGGCTCGTATGTACATGTGTCGGGCACAACAGCGACCGGGCCGGACGGGAAAATTGTCGGAATCGGAGACGTCTATGGCCAGACGGTGCAGACGCTGAAGAATATCGAGAGCGCACTGCAAAAAGCAGGGACAAGCATGAAGCAAGTCGTGCGCACGCGAATCTACGTCGTCAACATCGCTGATTGGGAGAAGGTGGGCAAAGCCCATGGGGAATTCTTTGGGAACATTCGCCCAGCGACGTCGATGGTACAGGTAGCCGCGCTGATCTCACCCGAAATTCTGGTCGAAATCGAGGCAGATGCGGTGGTCTCTTAGGGATTGCTCAAAAATAACTTTGCATCCATAAGCGCAAATCACACATTTCCAACCTTTCCAGTATTGCCAACTCAGTTCACTCAAAGCCACGGCGAAACGTATCAGTAGCCGCTGCGAAGCTATCAGTGCACGCGACGCACTGGCGTTATCCATTATGTTATAGTTATCACGTATCGACCCGAGGAGTGTGAACTATAACATTATGCGACCCACTTCCTTCGCGCCCTCTGTCCTTCAGCAATATCTTCGCCGCCACAAGATCGCCGATTTGCCCGAGCTCAAGCGCGCTCTCGGCACCCACACCGATCTCACCGTCTTCCGTAAGTTGAAGCAGCTCGACTATCTGGCCAGCTATACCCATCGCGGGCGCTTCTACACCCTGCCCGCCATCGCCCATTTCGATGATCGCGGACTCTGGTCCCACGAGGGGGTCTGGTTTTCTCGCCATGGCACATTGCTGGCTACCGTGGAAGTCTTCGTCCACCAATCCGCCAACGGCTATTACGCCCACGAATTGGCCGATGTCCTCCAGGCAGAAGTGCAGCAGCCTCTCCGTCAACTGGTGAGGCGAGAGCGCCTGGCGCGAACCGAGCTGCAAGGGCAGTTTCTCTATACCGCCGTCGAGCCCAGCCCGCGTCGCCAACAGATCTTGGCCCGCCGTAGCGCTCAGGCCGTTCCTCTGGTAGTAAATTCCGCCGCGGTGCAGGCTTCTCCCGACGAACTCAAGACTGCCATCCTGCTCTTCTATGGCCTGCTCGATGAACAGCAGCGCCGCTTGTTTGCCGGTCTCGAGTCGATCCGCCTGGGCCATGGGGGAGATACTCTACTGGGCGGCTTTCTGGGTCTGGACGTGCATACCGTCGCCCGCGGCAGAGAGCAATTGTTGGAGCAGAATGTGCTCAGCGGTCGGACTCGGCGCCTGGGGGGTGGTCGTACTCCCACGGAAAAAAAAAGCCCGACATAATTGCCGTTCTCCATTGCCTGCTCGAACACGATACCGCGGGCGATCCGATGACCGGTTTACGCTGGTCTCGCTGCACCACCACCACCATCGCCGAAGAGCTAGCCAAGCTGGACATTGCGGTTTCGCCCAATACCGTGGCTCGCCTACTCCATGGCATGGGCTATTCCTTGCGCCTCAACCAAAAGCAGATCTCTACCAGCTCGCATCCCCACCGCAATCTGCAGTTCGCCTATCTGGCGGAGCTGCGCGACCGTTTTGAGCGTCGCCATCTGCCCATCATTAGCGTGGACAGCAAAAAACGCGAACTCCTCGGCAACTTCAAAAATCCCGGTCGCCGTTGGGAATCTGCTCCACGTCGTGTGTTTGATCACGACTTCCGCACCGATTCCATCGGAGTCGCTATTCCTTATGGGATTTACGACCTCAGCGAAAATCGCGGTGCTCTGGTGGTCGGTATCTCCCACGACACACCTGCTTTTGCCGCTCATGCCATCGCTCATTGGTGGCACCAGGAAGGTTTCACCCGCTATCGCGGCTCACGCCAGTTGTTGATTCTGGCGGACACCGGCGGCAGCAACAGTTGCCGCTGCTACGCCTGGAAAACTGAACTGCAGGCCCAGCTGGTTAACTGTTTTGCGCTCGCCGTCACTGTCGCCCACTATCCCACCGGCACGCCACGTACGCAATCACTAAAACCCCGATCCGGCAGCCCTGGTGGCGTTGAATCCGCGGAATGAGGCGACGAATTTGCCAGCGGAATCGAATGCCGGATGATGATGGTGTCTGCCCCCACCAAGATTTCTTTGACCAACAGTCGAATGATTTTTCTACGTGCGGTTATGTCCAACTGATCTGCGTTGCCCTGCAAACGTCTGCCGAATTCGGTGACCGTATCCAGCACGCGCAGGCAGAGTGATTCAGCTTGCGCAGCCGTGCGCAAAGATTGTAATTCGGATTCAACGGCTTGTTTCTGTTTTCGCAGTGCGGGCATGTGCTCGCGCAGTTGCTCCAGCGTCAGCAACTCTTCCTTATAGGCGGTAAGCAGTCTGTCCATCTGGCTGCGCAAACGCGCTTGTTCGCGTTCAAGATATTGTTCGCGTTGGCGCACGGGATCGGTGTTCTTGGCCTCCTGCATGCGCCGCTCGATTTCCTGTTGTATGAGAGCCGGATTCTGCAGCAGGCAAACGATTCGGACCAGATTGTGTCATCGAGATACTCCTGTCGAACAGCACGGTTCTGGCATAAAGGCCCAGCAAAATTACGGAAGCTCTGCGAACCGATGCAGCGATAGTAGTATCGGCGGTATTGTCCATCTCCTCCGTTCACACTGTACAGAGCGTAGCCACATTGCTGACACACCAGCAAACCTTGCAAGAGAATGAGACGGCGAGCTCGCCGGCTAGCGAACAGTTTGTTCTTTTGCAATCGCTCTTGGGCGAGAGCAAAGGTTTCCTCCGTGATCAGCGCGGGAACAGGAATTTCGATCCACTCTTGCCGGGGCAGTTCCTGGCCGGAACCGTGGCGGGAAACAAGACTGCTCCGTTGTCGCGTGCGGCGGTTGATGTGCTGAGTTTTTTGTACTTGGCTCTTGCCAAAGCAGGCACGACCACAATAGGCGGGATTGCGCAGCATGCTCCACACCGTCGACCGCAGCCAAGGCCTGCCGCCGCGGGTCGGGATCCGCCGTTGATTGAGTTCACGCGTAATCGCTTCGATGCTGAAATCCTTGCGCGTGTACCAATCAAACATCATGCGCACCACTTCGGCCTCAGCATTCACGACTTCATAATAGGCTGCACTCACGTCCGTTTTCTTGACATAGCGGAAACCGTACCCCGCTGCGCTCAGGACATTGACACATCCTTGCAAGGCGCGATGTCGCTTGCCTCGGCGGGAGCGCTCCGCGATCTGCGCGCGTTCATACTCGGCGATCATGCCTTGAAAT
>Ga0335080_10000466_pt1 | contig 36929 bp, 22 predicted proteins | sample Lox_Sample_34_FD_206720 | JGI IMG/M metagenome (GOLD analysis project Ga0335080, IMG submission 206720) | Soil microbial communities from Loxahatchee National Wildlife Refuge, Florida, United States - Lox_Sample_3.4 | ecosystem: Environmental > Terrestrial > Soil > Wetlands | place: USA... | reverse complement strand
CGTCACGTCACTGGCATGCAGCCCCACCACGTTGGCATCCGGTGCGGCGAGCACTTGCACGGTGACGATATCGAACGCAGCGCCGACCGGTGGAATCGCGGTTTCGTTGTCGGATAACAATGCGGCCCTTACGGTTCCGGCTTCGGCCACTGTGCCGGCGGGCAGCGCCAGCGTGACCTTCACGGCCACCGCGGGAACGGTTTCCACGAATCAGACCGTAGCGATCACCGCTTCGTTCAATGGCAGTTCCCAAACCGCTTCGATCAGCTTAACGGCTCCTCCTCCGACCGTGTCCTCGCTGGCATGCAGTCCCGCTACGTTGGCATCCGGTGCGGCGAGCACTTGCACGGTGACGATATCGAGCGCAGCGCCGACTGGCGGAATCGCCGTTTCGTTGTCGGACAACAGTTCCGACCTCACAATCCCGGTTTCGGCCACGGCGCCGGCAGGCAGCGCCACCGCCACCTTCAGCGCCACCGCGGGAACGGTTTGGACGACTGAAACAGTGACGATTACCGCTTCGCTCAATGGCAGCTCCAAAACCGCTTCGATCAGCCTGACGGCGCCCTCCACAACTTACTCACTATGGTCGTCCACGGCTAAACCCACTACGCCCGCCGATTCAGATACGCAGAGTGTCGAGCTTGGCCTTAAATTTCAGTCGATCGTCTCGGGCTCGGTCACGGGCGTTCGTTTTTACAAGGGTTCAACGAACACCGGAACTCACACGGGACACTTATGGTCACGAACCGGCACGCTGCTGGCTTCGGTAACATTCTCGAATGAGACCGCTTCCGGATGGCAGCAGGCCACCTTCGCCACGCCAGTCGCGATAGTTGCTAACACCACATACGTCGTGTCTTACCATGCTCCAGCCGGTCATTACTCAGATGACGCCGGATACTTCAGCGCGTCTGCCCTGAGTAGCGGTCCGCTGCGGGGATTGCGGGACGGACAGGATGGGGCAAATGGCGTATATACGTACAGTAAAAACGTCGTGTTTCCGAGTTCCGCCTGGCAAGCCAGCAATTACTGGGTGGACGTCGTGTTCCAGCCTGCGGCAGCTACAAGTATGAGTATGGCCGTACGCGTGGGAAGCGGCAAATTACAAGCATCCAGTGACAGTGCTTCGGGGCTTTCCTGCTCGCCGAAGGCTGTTCTGCCCGGCAGCGCTTTTACGTGTGAGATTCAATCCGCCGCCGCATCACGACCCGCAGTCCTGCATGCATCCGGCAATGCCAGTCTCATGCTGCCCGATGTAGTCTCAGGCCGCTCGAACCAACACAGCTTCTCGTTCCAAGGGTCTGTCAACGATAATGCAGCACAAGGGTCAATAACCATCTCTGCAAGAGTGGGAGATGAGGAAGTGGACGATACGATTCTGGTATTGCCTTCTTCGCTTCCTGCGCTCGCGGTTCCATCCAACCAGGTAGTCAAATACGGAATGCCAGTCGGCTTCAAAGTCTCAGCCGAATCAATGGATCCGACCGTCTTGTCTGCCAGCAGTCTGCCGCCGAACTCCTCTTTTGATCCGGTGGCGGGCCGTTTTGAGTGGACTCCGATGAGTTCTCAACTCGGCGCTTATGATATTACCTTCAGCGCCAAGTCGGCTGCTGGTGTTTCAACGAAGACGGTGCATGTCGACGTGGACTCCGGCGTTCCAGCTATTAGTAATGCTTCTCAGTTTGCCTGCAGCCCGGGCGCCATCGCCACTCTTACGGGTAAGTGGCTGGGTCCGGATTCTTCCGCGGCAGATCCGAGCGGCAGTTCTACTGAGCTTGGGGGCAGCAAGGTTTGGGTGAACGGAGCATCCGTTCCGGTGCTTCTGGCCGACAAATCCAACCTGTCGTTCCTGTGCCCGGATGGCCGCCCCGGCGAAGCCTTAAAAGTTGTTCTCCAAACGAGCTCCGGCGACATGGCCAGTATCGAGAGCACAATGCGATACGTCAGTCCAACTCTTCTGATTGCCGAAGAAGGGAATGCAGTGGGCCTGGTTTTCCACGCCGGCGCTGCACAACTGGCGACGGTTCGAGATGTGAAGGGGCTCGGCCAACCCGCTCAGCCCGGTGACACGATTGCTATTCGCGCCACAGGACTTGGGAAGGGAATTCCAGTGTTTGTAAAAGTCGGCGGAGCCTACGTCAATGTATTGTCAACCGCCCCTACTGATCAGCCCGGAATCTCACAGCTGTTGGTGAGAGTCCCGGAAAGCTCGGAAGTTGGGGACAGAGTGCCAGTACAAATCGAGGTTGCATCGCCAGATGGTCAGACGCTAAGAAGCAACACCGTAGTTATCGCCATCGAGCCGACTCGTCGGTGAGATCAGACGCTAAGCGTTCGGGCAGTGAGGCGCTCTCTCTCTAGAGCGAGAGAGCCTCACTGCTCCTAATCGTTTCGTAATCCGTTGTCGTAGTAGCGGTCTTGATAGTACGGTTGATAACGCTGCTCAATTCCGTTGAGGACAACGCCGACGATCTTCTTTGGTCCCAGAAGTTCGATCGAGTGCTCAATAGCTTCTTGAGGAGTACGCCCCGCTCGGACTACCAGGAGGGTGGCGTCAGCCTGTTGCTGAAGCGCGATGGCGTCCGTAAGAAGGACTACCGGGGGCGAATCGATCAGAACCCAATCAAAAGAAGCTGAGACCTTTTCCACGATGGATCGCAGGGCTGGAGTTTGCAGCAGCTCGGTGGGATTTCGCCGGGGCTCGCCGGCCGGCAGCAGATGCCAGCCCAGCGGTTCCAGTCGACGGATATGTGAGAGAGGAGAGATTGAGTCGTCCTGGAGGCAGTCGTTCAAGCCTGGCCAACTGCGGAGATTCAATCTTTTCGGGATCGAGGAATGATGCATATCGGCTTCGATCACCAACACGGACCGTTTTCCGCGTTCGGATAGAGCCGTGGCAAGGTTCATTAGGACAGTGGATTTACCATCTCCAGTGAGGGGGCTGGTGATCAGCAGTTTCTTGAGCTTCCCTGCCGTCCAGTATTCCCGCAGGCGCATGCGGAGAAAGCGAAACTTGTCGGCCGCGGGGCTACGGGGATCGTCACTAAAAACCAGCCGGGTTTCGGGAGTGAGACGGGCCTCTTCCACGGCAAATTCGCGGACTTCGGGCGCCTCAGCAACCCCAACGGGAGCGGAGGAGGTTTCGGCCGCCGGCGCCGGGGTTTTTGGCGTACTGCGTCCCTGCACCGCAGGGTTGTGAAACAGATTGTGAATGTGGCTCATGGCTCCCGAATCCAGCTAGCCGCGTCGATAAACGTAATACTCAGCAATTAGAACGCAAAATACGATCGCAGTTCCGGCTACCCATTCCAGTTTACTTCTCCATTCCAATGCCCTTTCTTCCTTGCGAGTTTGGAGCACTGGGATAGCCAGGACAAAGGGGACATTGATGCGTTTGGTGAATTCCTTTTCCGAACGGAAGGACGTGTTCCGCATTTCCAGCAGGAAAGCAAACAGGAGACCCAGGGCTATACCAGCCACTGCGCCCATGGCGCTGGTTTTGAGTCTTTTGGGGCTGGAGGGGACCAAGGGAAGACTGGCGGCGTCAACGAGCCGGAATTGTTGCCCACCCTGCTGCTTTTCCAGGTTCGTGGCCAACTGGGAGTCCTGTTCCTTTTTCTGTAACTCGGCATACTCTGCACGCAGAGCCTCGGTCTCACGTACGATACTGGCTTCCTGCTGTTCCCGTACGGGAGTTTGGTTCAGACGGCTTTCATATTGCGCCATGGTAGCTTTCAGGCGCGTTTCGTCCTTGGTGAGATTTTCAATTTCGAGCCGGTTGGATTCGAGCTGGCTTACCAGTTGAGCAAGAGCCGGGTCCGTAGTGTCCACAGAAGACTTTGCCTGAGTGGGTGTTGAGTTATCTTTTTCAACAGCGGGGAGAGTGGATTTGAGACGCCGGACCGTTTCCTCCGCTTTCCCGATCTCGCGCTGGAGGCTCCTTACATCCGGATGCTCGCGGGTTTTGGTGAGGAGCAGTTCAGCCTTTTTACTTTCCAGCCGGGCAAGATCGTTCTGCGCCGCTTCGAATGGCGTAAGAGGACGATTAACCGCCACTGAGGCGCCAGTAGGAGAGATGACGTTCTGGGACGCCGCTTGACGTCTCTGGGCGTCAATCAGCGATTGCAAATATACCCGCTGCTGCTGGGCCCGATTGATGCTGGCCATCGTGTTCTGGAGTTGCGTCTGAAGTCCGGAAAGGATGCCAAGATTGCCTTGCTGTTGCTCGGGCAGCTCCCCGACATGTTGCATCTTGAAATCCCGAAGACGCTGTTCCTGATCCTCCAGCCTGGACTTTTTCTGCATCACCTGCTCATGCAAGAAATTCGTAGTATTGGTGGATTGTTCTTCCTGGCTTCGGAGGTGTTCATTTATAAATAGCGATGTGAGAGTGCTGGTGACTTGCTGAGCGAGCAGCGCCGTTTCGGTTGTAAATGAGATGCGGAATGCGTCGAAGCTTTTTTCCTGCGGGCGCTCGCCCATTGGCGTGATATCGATATCCTTGAGCATCAAGGCGAGCAGTTGTTCGGGCGCGTAGCGTTTTCGCTGCTTGGGATATAGACCGAACTCATCAATCATTCGAAGAAGCCTGGTGCGGGAGAGGACCTCCTGTTTCATGGCCTGCAATTGAGAGTCGAGATCGGTGGTGCTATTGGGAACCACGTACCGTTGGGGTACCTGTTGCGCGACAACGACGAGAGTGGCTTCAGAAGTGTACCGGTTGGGCAACATCCAGACCGCGATGATCGTGCCGAGGGCTATATTGCACGCGGTAAGAAGGATCAACCAGCGCCGCCGACTGAGAATCCCGCGGATGCGGTTTAGGGATTCGCCGAGATTGCTTTCTTCTTCGAGTTCAGGCAAGGCATTCTCTTCGTTACTCAAAATCGGCCGCTTTCCCTGACCGGTTTGAGTTTTGGCGCACGGGACTTAACCCGCTCCGACGGCGCCGAGCGGATGGAAAAACGCAGTTCGACTGCCATTGGGGTGGTGCAAGGGGATCCCCTGTGTTGTGAGGTGCTTACAGGGAATTACGCGGGTGCCGCCGGGTGACGCTGACGGTTGCGTTGTCAAGAGGAGTGGGACTTGGTCCCAATTCGTGGGCTGTGCTGGAGTCCCAGTTGTCCAGGCGTTATAGGGTCGACTTCACACGCTGGATAGCGCATCCGCGCGCTTTAGCCTCCGGCATTGCTACCGGTCGGCCGTCCAATAGCGCCTCAATGGCTCGGCGCAATCCTGGCACGGTTGTGCGGCTGGCATTGGGGGAGTCCTCCAGATAGCCGTGATAGCGGATAATTCCCTTGGAATCGAGAACAAACGTGTCCGTGGTCAATGCGGCGCCGAGACGGTCCGCAAGGGCATTATCCACGTCCCTGAATACGGGAAAATCGAACTCCATCGCGCCGGCATAGTTCCGTATCTCGGTCAAAGACTCGTTGGCATTCGGATCGACCACGAAGAAATTGGCCCGGTCCGAGAACTCTTTATACAGAACGTTTCGACGGTAATTGAAGCCGCTGGAGATGGGGCACCGCGTGGAAAAGAAGATCACAACGGTGGCTTTGTCGCCGATGGTATTGAAGGTGACGGACTTATTATCTACGGTCTGCAACTGCAGTGAGGCCACTTGTGCGCCGATATGTGATTCCTGCGCATTTAGAGCGTGTGCTAAGGCGAGGGCCGCAGCGCACGCCACGGCAACTCGTGAAATATATAAGTGACTGTAGTTGCTCAAACTCAAAGCACCTGTCGACCTACTGTAATTGAACGAATGGGGCGACGCTCGGCACTCCGGAACTGTTTACCAGAAACAGCATGTACATTCCTGGAGGAGCGAGATTTGCATTTAGAGGAGCCGTGAGCTGTAGACCACCAGAGGTCTGGGTGAAGCTCACCGGCACATACCGCTCGTTTTGGTCAAAGAAGTGTGTGACCGCGCCTGTCCTGATCAGCACCGCTTTCGATATTGTGGCGGCGTCAGGAGTACCAACAAAGAAGCTGGCTCCATAGGATATGTGCGCCGGCGATTGACTGATTGTAGGACGGGCTCCTTTGAAGAGATAGGGCGGGGAGTAGAACTCAGCGCTCTTCTGATCCGGTACCTGGCCGAAGTCAGCCCCCATGCCCGAGACCAAGACGCGGGCATCGGGAAGCAACAGAGCAGTTCCGTGATATTCACGAGGGGTGTGCATTGACGCCATCGTCGACCAGGTCTGTGTTGTGGGCGACCACAATTCAGCGGCATATACGGCGTTCGCAATTGTTCCACCGTTTTTGTCGGTTTCACCACCCGTGGCAAGAACATTTCCATCCGGCAGCATGGTGAGATTCATAAAGCTGCGGGGGTATGCCATGGAGGGTGTCTGACGCCAGGCGGGCGTAGGCTGAGTCATATCGAGGACGAAGGTTGTGTTCGACGATGGTCCGACTCCCTGGCTATCCGTGGCGCTGCCGGCCTTCATGAATTGGGACGGCAGATACATGGTGGCGCTCGCTCCATCAACGATGTTCGGGTCGATTACCGACCATGTTTGCGTATTCAGGTCAAGAACATCGGTGTCAGTCGCGAATTCGGTGCCTCCCAGGTGAATTACGCGGCCGTCAGGTAACACGTATAGGAACGGATATGTCTCAAAGGGATTGTTGGCATTCGTCAACTGAGTCCATGTGTTCGTCGCCAGATTGTATATTTCTGAAATTCCTGCATTGGTATGAGCGGTGGTCTGCCAGCCGGCTGTTACCAGAATTCTGCCGTCCGGCAAGGTGGTTGCCGTGGGGTACCATCTCCGGAAGGCCATGTTCGGAACAGAAGTCCAGGTGACGGCTACCGGGTCGAAAATCTCCGCATTGGCGATCCCAAATAGTCCGGTTCCTCCATATCCACCAACCACGAGTACGCGCCCGTCAGCAAGAAGAGCGTGGCCTGAGCAGAAGAGATTAGCGTCCATCGGCACGTTACTGAATGTGTTCGCCACATAATCCCAAACGGTGGGGGTTGAACCGTCCTGGTAAGCGAGAACCTTGTTGTTCTGGAGCAGGATTAAATTGACAGCGACAGTCGGCAGCGTGACGGGAGTTGACCAACTGCCTACTACCGCGGCGTTACCCGAGTTGTCCACGGTGACATTCACGGGGCTTGAAGTGGTCGAGAGACCACTGCCATCGCGGGCCCGGGCGGATAGCGTGTGGGCGCCATTGGCGGCCGTGGCGGAATTCCATGTCATTGAATATGGCGGGATAAGGACTTCAGCGCCAACGGGGTTGCCATCCAGCAGGAACTGGACGCCCGCTACAGCCACATTGTCGGACGCCACGGCGCTGACGGTGGCAAGGCTGGCTATCGTGCCGGGAGCGGGCGAGGTCATCGACACAGTTGGAGGCGTCCCATCTGAGGATCCGCCGCCGACTGAGATGATTTCGACGAGGCTTAGATTCCAGCGATCAGCGGTTGGAGCAGTGTCGTTGATGGTCACGGTTGTACCGCTGGCCGGGATTGGGCTGGCTTGCATCTGAAGCCAGTAAGTATCGGCGGCAGGTGTTAGGTATTGATGCACGAGCGTCTGGCCGGAACCTACAGTGCGGACAACAGCTTTGTCATAATCGTTACCGACACCCAGGACCCAGGAGTTATTGCCAGTGGTGACGAGAGAAGCTGAAGGGGCTCCCGTTGTGGCACTTTTGGTCGCCGTGGCGCCGACACCGTTTGCGCCGCTGAAGCTCATGAGTGTGATTGAGGAGATTACACTCTGCGACAGGGTGGCGGTTACGGTGACGTTGGCCAAAGGGGTCGCGGCCAAGGCCCGCCAGATTTCAGAAGAACCAGGTTGTCCGTTGGCTCGCGCTACCAAAGCCCAACTTAGCCCGCCCCCGGTAACGGATTGAACAGTCGTGTTGGCGCCGCCCAAGTAATCGGTCGCAATGAATGCGACCAGCACTTCGTTGCTGGCGGAAGTGGAGAAAGAAGGCGTGGCGATGGTAGAGCTGGCTCCAGCTCCATCTTTCGACACGTTTACATCCAGGCTGATGGAATTGGTTTGAGCGGAAGCGGTGAAATTCACGCTGCCAACATTGGCGCCGTTGATGCTGACCTGCTGGTTCGTTGGATTGAAGGTGGAACCGTTTTTGGACGGCGTTACGGTGTAGGAGCCATTATTGAGGTTGGTAACTGTATAATTGCCGGAGCCATCCGCTGTAGCGCTAGCGGAGGAGGCGCCACTTACGGATATGGTCGCTCCCGATCCTAGAGGGGCGGGCGTGATCGAGCCGGAAATACTCCAGGTAGGATTGGCAGTCGCGGTAAAGTTCACACCGGGCAGGTCTGCGCCGGCGACTGTAACGGTCTGGGAAGGGGGAGTGAAGCTGAATCCAGACTTGCTGGGAGTTACCGTATAAGCGCCGTTAACAAGGCTCGTAAAAGAATAATTGCCCGACCCGTCGGCGGTTGCATTGGCGGTAGCCGCGCCACTCAGGGCTACGGCAGCCCCCGATCCGAGCGCAGCCGGAGTGATTGAGCCTCCAATGCTCCAGGTGGGATTGGCCGCCACTGTAAAGTTGACGCCTGTAAGGTTCCCTCCGCTGATAGTGACGGTCTGACTGGGTGGAGTAAATGTAAACCCGGCCTTCGTCGGCGTCACGATGTAGGAGCCGTTTGCGAGACCGGAAAACGAATAGTTCCCTGAACCATCAGCCGTTGTAGAAGCGATTGAAGCTCCAGTCAGATTCAACACCGTACCGCTACTGGTTGCCGCCGGAGTGATAGAGCCCGAGATCGAGAACGTGGGAGTGACTGCGGTTGCCGCCAGGATCTCACAGATGGTGAGGTTATAGCGATCGCCTGTGGGCGCGGTATCGTTGATCGTGACAGCGGCGCCGCTGAGGGGCGTCGTATTCGTCTGCCGCTGCACCCAATACGTATCTCCGGTAGGAGTCAGGTATTGGTGGATCATCGTCTGACTGGTCCCCAGGGTCCGGGAGACGGCTTTGTCGTAATCGTTGCCGACGCCGACCACCAGGGAGCCGGCGCGGGTGGTGGTCAGGGTGGCGGTGGGCGCACCGGTCGATGCGTTTGCGGAGACCACGGCTCCGATGGCGCCGGCGCCATTGACGCCCGAGGTATCAATCCCGGTGAAACTCATCACCGTGATAGACGCCACGATGCTCTGGGAGAGAGTGGCGGTGACTGTAACGCCGCTGAGAGGTGTGGCGCTGAAAGCTCGCCAGATTTCAGATGATCCTTTCTGGACGTTGGTCCGGCCGACCAGAGCCCAAGTGAGGCCCGCCCCAGATACGCTCTGTACCGATGTATTCGCACCGGAGAGATAGTCGGTTTCGATAAATGCCAGCAGTAATTCGTTAGACGACGTCGTGGAAAAGGTGGCTGTCGCTACAGTCGTCTTTGCAGTGCTCTGGTCGCCGAATGCCGTCGTATCGGCGGCAATCTGAGCCTTCACAGGCATCACAGAACTGATGAGCAGGGCAACCGCTAACGCATGCTTCAGCATGAACTCTCTTTCCTGATCGAGAAATGTTGGGCGCTTTTACGCCCGGAACGGCTATAAACCAACCCACCGTGCCTATTGCAGGATGACATCAACCCAATAATTCGTGGATCCAAACGTGTGGGTCGGGAAGCCGCCCCCAGCGGCATAAATGTACAGGCCATTTGGTCCGTCGAAGCCATCTTGAAGGGCGTGCAGCGGTGGATTATCGACGCCGGCCGAACTAAAGGCCCCTCCGTCGGCAGCATAGTGGCCGAACGGAGCGTAATATGAGATCACGTAGGTCGTGCCGGCGACAATCGCTACTGGCGCGGAGAAGGTTGCTTGCTGCCACCCCGACGCAGTCTCATTGGTGAATGTCACCGTTGCCAGCAGAGTGCCGTCAGCGGCCCAGAGATGGCCAACATGTACGCCAGTATTGGCGGCTGATTTGTAGAAACGCATGCCCGTGATGTTCCCCGCGTTGTCGGAGCGGAACTTAATACCAATCTCGACGGCGCCGCCATCTGCGCTATCCGGCGTTTGCGGAGCGGCGGTCAAGGGCCATATGCTGCAGGGGCAGGTTTGGGTGATGGGCGTTGTGAAGGTTGCGGGCGCGTTGGCAGTCACAGGCGACGTGGTGCTGCCGGCAAACTCGCTGGAGGTGACTCGATAAAAATACGTCGTTCCTGGTGTTAAGCCGGTGAGTGAAAGACTATGGGCGTTTACCAGAGTTGGGCTCGAAACGCTCAGGTTCAAGGCGCCGGCCGATGTGCCATAGTCCACACGGGAATCCGCGGCCACGTCTGTGTTCCAGGTGATTGTGGCGGCTACGCGCGTGGCATTTGCGGTGACGCCGGTAATCACAGGTGCGGCAAAGCCACCTGGCGCGGTTGTGCTTAAGGCGATATCAACCCAGTAATTGGTGCTGCTGAACGACTGCGTTGGAAATGCACTCGCACCGTAGATGTATATGCCATTAGTCCCATCCACTCCGTTTGCGAGCGCATGGAGGGGCACATTATCCACGCCGGCCGTGGCGAATGCGCTGGCGGTGGTGGAATAGTGACCTGTGGGTGCATAGTACGAGATCACATATGTCGTACCCGGGCTGATAACAACCGGAGTCGGGAAGGACGCCTGCTGCCATCCCGACGATGTTTCACTGGTGAAAGTCGCTGTTGCCAGCAGCGTTCCTCCGCTTGTCCACAGATGGCCTATGTGTGCTCCTGTGTTGGCGGCGGCTTTGTAGAAGCGTACTCCGGTTACATAACCAGCGACATCGGAGCGGAACTTCAAGCCCACTTCAACGGCGGCGCCGTCGTTGGAATCAATCACGGCCGGCGTAGCGGTCACGTCCCAAATCGAACATGGACAGATCTGATTAATGGGCGTGACGAAGGACGCCGGGGGACTGGTCGATATGGGCGAAGTTGTACTGCCGTTCGAGTTCGTAGAGGTCACCCGGTAATAATATGTAGTTCCGCGAGTCAACCCGGTCAGTGTGACGCTGTGTGAAGTGACCAAGCTGGTATCCATGGCATTCAAGGTCAGAGAAGACGCTGACGTTCCGTAGTCCACTCGGGAGTCGGACAGCGTATCTGTAGTCCAGGTTAGGGTGGCTGAGAAGGTGGAGGGCGTAGCGATTACACCCGAAATCACCGGCGGCGGCCCGGCAGCCACGCCCGTAAAGTTAAAGGTGAGATCTACCCAATAGTTTTCAGCGTTGAAGGAACTGGTCGGGAAGCCGCTGGGACCATAGTGGTACACACCATTGGGCCCGTCCACGCCATTAGCCAGGGCATGAAGTGGCGGGTTGTCCACGGCGGTATTGAGGCCGCTGGGAGTTCCGGAGTAATGGCCTGCTGGTGCATAGTACGACACGACATAAGTCGTATTAGACGCAATCGAGACCGGCGTGGAAAAGCTGGCTTCCTGCCAGCCCGAGGCGGTCTCATTGGTAAATGTGACGCTAGTCAGGAGAGTTCCGGCGCTGGTCCACAGGTGGCCTACATGGACGCCAGTATTGGCCGGCGCCTTGTAAAAGCGAACTCCGGTGGCGAAACCGGAAATGTCCGACCGGAACTTCACACCCACTTCTACCGCACTCCCATCCTTTTCGTCGATGATTGCCGGGGTGGTCGACAGGCTCCAAATGCTGAATTTCGGTGTGGTGAACGACGCTGGCGCGCTGGAGGTCACAGGCCAGCTGGTAGTGCCAAACGCATTGGTCGTGCTGATCCGGAAATAGTAAGTTGTGGCAGGATTGAGAGCGGCAAGAGTCACGCTGTGAGACGTGACAGCCGTCCCGTCGGACACGGTAGTGTTCAATGCCGACGGCGATGTCCCATAGTCGATCCGGGAGGTGGCGGCGGTGTCGGTGATCCAAGTAATTACAGCGTTCGTCGGATTGGCAACCGCGGTTGGGTTTACAATCAGCGGAGGCTGGTTCGGCGGCGGTGTGGCAAAGACTACGTCCACCCAATAATTCGTGGCATTGAATGAGAGCGTCGGGTAAGCGGGTGTTGTGGCGCTGCCCGGGGCGTAAACACCATTGGGCCCATCGACGCCATCGGCGAGCAGGTGCAACGGGCCGGTATTGACGCCGGCTCCGGTGAAGTAACCCGCATCCGCCGGATAACGGCCGTTCGGGGCGAAATAGGACATCACGTAAGTAGTGTTGGCGGCAATTGCGATGGGACTGGCGAAATTCGCCTGCTGCCAGCCGGAAGCGGTTTCGTTCGTAAATGTCACGCTTCCGAGAAGGACGCCCGCACTGGACCATAGATGGCCAACATGTGTGCCAGTATTGTCCGGTCCCTTATAGAATCTGACTCCTGTTACAAAGCCGGTGAAATCAGACCGGAATTTCACACCTAATTCAAGGGCGCTTGCATCGTGGTCTTCTGGTACGAATGGCGTATTAGAGGGTGTCCAGGTGTCGCATGGACATGGAAGATATCCGTTTACCGTAACCGAGATGCTGGTTGGGGTTCCCTGAATATTCCCGCTGTCATCTATGGCGCGACTCTTCAGGGTCATGGTCGTGCCTGCAGCCCCGGTTTTGAACGCGTAAGTCCACGCGCCACGGCCCGTTGCTGGATGCCAGGTGAGGCCGCCATCGGTCGAGACTTCCACCGCCGCCACAGCGCCGCCGACGTCACTGGCGGTCCCGCTCATGGTCATATTGGCGTAGATGGGAACGGTTGAGCCAGAAGCTGGTGATGTAATGGTCGAGGATGGTGGTGTGGCATCGGTCGACTTGGTTGCCGCGGTCAGTCCGGGTTGCAGGGTGGTCGGCTGCACCCCCATATCGGCGAACAGATTGACTATGGCCTGCTGCATACGCGGATCGGCAGGTCCTGCACCGCCTGCGCTGATGCGGTCATGCGTGCCGTCCAAACCCCAAGTCCACTGGACGGAGCCGCCGCCAAAGACTAACGCTCCGCTCGGGGCGCGGTAAAGAGTCGTTGAATGCGTCACCGTCCCTGAGCCGAAAGTGTGGCCGTAGTCCGTCAGGAGGACAGTCACGGCAGAGGTCGTCGTAGAAAGGTGCATTAGCCCGGCAGGGCGAAAACCATTGTCCTCTTCGGCGTCAAACTCGTATTGCAGAGTTCCGGCAGTCAGGGTCGCCGAACTGCCCGGCGCCAGAGTATTCAGGCCTGTGTTCCGCCAGAAACGCATCTTGCCGTCCTCGGCGGGCACCGTAATGGCAAGTCCCGGAAAGCCGTTTGCGCGGTAGATCGTTCCGGTCAGCGCATTTTCGGGGCGTCCGCCATCTGCAGGCGGACTGAACCGGGGATCGCGCCAGGTGCCGGTCCAGGTTGGCGGATCGGCAGGGTCAATCACGGCGCTGGCATGCGTCTCTTTATAGCAGACCAAAGTACGATAGGGAGCGGCGCCGGACGAGATGCTGTTCTCCCAACGGGTCTTCCAGAAAACCTCGTTCCCGCTAAAGAACGCCAGGTTCACACCGATATCTCGCGCAGCCTGGACGTTGGCTCTTTGTGCGCCGGACCAATACTCATCATGGCCAACAGATAAGAATATCTTGTGGTTTTTGATGAGGGCGCCATTCCGGTCGCTATCTACATCAGTTGTGTAAGTTACATCGTAGCCGTTCGCCTCCAGCCATCTCACCATGGGATATTCGGCATTGAATACAAAGTCCTCCGGGGTTGTAGAACGCGTAGTGATAGGACGGTTGTAACTTACCTTGTAGGCACGGTTAGGATTTGTAGCGGGTCCTCCCACATAAAGGCTATTGCCTCCGTACTGGTTGTAAGCTTGCCACGTTGTGTCGGACGCCTGAAAGATAATGTCTGAAAGGCTGGCGTCGTTCCGGACAACGAACATGATGTGGCTTGCTTGCGTGACATCCGAATTTCGAGTTGCCCGCGCGAAATAGATGCCCGACTTCGCTGTGGAGGGCACCGTCCATGAGGCGGACTCCGCCCAGTTTCCGCAATCGATCAAGCCGGTGGCAGCATCCGTCAGGCAGGCGGGCTGCGTCTGCGGGAGCGGGACCGATGGCAAAACGGTCGTGATGAGCGAGGCGCCCATCCCGCCGTAGTAACCCATCCGGTAAATGTCCAGATGATAGGCGGTTGAGTCGGTCTTGATCTTGAAGTGAACCGTCTCCCCGAGATTGACGCCAATCTGCGTGGCGAACCCTTGGAGGTTCGGATCTCCGGCGCCCGTGATGTCCCACACGCTGGGATCGGTAGGCTGGGCGTTAGCGCCAACGGCAACGGCCAGAACGGATAAACACAACCATCCTAACCGGGTTCCTGTTCGTCGCACCTCCCGGTAGAAGGCCTCAGCTGCTTTTCTTGACAGAGTCATGATGTCCCCGACGCACCAGAGAATTTGGCCGTCGTCAGCCGGCCGAATGAGCCCGAGCGGGTATTGCACGTCCGGTTCCAAGAGGATCAGAGACTTATGTTGCTGTGGCTGCGCCAGTTGTGCCGGGTAAACGCAAGATTTCTTGTGCTTACGGTCAAACCGGGTAACTAGTTTTTTGGTATTTAGGAAGAAGTTTAGGGACGTTGAGGCATGAAGTAACTTAATTTAATTTGCTGGAGGCTACTGCGTTAAGGACACGGTTACGGGGGGCTACCATCCGGTCTACTAAGTCCAGGTACTCATGCCTCTTAACGTCCCAATTATATTCTGTAACGAACTCCAATCCTACGTCACGGAGAGCCGCGCGGCGATTTGCGTCGTTGGCAAGCGCCAGTATCTTGCTCGCAAGATCTTCTATGTTTTCAGACTCGAACATCTCGACTTTGCCGTCGAAATACATTTGATGGACGCGGGTGTCCGACGCCAGGACTGGGACTCCAACCGCCATGAATTCCAGTATTTTAGTACTGAGCGCTTCATTGGCGAATGACTGCTTGCGCTTCGGTTCGACGCCCAGGTCGACCTCGGCCATGAGCGCCGCCACTTCAGCCAGCGGAGCCGGTCCGCGAATCGTCACCTGGGCCTCCAAGCCGTGGGTCTTCACCAGGGCGTTCAAGCGCTCCCGTTCGCCTCCATCGCCCACCACCAGGAATTTGAACTTGGCGGCTTGGGGGCCCAGACGGGCCATCGCAAGGATCACCAAATCAACCCCCTGGTGCCAACTCAGCGTACCCGGATAGAACATGGTGAACGTATTGCCGTGATCGGCGGGTGCTTCCGGGCGGCGGAAAATCGCAAAATCCGGATAGTTGAGGATGGTCGTACAGGACTCGGGCCGCGCCGAGCGGCTGACCAGCCGCTCGTGCCAGAGGTGGTTCGCGATAATTACATGATTGGCGTAACGAACCGAGAGCTTCTCCATCAACACCAGCAGGCGGAATGTCAGCGTATCGTGACTAATCCGAAATTTACTTGCATATAGCTCGGGGACAATGTCGTGAATATCGAGAATCACTTTGGCGCCCATGAGACGCGCAGGCAGCGTGGCGAAGACTTCGAAATCCGGCACCGAGTGGACGTGGATCACATCATAGTGCGCCTTCATATGTCGGACTGTCAGGGTCCACATCGACCGGAACAGGAACGCGAGAAGTTTCACCAGATAGGTGACCGGACCCTTCTCGTCTCTGACTCTCGTCTGAATGCGAAACACCCGCACTCCCTCGACAACGCCTTCGCACGACTGTCCATCCCGCCGCAATACGATGGCGTCCACCTGGTCTCCGCGTTTAGCGAGCGCCTCTGCATAACGTCGGACGCGATTGTCGCTTTCGTAAAAGGTATACGCCACCATGCATACTTTCATAATTCTTCCCCAACTTTCGCTACTTGCAGGCTGCCGGCCGCCGGCCTGGTCATACTCCGCAGGATATTCACATCCGCGAGGACATTGCGGACCGTCTGTTTCACTGAAGGCATCCTGCGCTCTAAAGTCTGTTTCAGCGTCAGGCGTTGCGAGAACGCTGAAAGGATGAACTGGATGGCCTCCTGAATGGTGACCTTCCGCAGGTCCACCACTAGTCCGCCGGAATCGATCGTCTCCATGACGCCGGCGAATTTTCCGCTGTACGCCAGCGAAATAGCCGGCACGCTCTGGGAAAGCGACCCTATGCATGCGTGCATCCGGGCTCCGATAAAGAAGTCGCACCTGCCGATTGCGTACTTGATCGCCGCATAATCCCCGCCGCGGACAATCCCAAGCCGGCCTATATACTTGTCCTGGAGCGTCTCAAACAGCGCCTCGCAAGCGCTTATGTCGCTTTCGCCCGCTGAGCCGCCTGTATGGGGTACGAGCAGCACACGAGCGGAGTAATTAGTGATGAATAAGTCAATTAATTGACGGATCAGATCACCATACTCCAATGCCAGTCCAAACATATTAGACCGGTTGTAACCACCCATCATGAGAAGACCGCTTATATTAATGCCAACCAAAGGGCCCGCGGACGGGCCGGTGTCGCACAGACCGGCGATTTGCGTATCCGGCGAGTTCACAGCTTCAACCTCAAACCCCAAGTCGTAGCAAACCCGGACTCGGTCCGGGCGGCTATGGGGGCCGATCAGGTCTCTGCTGAGCCTGGCGCTTTCCGCATCTCGACAATAGATGACATCAGCCTTTCGGAGGATATATTGTGCTATGAGGCGTGCGACCCCGCGGCGGAATGGCCCAATCGTTTGAGGCATCAAGAGCAGCTTCCGACCGGCGATGAGCGCCAGTAGCTGAGGCAGGGAAATATATAGAAGCCGGCGCAGGCCATATATGTCGCTGAAGCTGTCGCCCCCCGCCAACGATAAGACCAGGTCTGATTCAGCCAGTTCTTTCAGCCACGAGTTACATCGCAAAACACGATTTCGGAGGCTCTCAAACACCACCAGGCGCGCCAACAAGGCCAGCAGCAGGAGCACGCATATGTGATTCGGCAGGTATAGCTTCTTCGAGAAGCGGATGTTCACAAAACGGCCTGGGGTAGCCTCGCTGCCGTTGCGAAAGTGGAAGCTATACGGTTTACGCCCGTAATCCATTTGGATTATCTCGGCCCCAGGAAACCGATGCAGCGCCGCCCGAATTGCCCCGGCCGCCAGGACGCTGACTCCCATATTCGCCGTATCAAAAGCCGCGCCAAGAATACAGACTTTCACTGGTTCCTCACCTGCGGCGCTACCGCTTCCCGCGCCGCTCCGTCGCGCCGAACTCAAACCCGAAGCCAGAACGACCCTCCGCTAATTCCATTTGGCCAAGCATCGGGATTTTGGGACCACTGGATACCGGGCATTTCCAACAACGGAGCGCAAACCTGCACCAACGCGGAGTCCCCCGCCACAAAGGCGTTGGGCATGAGGATCTCGATCTTAGCGCCGCCATCTCCTAACAGGTACGCCCCCAGCAGATACTGTTCCGAGTAACTTCGGCTGGCCCAGGCGGGAGGATAGTCGTAGGGCCAGAAGATATCGTGGACATGTACGATAACGCCTCGTTGAAGCCTGGGGATGACATCGAGAAAGGCAACCGTCACATCGGAATTCGGGAGTGTGCGGTGGGAGCTGTCAATAAACAGGAAATCGCCCGGTTGTAATTGATCAAAAACGGTGAGGTCTACTTCCTCCATGGGAGCCCGTGTAATCGAATCGCACAGGCGATCCACTTCGGCGCGGGGCCGGGGATCAATGGAGATAATCTTTGTCGGCAGGGAATGGTCGCGAATGGCCCGGCGCGCAAATTTAGTCGAGTTTCCAGAGCCAACCTCGATAAACTTCTTTGGCCTGAATTCACACAGCATTCCGTAAAGAGCAACGGCGTCCAAACCGCCGAACCACCCCTGTCCCCAATATGGCTCGTGCGCTTCCGCGGGCGCTTGCCTGGGAATGCGATCCAACCATTCTTTCAATTGTGCAAACCCGGAAAGCCGCTTCACCAGCGATGGCCGCGCCTTCTCGAGGATGGCGCTTATTTGCGGATGGGCCGGCTTTCCGTATCCATATCGGTGCGCTGGTTTTACAGGATACTCCAGGAGGATCAGATAGTCCTTTCCTCCCATTTCCCTCAACGCTCGAACCATTGATTGCTTTAGTCTGCTGCTACGCATTCTAGTGTTCCCCCCGTCAGGCCGTCATCACGGGACGCTTAGTCCGAGTGGTCTCGGTTCCAGCCTGGGCGCTGACGTAATTTCGATAATTCTCCGAGACAAAAAGAAACCCCTGATTTACCAGTTCGTCGACGCCGTTCCACTTAGCCACATTCGGGCCCTCGATGGGCGAATTCCATTGTTCTTTCAGAAACCCGATGAAGTCGTCGTACCCTTTGCTGTTGGTGGTAAAGTGTTCACGGTTCTGATTCGCAACGTCGATTGCGTTACTGGTGAGTTTATAGTGCCGCATTACGCAGGAGACATCGGCAAGAGCTACGTTATCCATAAAATGCACGTGCGGGAAAGGCTTCACCCCTTTTCCAAGCCGGAAAAGGGAGTGTTTCGTCAGTAAGCAATTATTGCCATAGAGCGTTCGCCGAATTCCTCCCCAGAAGAGGCAGGTATCGGGGTGAGTCACTCGGTTTGCACTGCCGTTAGCCTTGGCAATCGCAGAGTCGTGATACACGGTCTTTGTGACATCGCCGATGTCGTAGCAACAATATATCGAAGCCAAACTGCCGGAAGCGTCGACCAGCTCTGAAAAAGGCCGGTTTGAAAACATATCCAACAGCTGCGTTATCACCCCCGTGAAACCATTCTTGTTCAGATATTCCAAGAATCGGTTAAAGGGAAGATGAGCGGATAGTGGAAAGTCCAGAAACTCGTCGATATCGGCATCCAGGCACCAACCGCCCGAGGCTACGTTTCTCGCCAGATATCTTTTGAAATGGGCCTGATTGGCGTCAATCGGCAGACTGGAGGTAAATACGGTCACGTTCGGATTCTGTTTGCAGATGTCGAGCGTTTGATCCGTCGAGCCATTGTCCAGAAGGAATATGTGACGGCAACCAAGCTTTAAATAGTGAGCGATGAACTCTTCAATATAAAAGCCGCCATTTTTGACGACGCAGGTGACCACGGCCTCGTTTGGAGCGAGCCGGATGTGCCGGGGCCCACAGAGATGTTCAATTTTCATGGACACCCATAGTTCACGCAATCTCCGCGTGGTCCTATGGGCGGCTTTACGCACCAGGCCAAGATTCATAGTGGGAGGGGGAGAAAAAGAAGGCCGCCGCCAATTTTGGATTTGGCGGCGGCGTTGGAAACGAACTTTGGTGAAACTTACACTTACGCCGAAAACGGCGGGCCGATTTTGTTTACCTGACTTGAACGGTCAAACTTTGAGGAGCGGCAGGACCCGTCGGAGGCGGAGGCGCGGGGGCGCCGGCGCCGAACTCATATGCGCCGCGGTCCCACGTAGTACGGGTTGCTCCGAGATAATCGATATTGTATGGCGCTCCTAAATTCAGACCGGGAGTTGTATCCATAGCAAGTCGATAATCCTGTGCGGCCAGGTTGACGAATGGATTAGGTGCATTGCCCTGTCCGTGTGCTTCTGACAACGCCTTGTTGGAGTAATCGTAGTCCTCGCTCGCGAGGCCGCATGGAGTAGCCGAATTGTAATAGATGTTGTTGCGGCCTTGGTTACTCGTAGACCATGAGCCATTGTTCCCGGCATTTGCACAAATGTAATATAGATTCACAAATGTGTTGTTATACAGGAAGATCGGGCCGTTGACGCCGCCTTGCGACTCGATAACGCGCGGGAAAGATCCGGTAAATGGGTCATGCCAGAGATTCCCGTAGATGTACCAGCTGTTTTTGCAACCGCCGGTTGTTCCGGGGCAGATCATGATGCCTTCCACTTCCCAGGTAGTGATCTCGTTGAAGCGGAAGGTAGTGTTGGTGCTGTCGTTGGTCGCAATGACGTTGGGATGGCAGTGTGTGTTGCCTGGGGTTGTGTCCGATGTGTCGGCAAAACGCGTATGCTCGATCGTCAGGTTGTTGGAGTTGGCGATCCACATGATTGTGCAGGAACCGTGAAGATTCAGATACTGCATGGTCATGTTGTTCTGAAGATCGTAACTGGAACCGTTCCAATGATTCAAACTGGCGGCTCGGTTATCGCCGTTCTGGGCGCATTTCTGCCCGTTGGGGCACGGCCCCGCGGCCTCGATGTTTCTTAATACGACCCCGTTGGTCGGGGCTGCTGATTCGATGGCTATCGATCGGCCGCCGACTGGATTGCCCACAATCACCTGGATACCGTTCCAGACACTGCCGTCGATAGTTACGTAGTCGTTGGCCAAGTCGATCGATCCGGTTGTCACAACCTGGCTGTCAAATGAAGCAGTCCATCCGGCGCTCGTCGATCCACACCGGGAATCGGCTGCCGTAGCCCGCTTGATCGTGATGGGATTTCCAGCCGCGCCGCTCTTGGCCGTGCTGATGCTTCCTGTATAAGACCCGCCTGCGAGGCAAACCACGTCTCCAGCGGCCAGGGTCGACCAGGATATTGAACTCAGTTCGGGCCATGCATTGGCCCAACTCGTACCATTTTTGGAGCCGGCCCCGCCGGAGCGAACGAAATATGTGGCTGCTGTTGCCTGCGCGATCATCACGCCAAGCATCAGAAAGGATATCGCAGCAACTCTGCCAAGCGATCCCCAGCGCCAGCTAAGGGTGAACATGAACATTCTCCTTGCGTGTGCATCCCCTACGGCCGTCGACTTGGTTCTTCTGCCGGGGACCTTGGTCATCCGACACGTTGGGTCTATCACTACTAGATCTAGCGCGTCTATCGTCGGAGAGCCAAGTCCGCCGATGGTTAGCATCTTTAAGCTAACGCTGCAATACCATCATTCTTCAGGGCTTGTTCATGCTCGTTCTGCGTATCCTCCCCATCGGCAGGAGGCCCGTCATCGGGGTCGCTGCCGTTCCGTACGTGACTCGGTAGGTCCCGGAATCTGCCGGAAAGACGATATATGACACGCCTTTGATGGATTCCTCTTTGTACCGCGCCGGGACGCCGTCTTTCGTCATCCCGCTCAAGCGCCGGCCGCCGGAAGTCAGGGGAATCATGGCGTTCAAGCCTCTGGCCCCGGATCCGGCGGCGACCTTGAAGGTCAGCGCCTCGCCGTCCCAAGCCAAAGATTGGAAAGAAGATGTACCACGGCCGTCCAGCCACGTGAGCATTTGACGGGCGGAAATCACCGGCACGCCGCGCTTTTTAGCGGACGCCACAATCTGGTCGGCCCATAACTGGCTACTGCAGAATTCCCCGAAACAGTGCTTTAAGAAATGGTGCACCCTGGGGAAGCTGCCGCCATTGAAATCCGTATGCATGTTGGCGGTAAACGCCCCGTAGAAGCCTTTGGGCCCGATGGCGTTGTCCAGCAGGCCATCGATGAAATCCGGGAAAACCTCTCCCGACTCGTCTGGCATCTGGGTCGTGGCCTGATAAACGTCGATCATTTCTCCATCGGTCTTGGCAAATCGCATCGGAATCCCGGATCCGGTGAACAGCCCAGGGGTGCGGATAACCCAGGATTGCGGCCAGTAATAATAATTCGTGTCGAGGCGAACGCCGTGCTTCAATTCGATCTCGGCCTCGCTGGTCCAATCGCTCCAGGCGATGCAGTGAGTACGGTTGGTAGTGGGCGCTGGAATGCCCGGAAGCTTCTTGCCGAAATCACTAAACTGCGATGTAAATGCGGCTTCGAGACTTTCCGGAGTCCAGTTGTCGCACTTGCTGGAGGTATGCACGGCTATTTCAAAACCCTGCGCCGTATATTTCTCCGCCTGTGCGGCTGTGATCGGGGTATTTGGAAAAATATAGGAGGTGGCGCGAACGCAATCCCAGTTCGCAACCACACAACCCTTAGGGCTGCTGGCGATGAAATCGTCGAACCGCCCGACCGTGGCTCCTTTTGCATGGTCATCGCCGGTCATGATTACGACAGCCTTCTTGTTGAACGGGAAATACCAAAACCGCGGCAACGGCTTCTTGCCATCATTCAAATGCAGGATTATGTTGGCCAGAAGGCGCTGCTGTTCGTCCGCTTGGGGAATTGAAATATTGTTGAGGTCTACCCAGTCGCTCTGAGGATCGAACTTAGCCTTGCCGTAGAACATGTCCACCGCCCGGATCGGACCTCCCTCGCCGATACGCGCCTGCTTGGCCCAATCCGGATTGCCCTGTCGGGTGTACACCACCGACCGGGCAAGGTCGTAAGTAAACGCGGCGGCGCTTCCGCCTCGCCCTATGCCCCGGCGCATCGTAACTGCAGGGTACGGCGTCGCATTACTGCGATTCGAATAAAGCATCGCGATGCTCGAAGCGCCGTCCAGCGCGTACAAATCGGCCGCGGCATGAAACTGCATGGTTTCGCTAACGATGCCCTTGCCAGGCGCAGCCGACGTATCGACGCGCAGGTATCCATTCGATAGAGTGCTGCCGGCGCTGCGAATCCCCAGAAGCGGCGCCAGCTGGCGGTCCGGCCGCATGACGATGAGGTTGCCGCCTTCATTCACCCACGCCGTCACTGTGTTCACCTGGCGGGGAGTTAAAGTCACATGGCCCAGGACAACCACGTCATACCCGCTCAAAGCCTTGGCGTTCACCGCGGAAATATCGAGCGTATCGAAGCTATTGAATCCTTCGGCCCGTAGAATCTCGGCATTATAGAAGCTGAATTTGTCGCTGCCGCCGCTAACCACCAGAATCGGGTTTGATGCGGCGTACCCGTTAGCCGCCAATCCCGCGAGCAGCGGCCAGCACATTTGCGCTAATCTCATACGCCTCACACGTGCTCCTCAACTTCAGGGTTATTTGCGGGCGTCCGAACACGCCTGCCCAGTAATCTCCATCCCACTAATAGCATTCCCATCGCAGTCAGGACGAAGAGCGTGACTAACGCCGTACCCGGTCGGGAGTAGGCTCCAATGATCCACCGGCCGGCCCCGCTTGTGGATAGTGTCATATCTCGTAAGTCCGATAACCTCCGGAGCGCCGTAACCACCATGCCTGTCTTGGCAATACTAACGCCCGACGTGTTCCACCCTTTTCCATAGACAATCTCAACTTCGCTTGAACGTCGGCCTGCAACTGTCACTTCAAATTGCAGTTTGTCCCCTGTAACTTCATAGTGAACGTCTCTGCCGTCTACCCGGACGTAGCGAATCGGAATGCTCCCGTTCTCGGATCTCCGCACCCGGAACACCACGCTGTGGTCTGCCGGATTGCTGAGTGAAAGCGTCGGCGAAAGCGCCCATACCTCGTTGACCCGATCACCCACGTTCCGCAAAAGGTATAAGTGGCGTACGATATACCCCAAGCTTCGCCACTCGGTCGCCGGCGCCATCCGGTTCACACTGTCGGCCAGTTCGTTAAATGCACCGATACCCGATGCGAAGAATTGCTGGTGTCCATAGAGCAGAATCGGATTGCCTAAAAACATGTTGACGGCGATCCTTGTTTTCGAAACCGGCGCCTCTATCGATAGCCGTTTGACACACAAGAGATTGTCAAACGCGAGAGTCGCCGTCCTGAAATGAAACAATTTGTCGCTTGGCGCCCGGGAGTGCAGCGGGACATTTTCCGAATTGATCGTCGCCCAGTAATTAGCGGCTTTTAACATATGAACGGTCCGCTCCGGCGCAATCGAATGCGGAAAAATCATAACGCGATCGAATGCTACTCCGGTCCGCCGTCTGAACTCCTCCATCCTGGCCGCGGCCTGGCTGATGCTCGCTGATTGCCGCGCAAATGGATTGTGCGCGTAATCGCCGAATTCTTGATGATCGTGATTATTGCCGTGTATGGAAATCGAGAATCGATCGGGATTGTCGCGGAACAGTCCGGCAACTTCATGGTCGCTCCGGTCGAAGTTCCATGGGATGAAGGCGACCGTGACATGGAAATTATGTTCGATCGACTCCTTCAATAGGCTGCGATAGTTCAGGTTCCCGTATCGCCGTGCGAGCCAGGGATCGTCCATGGTCAAATTGGCGTACAAGCCGGGCATGTGCCACGCACGCTCGCCCGCTGCATGGCGCAAAAACATCATCACCGGGGCGATCTCAGTAAACGCCCCACGCTCATCCCCGCCGGACTCTTCTCCTTCGCCCGCGAGCCCGCTCGCGGCGAACAGGTGACGCCCATGGAAATTGAATTGAACAAAAGCCGGCGATGCGTCGCTTCCCTGCGCTGCTTTTGCGAGAATTCTCCCGGCAAAATGATCGGCCAACTGGAGCCTACAGCCCACGCTTCCACGGAAGGGCAACGTCGTATTGGCCAGTTCTCTCGCAATCGGTGCATCTTCGGCCACTCGCAGTTCCCAATCGCTTATTGGCGTGCCAATCAGGCTGCACCGCGAAATCTGGCCTCCGGACCACGCCGGCAAGGCGCCAGCGTCGTCGCGGGCCACAATCATGACCGGCAAGGTTCCAAAAGCAGCAAGCGTTTCGTCGCGGTGCAATTCCGGCAACGCCGCCGCATCTACTATGAATGCGATGGCGTCCGGTTTCTTCGCGGCTTCGATCACCGCCGTGTTGGACGACACTTCCCGCACCTCGAGACCGTAGAATCGGCTCGCAAGTTTCACCTGCCGCCGAAGATGATCACTCTCTCCCTCGCGCGCGAAAAAGACCACGGTAGCGGCCTGGCACACCACTGCCCCGACCATTAGCAATACAACAACGCCGCAATATTTCCGCATTCGAACTCTAAGTCGTCAGCACACCCTCTTTAGAAGGCGTGCTGTTTATTGGATCACCGAAGAGAAAGGGTGACGTTGTCGGACCGCTATCGCTCACGCTGCAAGCTTCCGCGGCTTGAGCTTTCATCACCCGTCCATACGCGAACGTAAGGGCGATAAAGATCCATAGAGTGTACGCGTCCTGCCCCCATGAGTACATACTTACGCTGTACATCTGGAAGTACCAGATCGCGAACACGACAAATATTGTGAGGCTGAGATACCTGGCCGGAGCCGACAGACGTCGGCATTGCTTCCATGACGTCCAGACTGCCTGCAAAAGCATCATCAGCATGATTGCAAGACCCACCGCCCCCGTTTCGAGCAGAAACTGAACCCACGTGTTATCACAGCTCAATAGCGGCTGGGTCTTCCCGCCAACAACGCCTATAAGATGAAGATCGTAGAATGACTCCGGCCCAAATCCCCAGAGAACTCGCAATGCTGAGTCGTTCAACAGACGCCGGGAGCCAAACTCAACCAACGCACTCCGGTATGCGTACGACGTTCCAGTGCTGGTATCCGTGGCGAACGTATTCTCATAAATCCCGCTGATCGTGGCTAACACTCCGGGCCGGGTTATCAATACCAATGCTGAAAGGGCGGCGATATACATGATCGGTTTCCGCACCTTGCGCTTTCCAAATAACACCAGCAAAAAACACCCCAACATAGCCTCAATCCAAGGGCCGCGGCTGCCGGTTTTATAAATATTCAAAAACATCAGGGCCAGCCCCACCCAAAGGAGAATCTTCCACGAACGCGAAGATGGCGTTGACAACAGGTACAAAGTCGTCACGATCGCCATTGCCAAAGCCGCTCCGTACAGAATCGGGTGAGGGTATGTCGATTGAATCCGTATACCGCGGTCAATGGCGCTGTCCCCCCAATGGTGAGTTACCTGTGGGAAGTACTCGAGTATCGACCAGTTTTGATATGCTTCGACTGCGCCGAACAGACAGCAAACCATGATCCCTAAGACGATAGCCATCATGATCCGGCGGACGGTTTCCGGGCGCGAAATGGTCTTTACATAGATCAGGTACAGTACAGAATACTCCCCAACCACCGATATCGCCTTCTTGATACTCATTAGCGGGACAATCGAATTGGCGGAGGCGACCAGGAACCAGATCGCGTTCAACACCAGCAGAGTCTTTAGCGGTAAGGCGACTCGACGTGACCGGCCGCCGCCCTTGGCGTACAGCACCAGCAGCACGGCTATGATCAACCTGTGGGTGGTGAGCGTGAAGAAGCTGGCTGGAATCAGAGAGTCGGTCGGAACGAGAACGATTAGAAACGCCGCGAACGGAAGGGCATTTTCCAATCCTTCTTTTTTCCCGGCAAGATAGAACAAGCCGCAGACTGCGATCAGGTCAATGAGGATTACGAGCGCCATTGGTCGTTGTGTCGCTTTTATGCTTGCGCCCGCTGCTTGCCCCAGAGAGGCACAAACCGCCTGGCGGCCTCTCTGAACGCGCGCCGCATTCTCTGTAGCTGTTGGGTCCTGCGTGTGCGGAGAAATACGCCGTCATTCGACCGTTCTTCTCGCCGCGCATAGAGCCAAACAAACCCGCCCATGAAGAACAAGGGCACGCTAACTGACCGGTGTTCGAATGCGAGTTTGACGCTCTTCACCGTCACGAACAGAGGATGACTGCACGTATAGTACTCAGCTTTGCCGCGCTCCCAGCACACCTTGTTGAACCGGATACCGCCCCCGGTCGGGCGGCGATGAATCACCCGATATCCAAAGAAACTCCGGGTCGTCCATCCCTTGGTCCAAGCGGAGACTTCATCCGCGGTGTCCCAGCCAATACACGACAAAAGGCCGCCGATCTGCTCGAAACACTCGCGGCGGTACATCTTCACCGCGCCGCGAATGTGATATTCCGGCGCCTTCTCGAGCTGCTGTTCCCCGTCCTTCTCGATATAGAGGCCGCCGCCGGCAATACCGAGTGTCGGCTCGAGCGAGAACTCCCGCAGTATATCGGCAAAGTAGCCTTTCGGAAAAATCAAGTCGGCGTCAAAGCGCGCTACGAAGTCGAACTCGTCCAAGCTGACGCCGCGTAGCGCCTGCGCGACTGCGCTCTCCCCGCCCGGTTTGCGCTCACGCTCGCGCGATAGTTCAATCAGCGTGATGTACGGGTAAGTCTGCGCGTAAGAGCGGACAATATCCCGCGTGCGATCCGCCGACCCGTCATCCACGATGATCCACTTCGCCGGGGCCAGATCCTCAGCCACGAGGGACTGGATCATGGTCCCGATGTAGTATTCCTCGTCGCGGACCGGCGTGATCAGCAGAATGCGCTTTCCTGGAGTCTCGGGCGTCATCGGTTTCCTATTACGCGCTATGCTCGTTGGCCGGCGCCGCAATCGCAGCCAAGTTCTTCCATCCGGTGGCCCACTGAAATACGGCCGCCCACTTACCGGCTGCCGACCGCCAGTTTCGTGCTTCTCCGCCGCGCCAGACCGGCGCCAGGATCAGAGCAAGGCAGACACGCCCCGCCGCTGCCACCGCTATCGCCACACGATATACTCCGCAATACACCGGCCCCCTGGTTCTGCGGAAGAACTGCAGCACCGCTTCCTTCTGCTGCAAGCTCACGAAGTGAGATTGCTGTTTCCCGGAGCTCTTGCCGCCGTGGTGAGTTACACGGCAACCCGGCAGGTAATCCACACGGCGCCCGGCTTTCGCGACTTTGTAACTCAGGTCCATATCTTCGAAATACATGAAGTATGTTTCCGTGAAGAGCCCGATACTCTCAAAGTCCTTCCGCCGGATCATCAGGCAGGCGCCCGAAACCGCATCCACGGCAGTCGCTTTTTCATGGCCCGAATAGAGCGCCGTCATGCCCCAGCCCTTCCACCGTGGGAACAGCCGCCGCAGCAGGGCCGAGTTCAAAAGTTGGTTGGTTATGGTCGGGAATGCCTGCACGCAGCTGATCTGAACGGAGCCATCGGTGTTCAACAAACACGGGCCGACCATCGCTGCCCCTGGCTCCTTCCTTAGATGCGCCACCATTCCATCCAGGGCTCCGTCGGTGACTTCCGTGTCGGGATTCAAAAACAGCAGAAACTCTCCCGCGGTCCGCCGGTAGGCGCAGTTATTTGCCTTCGCGAATCCCAGGTTTTCCGCGCTCTGGATGAACACAACGCCTGGAAATTCCGCCGCAAGCATTTCCCCGACTCCGTCGTACGACGCGTTATCGATCACGACAATTTCGAAACCGATCTCGTGCGTGTAGGCATAAACCGACCGCAGGCACTCGCGCAGATAGTCGGCCGATTTCCAGTTGACGATGATGATCGACAAATCCAGTAACATCGTGCGCGCCTCAGGCAAAGCGTTGCGGACGCCACCAGCCGCGCGTTGCGGCCCGGCGAAGCGTCCCGGCGACCGTCTTTACTTTTCGTCCCATGGACAGCCGCATCCAGCTTCGGGCGAGAGAGAAGTTTGAGAACCGCGGCGTCGGGATCATCATCAACCGCAGCGCCAGCAGCCGTCCAAAGAGTTCCCGGCGGCGCTGTAGAAGACCAGGTTGAGCGGCCTTCACGGTTTCGGCGTTTGCCGGAGCCAAGGTCACGTATCCAGCGGCGATCGCCCGCCGGAGAATCTCGCGCCCCCTCGCAGTCCTCACCAGGACGAGAGATTTTCCCGGACTGCCACCTTCGTTATAAGCGTGCCATGCGTCGCCGCATGAGATATCCGCCACCCGGCCCAGACCATCCGGACACAAGTTGCAGCGCAAAGGACGATAGCCTGTCAGCTTCGCCCATGATTCGTCGTAACTCATCGACTTCTGCTGTGACCCCGGCCCGTACCCTACGCGGAACTCGCCCGGCCAGCCCTCGCCCCGGTAGTTGAGCGTGCTGACATTGTCAGCGCTCACGTCCATCGACTTCAGCAGGTCGAGCGTCCCATTCGTGCTGGGCGTACCGGCGCAGAAGAAGGTCAGCACCAGGCCCAGCTTCTTTGCCAGTTCAGGCCGTTGCTGGCGCAGCATGGTGACTGCCGCCGCATCGCACGGCTTGCCGATGAACACGGCGGGCCCATCGCTCTCTTCGATTTTGTCCAGCCCGCCGCACGGCGCCGCCGGCGCATATCGCGACCCCGCCCGCGAGAGGACCTCCTCGCGCGTGGAGCTCATCACCGTTACGTTCTTCCACGGTTCGGCCGGCGCGCTGGCCGTGTGCAGAATCCCCTTCATGCCCTCATGTTCGAGGCAATAGACCGCCAATGCCGTCAGTACGCCGCCGGATGAGCCTTTGTGCCGGATCTGAGGGTCGGAAGCGTGGCCTTCCCATACCTCCAGCACCGGTCCAATCTCCTCGAACCCGTTGCTGGTCGAGCACGCGCCGTTCTGACTAAGCCCACCGTTGACCTGATAACCCGGACAAATCGACAGGCACTCTGTACATCCCGCGCACCCGGCCGTGGTGAACTGCGGCCTGATGCCGACCGCCGGTATGTTCACCAATTTCACCGCGCCTTTATTGCAGGCAAAGTGACAGGCCCCGCACCCTGTGCACAGGCCCCAATCGACAACGTCCTTGAGTGTCTTGATCTGGTGTAGCATTCGAGGATCTGGTTAGCCGATGAAACGACGGCGGAGGTTCCTCACGCGGCGCCGCACTTTGTCATAGAAAAGCCGCCGCTTGAAAGAGGAAACGCCGTTGCGTCTGGGCAAAATTGCGCCAATTCGCCCGAGGCCACGAGATACCGGTCGCTCATGCTTCGAAAGCCGCTCTGCCGCGGCGCCCTGACTACACGCCCGAAGCATCCGGCATAAATCCATTTCCCATTCGCGTTGATCTCTGGCCGGCAGTTGGTGAATGGTCGCCCGTCGAGCCACTGAATCCGCCGGAGGCAAGTTCTCATTCCGACCCGCCAGCAAGTTCGCCGCCCGCCGCGCCCGATCCAGTTCCGGATGTTGGAGCCACTCGAATTGCCCCGAGCGCTCCAGGGCCTGGCGCGTGTCACCCAAACATAAGGCCGTCAAAATGTAATATGCCCATTCCACCGGCTCCGGATCCCGTGCGTTGCGCTCCGCCAGTGTGTACTGTTGGAGATCCCGGAGCCGCGCGTCAGCCGCCTGCGCATTCCCCGTGTGCAAATCGCACAACACCAGCCGGAATAGCGCCTCCGGAAACCTTCGTGTATATTGCAGACACTTTGTGTAGCACTCTTCGGCCGCGTGGTATTCACCCGCCCACAGGTGCTCGTCGCCCCGCCGCATCATCGACAAATGCAGACCATGCGATATGACGTGCACGTTGCCCGCCCTACGCTCCACCGGAACAACAGTCAGCGGCGCAAATGGGTTGGTCTGAACGATTCGTTCCCCGTTCCGCAGTGTCTTGTGCAGCCTGTACCATTGCAGCAACTGATCCCGCTGCCGCTGGGTGTGCCGCGATTGCACCAGCGTATAGCCGGCGCGGGTTATGGCCTGCAATTCTTTGGGGTGCTCAAGTAGATGTCCCAGCTTGTCCAAAATATCGTTCCCGTCGGCGAAAACGCAGTTCTTCATGTCCACAAAGCCGGCCGCTTCCAGGGCGGGCGATTTCTCTGCGATCAGGCAAGTATTACAGGCGGGAACCTCGAGATGCTTGCGAACCAATTCCTTAGCTACAGTGCCGCAGGCCGGGACGAACATAGACGCGTTGATCAGCCGGGCATAAGCTTCGCCATGGACCGCCTGACCGGTTCCCGAGCGGTTGATATAGCCATGATGCGGACACGAAAGCGTCGGGTAATGCTCCGCCACCAGGTCGAACACGGCCTTGCGCCACGGATATTGCGACCCTTTCGCGCCTGTCAGCAGCACCGGTATCAGCTTATGCTCCTGGTAGTCTCGAAATATCTCGGGATCGACCGAATTCGGCCAGATATACAGCCGGTCGGCAATTTCGGGCGCATGCTCCGCCGCGGTAACGGCGATGGAAAAATACGTCTCGATTCCCCATTCATCCATTTCCGAAAGCGTTGCGGCCCGGGTCTCGCACCACGCGTCGGCGTTGAACAGGGCCACCTTGGGCACCTGCGGAACAGCCCGCGCGTTACGGATCCGCGCTTTTTGGCAGGTCGAAATGTTGAGACCGGTTTCGAAGACAGCCAGGTCCGGTTGATATCGGTCGCAAATCTCTTCGTAATCGCAGTCCTCTGCGATCGTGGTTACATCAAAGAATTGCGAGAGGCATCGATCGTGTTCCTTGAAGTGGGTCAACAGGAATTCCGGCAGGTGGCGGGGATATCGGTATTTGAAAAATACCAGCCGCGGTTTGGCTGAATGGCCTTCGGCCGTCGCGGTTCTTGGCTCTCTTTGTTCCAGCTCAACCATACTAGAGCCCTTAAGCGCTGGCGTCCGGACGCAGCAGCCGTCCAAACAGCGCCGCCGACCCCATGGCGAATGGCCGCAATATCTTCGGCAGCCGCGTATGCGAAACCAGCCCCAGGAGAACCTTCATGGAGTAGCCTGCCGATAACAATGTCGTGACTGCTCCAATGCCGATCGCCCATCCGGATGGAACCAGATACTGGGCTGCGAACACGACCGCCATCGCCGGAAGATATAGCAGCAGCGTGCCCCTGCTCTCGTCCGACCATTGGAACCCGCTGAGCCGCCTGACCACCGTCCGGATTAGGAAGATGTGAAACACGTACGATCCGAAGAAGGCCATCCCCGCGCCCTTCAACCCAAACCACTGGATGAAGACCGCCGCGAGCGTGAGATGCACCGCCGTCCAGGCGCATTCGCAGAAGATGAGAAGCCCCTGCCTCCCCTTGGCCATGATGATGAACCCCATCGGCCAGCTGATCACGCGCAACGCGATCCCCAGGCAGATCCAGCGCAGCACCTCGATCGCCCCGTGAAACTTAGCTGCGTAAAACAGCAGCACCACCAGCGGCGCAAAGGTCAGGGTGGCCAGCACGCCCGGCCCGGCCAGCAATAAACTGACGCGCGTCTGTTGGTTCACCAGGCTGTTGCATTGGGGATTATCCTCGGCGCTGCCGGCCAGGCGGGGATAGAAATCCGCCCCCATCGCCTGTAGGATCATACCCACGTACATGCCCCCGAGCGTCCACGCCGATTGATACAGGCCGGTCGCTTCCAGCCCCAGTTTGTGAAGCAGCGTGATTCGAATAACGTAAGCGCTCCCCACAGTCATGAGGCTGCTGACCATGAACGCCGAGCCCAGTTTCAACAGCGCCGACGTCTCTTCCTTGAATCCCTCAGCCGTCAACGGGCAAGATTGCAGTTTCACCCTGCGGCTGTATGTCCACGAGGCCGCCAGCGTGAAAAGAGCCGTCGCGATCAGCGCAACGACAATGCCCTTCTCGCGAAAGAAATACACCAGCGGGATCGTGGCCAGCGTCCCCAAGAGCGACCCAATCACGGTCTGCTTCGCAAAATCCGAGATTCGCCGAAGCCCCTGGATCAGGGCGCCTTGACCAGCCGAAACGAGGTTGAAAAATACCGCTGCAGAAAGCAGGCGGATAGCCGTGGCATGGCGGCTGGTATTGAATGTGACCTGCGAAATTTGTGGCGCGAACAGGATCAACGCCAAGGCCCCCAGCAGTCCCACTGCAATCGACGTGCGCCTCAGCACCGCAGTCGTGAGCGCGATCTTCCGCGCGTCATTCGTGCCTGCCGCCGCCGCAATCTGGCGGACGCCGCTGCTGTTGGTCCCCATGCCCGCAACGCTCTGGGTAAGCGTCGCGACGCTCAGATACAGACTTGCCAGTCCAAAGCCGCTCGGCCCCAGCAACATCGCCAGCGCCTTGGTGCGCAGCATGCTGATGCCGATGTTGAGGGTCGAAGATCCCCCCACCAGCGCCGTGGATTTCAGAATCTGCCCGTAGGTCGACTGAGCGCTGCCCGCCGACCCACTTGGAGAACCGGCAGGCTCCGCCGTCGCGGCGGTTACAGGCGGCGTCACTTCGCCGCTTCCGTGCAAATTGCTTCCATGCAGCTGATTACGTAATCCTGCTCAGCCTCTGTCATGTCGTGGTAGAGCGGCAGAATTAAGCCGGTGTCCACCAGTCGATTCGTCACAGGCAGAGTGGATTCCCACAACCCGCTCTGGTAGGGCGCTTCACGGTGGATAGCCATGACACCCCGTCGCGTAGATACCCCGCGATCGAGCAGTTGCTGCATGAGATCGTCACGGGTAAGTGGGGCGTCATCACATAGCCGTACCATGTAAGATTGGAAATTCCCGACGCACCCTGGCGGCTCTACAGGCAGCGCCAGCCATGGGAACGAGCTAAGCTGCGATGAATAACGAGCGGCCAGCCGGCGCCTTCTGGCCAGCATATCCGGCAGCCGTTCCAGTTGCGCCAAACCTACAGCCGCTTGAAGATCGGTCATCCGATAGTTGAATCCGATCTCGTCATAAACCTCGCTCACCACCTTGGCCGAACTGTGCCGCGTCAGGTCCGAAACTGACATGGCGTGCTGCCGAAGCCTGCGCAGGCGGACCGCCACGCTTTCATCCGCCGTTGTAATCATGCCGCCCTCGCCGGTCGTCAGGATTTTGCGCGGATGGAAACTGAAGCTCGCCATCATCGTATGTGGCATTCCCACGCGCCGGCCGCGATATTCCGAGCCGATCGCACAAGCAGCGTCTTCGACCACTATCAAGCCGTGACGCGCTGCCACAGCGGCGATCTCTTCCACCGGAGCAGGTAACCCAATCTGGTGGACCAGCAAAATCGCTTTAGCCGCCGGAGTAATCGCCGCCTCTATGGACTCCGCCGTCACGTTATATGTGGATTCATCCACATCCGCAAAAACCGGCCATGCTCCCGCATGCACGATCGCGTTCGCCGTGGCTATAAAAGACAGGCTCGGACAAATTACTTCATCATCCGGTTTCACGCCCGCGGCAATCAGCGAAAGGTGCAGCGCCGCCGTGCAGGACGAAACTGCCACCGCGTAAGGCGCGCCCACAAATTGCGCGAATTGGCGCTCGAATTCCGCGACACGCGGCCCCTGGCTCACCCAGCCGCTTCGCAGCGCCGCAAGCAGGAGCCCCTCCTCTTCGGAACCAAACGACGGCCGGGCGACCGGAATAGTCTTCATCGCTGTGGCAGCGCCCATTTACGCCTCCACCCCGGCCACTGACATCGCCTTCGCACTCTGACGCCACTGAATCAGTTCGCCCAAGCCCCGCTCCAGCGATATCTCCGCCTTGAAGCCCAACATCTTCTCGGCTTTCTCCGTCGAAGCCTGCCGCCGTTGCACATTTCCTACCTTGCGCGCTTCCCGATGCTCCGGCCTCATCGATGAGGCCATCAAGCGCAGCAACACGTCGCACAGTTCGTTCAGGCTGGTCTGTACGCCCGTACCGATATTGAAGTAGTCGTCATTGACGTCGCTTTCGGCGCCGATCAGGTACGCACGCGCCACGTCCTCCACATACACGAAGTCCATGGATTGCTTGCCGTCGCCGAAAATCAGCGGTGGTTTGCCCGCTTCGATGGCGTCCATCCAGCGGATGAGGACTTCCGTGTACACACCCGTCATATCCATCCGTGGGCCATAAACGTTGAACGGCCGGAAGGCGATATAAGGAAGACCGGAATTCTCGTAAAGCGCGCGCAGCATCTGCTCGTTCGCCACTTTCCCCGCTCCGTACATCGTCCGGTTGTTGAACGGATGAGCTTCATCGATCGGCAGATATGACGGCTCGCCGTAAACCGACGCCGATGACGCAGCACTGATCTTTTTCACTTTGTGCTTCAGGGCCGCTTCCATCACATTCCAGGTGCCATCGATCAAAACTTCGATAGCCTCCCGCGGCGCGTCCGCGCAGCGTGTAATCCGTAGCGCGGCCTGGTGGAAAACATAATCCACCCCATCCATCAGCCGGTGTACGAGAGCGGTGTCGCGAACGTCGCCGTCGGCTACCGTTACATTGCCGCTCTCCATCGCCTGGGAGACGTTATTCCAGTTGCCGCGAACAAAATTATCGAGAACGCGGACCTCCGACACCCCCGCTGCCAGAAGCTGATCTACGATCGTGCTTCCAATAAAACCCGCCCCTCCTGTCACCAGGCAGCAGGATCCTGATAGGTTATTAGTCATTTTTCTCCGTATTTATCTGCGTTGATCTGCGTTTATCCGTGGCTCTCAATGGTCTTTTCAGCGCCGGTTCCTTCATATCCCGGCCGCCACCGCAGAAACCGAGCCGGCACGCCCGCGACAATCCCATAGTCCGGCACATTATGAGTGACAACCGCTCCGGCGCCCACAATCGCGCCTTTGCCAACCGTCACTCCCGGCAGAATCACCGCGTTCGTACCGATATCCGCCCAAGCCTTCACCACGACAGGCGTTATCAGAAGATCGGTCTCAATGATAGGCCGGTCGATAGGTTCTCCCGTATGCACCGACCCCAGCACCTTCGCGCCCGGACCCCAGCCCACATACTCCTCCAGCGTCATACTCCGAGCGTCAAAGAAGGCCTGCGGTCCAATCCAAACGTGACTGCCGATCCGGCAAGTCCCCTCGAAGCGCCCCTGTATGATCGCTTGGGCGCCGATAAATACACTATCCCCCAACTCCATCGTTTCCGGATTCCGCAAGACGACCCCCGGAGCCACCCGGAGATCGTCCCCTACGGACTTGCACAACGCGCGCATCAGGACACGGCGCATCATCCCGTCAAATGCGCTCTCTCCGTCCCTGAACCGCCCGAACTGGGCCATCAACTCTGTCGGCGGCTCTGACGACTTCAGATGAGCGGCGAAATCCCGCTCCCATGCCGGATCTTGCCGTGTTTGTTGCCGGCCGAAAGTAGCCGCAACCTTTCTGGCCGCCGACTCCCCGATACTGTGGATTTCGCCGTTAACCATAGATGGATTCGCCTTAGTCGCCGTAACCCGCGGCTGCCACCATCACGCGTTGCTTCTGCGAGACGAAAGCCTTTACTTGTTCCGCGACCTCAGCCTGCTGATGCTCTTTAAGTCCGGGATACATCGGCAGCGACAGGATCTCTTCGGCGCCGCGCTCCGACACCGGGAAACTGCCCGCCTGGTATCCCAAGTGCTCATAGGCCTTTTGCCTGTGAAGCGGCACAGGATAATGTATCCCGGTGCCGATACCCGCTTCTCCAAGGTGCTTCTGTAACTCGTCGCGCCGCTCCACGCCGACCACATATAAGTGGTACACGCCTTTTGCCCACGGCGCCTCGTAAGGAAGCTTGATACGATCTCTGGACGGAGCAAGCAGTTGGTTATAGCGCTCCGCACTTTCCCGCCGCTGATCGTTCCATCCCGCCAGGTGCTTTAGCTTGACCCGCAGAATACCCGCCTGAATTGCGTCTAGACGGCCGTTGTATCCTTCGATGTCGTGATAATACTTCTGCGCCTGGCCGTGGTCGCGTAGCATTCGAATGCGCTGGGCCAGATCGGCGTCGGAGGTTGTTACCGCGCCGGCTTCGCCGCATGCCCCCAGGTTTTTCCCGGGATAGAAGCTAAAGCCGGCCGCTGCGCCGATCGAGCCCGCCCGCATCCACCGGTTTTGACGGGTCGAAAAATATTCGGCCCCGTGCGCCTGGCAAGCGTCTTCAAATACCGGCACATCGTAACGGTCCCCAATTTCCAAAATTGGATCCATGTTGGCAGGCTGCCCGTAAAGGTGCACCGGCACAATCGCGGCCACCCGCTGGCGGAGCCGCCGGTTCATCAACTGCCCGTCTTTATTTACATAGCAACGCGTTTCGATATATTCGCGAAGCTTGGCCGGATCCATCGTGTAGGTCCGCTCATCCACATCCACGAAGTCCGGCTGCGCGCCCGCCTGGGAAATCGCTTCCGTCGTCGCGATGAACGTGTTGGGCACGGTCAACACGATGTCGCCCTCACCGATCCCCGCGGCGATGAGAATAAACCGCAGCGCGTCTGTCCCGCTTCCGACGCCGATACAATATGGCGCGTCGCAGAACTTCGCGAACTCCCGCTCAAGCCCCTCAACCGACGGCCCGCCAATGAAACCGGCCGTCTTCAGCGCCGTATGAAAAACCCCCGTGAGCTCGTCTTTCAGCTCCTCGTGCGAAGAAACGAGATCCAAAAACGGAATCCTATTGGTTGCGATCATCTTAATTAAGCTCCTGCCCCTTTCTCCTGAACCACTCGCAGCACCCGGGCCGGATTTCCGGCCACCACGGCATATGCCGGGACATCCTTCGTCACCACGCTGCCTGCGCCGATAATGGCCTTTTCGCCAATCGTCACACCCGACAAAATCGTTGCG
>Ga0335080_10000464_pt1 | contig 36930 bp, 31 predicted proteins | sample Lox_Sample_34_FD_206720 | JGI IMG/M metagenome (GOLD analysis project Ga0335080, IMG submission 206720) | Soil microbial communities from Loxahatchee National Wildlife Refuge, Florida, United States - Lox_Sample_3.4 | ecosystem: Environmental > Terrestrial > Soil > Wetlands | place: USA... | reverse complement strand
AAGCTCGCGACCCAGGCGCCCGCCGACGTGCCGGAGTGGCAGTCGCCGGGCGACGCGCGGCGCGCGATCACGCTCGAGCAGCTCCTGCGCATGTCGAGCGGTCTCTTCTGGCGCGAGGACTACGTCGACGCAGAGCGCTCCGACGTGATCGAGATGCTGTTCGGCGAGGGCAAGGCCGACGTCGCCGGGTTCGCGGCGAGCTACCCGCTCGAGCACGCGCCGGGCACGGTCTGGAACTACTCGAGCGGCACCAGCAACCTGATCTCGCGCATCGCCGGCCGCGCGCTGGGCGGCGGTGACTCGACCGCGGGCTTCCTGCGCCGCGCGCTGTTCGAGCCGCTGGGCATGCGCAGCGCCACGGCGCGCTGCGACGAGGCCGGCACCTGGATCGGCTCGTCGTTCGTGTTCGCGAGCGCGCGCGACTTCGCGCGCTTCGGCTACCTGTACCTGCGCGACGGTCTGTGGGACGGCGAGCGCATCCTGCCCGAGGGCTGGGTGGACCACGCCCGGCGAGTGACTCCAGGCTCCGCGGAGGATCTGCAAGCGTACGGCGCGCATTGGTGGCTGCCTCCAGGCGACGAGGGCATGTTCTCGGCCAACGGCTACGCCGGTCAGTACCTCTTCGTCGCGCCGGCGCGCGACGTGGTCGTGGTCCGACTCGGCCAATCGAGCGCGGAGCAAGCCCCGCACGTGCGCGCATGGCTGCGCGCCTTAGTCTCCCTCTTTCCAAGGCTGTAGCAGCGCTAAGAGATTACGACGACGGCGACTTCGGAGCTCCGCCCTTGTCGGCGAGCTCCTGGTCGATCCAGCGCGTGAAATCCTCGATCGGGCGCGCGCCCGAGATCAAGATCCCGTTCACGAAGAAGGCCGGCGTGCCGGTGAGTCCCGCCGCGCGCGCCGCCGTGGCGTCGACGTTGACCTTGCTCTCGGTCGCCGGGTCCTGGCGGCAGGTCTTGAACTTATCGGCGTCGAGACCCACGTCGGTCGCGTACTTGTCCAGGTCGGAGTCACCGAGCGCCTGCTGATTCGCGAACAGCGCGTCGTGATACTCCCAGAACTTGCCCTGCGCGTCGGCGCACACCGCCGCGATCGCCGCGGCGCGCGCGCGCGGGTGCAGGCCGTCGAGCGGCATGTTGCGGTACACCACCCGCACCTGGGTCGGGTAGCGCTTCAGCAGCTCCTGCACGGTCGGCTCGGCGCGTTTGCAGAACGGACACTGGTAGTCACTGAACTCGACCACGGTCACGGGCGCGTCGGCCGGGCCGCGCGACGGGCCGGTCGCATCGACGGTGATGCGCGGCGGCTGCATCAGCACCGCGACCTGCGCGTTCTTGCGCAGGTCGGCGCGCACCTTGTCGGGGCGCTGTGACTCGAGGTGCGAGCGGATGCGCGCCGCGAACGCGTCGAGCGTGGCGTCGGCGGGCAGGCGCGAGCGGTTCTCGTCGAAGAACTTCTTGACCTCGTCGTCGGTGACCGGGCCGAGCGCCTTCACCGAGTCGTCCATGTACTCGTCGGGCTTCTTGCCGGCCTTGGTCGCGGCGTCGTTCAGCAGGCGCTCGTCGATCAGCGAGTCGATCGACTGCTCGCGCAGCTCGTAGGCCTCGCTCGCCGGCTTGTCGGTGACCTCGCGCTTGTAGAGGTCCTCCTTGATCCAGGCATCGAGCTCGGAAGAGGTGATGTCCTTGCCGTTCAGCTTGGCCACGACCGGATTCCCGCCTGCCGGGGCCATGGCTGCATTGGCTGCGCCGCCGCTCTTGGAGGCGTCGCGGCCGCAGGCCAGGGCGCCGGCGAGAAGCACCGCGACCGCGGCGCGCTTTTGGACCTGGGATCGAGTCATGACGGTTCCTTCTGGGTGGCGGGTGGCGGAGTCTAGCCTTGTCGGCTGGGGGCTGCCCGGAGAAAATCCGCGCGATGCGGCGCCCGATGTGTGTGGGTCTGGCGGGCGGAAGTGGCGCGGGAAAGAGTGCTCTGGCCGCGCAGCTGGCCCTGGCGCTGGGCTCCGCTCGCGTCCTGCGCATCGCCCAGGACGCCTACTACCGGGATCCGGGTGACATGACCTCCGACGAGCTGGCGGCCCGGAACTTCGACCACCCCGACGCGCTCGAGACCGAGCTCCTGGTCACCCACCTGCGCGAGCTCCGGCAGGGCCGGCCCGTGCAGGTGCCCATCTACGACTTCAGCCGGCACCGGCGCGCGGCCGAGACCTGGCGCGCCGACCCGCGCGAGCTGGTGGTGGTGGACGGCATCCTGGCGCTGGCCCACCCCGCGCTGCGCGAGTGCTTCGACCTGCGGGTGTTCGTCGACGCGCCGGAGTCGTTGCGGCTCGAGCGCCGGCTGGCGCGCGACGTGGTCGAGCGCGGCCGCAGCCCCGAGTCCGTGCGCAGCCAGTTCGAAGAGACCGTCCGGCCGATGCACGCCGCCTACGTGGAGCCGAGCCGCGCCTATGCCGACTGCGTGCTCGCGAACCGGACCGAGCTCGCGCTCGCGGCCGAGCCGCTCCTGACTCGCGTGCGCGCGCTGCTCGGCTAGCCGAGGCCCTTCAGGAAGTCGAGGAGCGCCCGGTTGGTGGCGGCGGGATCCTCCTGCTGCGTCCAGTGACCCGCGCCCTCGATCAGCGTCTGTCCGCGCAGATCGCTGCAGAACGCCGGCAGCATCTGCACCAGCGGACCGGGGCCGTTCCGCTCCGGCCCAGTCACCACCACGTCGCGCAGCCCGCCGATGAAGTGAGCGGGCACGGTCACCTTGGCGTCGGCGAAGGGCGCGAGCAGCTCCCAGTTCCGATCGAAGTTCCGGTACCAGTTGAGGCCGCCGCGGAAGCCCGCGCGCGCGAACTCGGCCGCGTAGAAGTCGAGATCGGACTCGGTCAGCCAGAGCGGCAGCTTCGGGGGCTCGAGCATGCCGTCGAGGAAGCGACCGGTCTTGGGAACCTGCCGGAACGGCGTCTCTTTCGGGAGTGACCCGGAGGCGCTGTACAGGAGCATGCGCATGGTGCGCTTCGGATCGGCCTCGAGCTCGCGCTCGGCCTTCCCGGGCTCCTGGAAGTAGAGGATGTACATGAAGTTGTCGCCGGCCGCGGCCTTGAACATCTGCGTCGGTGGCATGGGCCCGCGCGGAAAGAACGGCACCGAGACACCGACCACGCCGCGGAAGCGATCGGGCCGGATCAGCGCCGCGTTCCAGGCCACGATCGAGCCCCAGTCGTGACCCACGATCACCGCCTGCTTCGCGCCCAGCGCGTCGCACAGCCCGGTCATGTCGCCGATCAGGTGGTAGATCGTGAACTGGTCGACCGCCGCCGGCGAGTCACTCTGGCCGTAGCCGCGCATGTCGGGCGCCACCACGTGGTAGCCCGCCGCGGCGAGCGCCGGCAGCTGGTGTCGCCACGAGTACCAGGACTCGGGCCAGCCGTGACAGAGCAGCACCAGCGGCCCCTCGCCGGCCTCGGCGACGTGAAGGTGGATGCCGTTGGTCTGGATCCTGCGGTGACGGATTTCGCTCATCGACTTGCAGGCTATCACGCGCGCCGTTCACACTTCCGCGAGGTGCCGGTCGTACACGAAGAGAAGCTGCGCGTGAGCTGGGTCGACACCGATGCGAGCGGCCGCATCCACTACACCGCCGCGCTGCGCTACTTCGAGGTCGCCGAGCACGCCCTGATGCGCCGGCTCTCGGACGGAGCGATCGCCGCGGGCATGCAGGACTTCGGCTTCCCGCGCGTGCACGTCGAGGCCGACTACAAGGGCACCCTGCGTTACCCGGACGAGTTCACGTGCAGCGCCCGGGTGGCTCACGTGGGCAACCGCTCGGCGAGTTACGCGTACGAGATTCGCAATCTGGCCGGCGAGGTGTGCATCGTGGGCAAGATCGTGGCGGTGGCCGTGGATGCCGCGGGTCAGCCCATCCCCCTCCCCAGCCGTTTGCGGGCGGTGCTGGAGAAGGGGCTCTAGCCCGAGCTGCAACCAAAAGCTGCGCAAAAGAGGCCGGCAAGAAGCGCGCAACACAATCCCGTGCTTCACCTACTTGGCGGTCGGGATTTACACTCTCCGGGTCCGGGAGGGCCAGCCAGGTCTCGCCAGGGTCTGTGATTTACGGCACAGGCTTTGCGATACCGCACGCGCCGTTCGATGTAGAGCCCCCACAGTTCCGCCGCCCTGAACGAAGCCGAAAAGACCCAAGGAGAGGACTCGGAATGAAGAACCGCGCGCTGCAGGCATGGATCGAAGAGATGGCTGCGCTCTGCAAGCCCGACCGCGTCCAGCTCTGCGATGGCTCCCAGTCCGAGTACGACCAGTTGCTGCGGCTCCTGGTCGAGTCGGGGACCGCTGAGCCGCTCAACCCTGCGCTGCGCCCCAACAGCTTCCTGGTTCGATCGGACCCGGCGGACGTCGCGCGGGTGGAAGACCGCACCTTCATCTGCTCCGAGAAGGCGGACGATGCCGGCCCGAACAACAACTGGCGCGAGCCCGGCGAGATGCGCCGCACGCTGCGCGGCCTGTTCGACGGCGCGATGCGCGGCCGCACCATGTACGTGGTGCCCTTCTCGATGGGCCCGCTCGGCTCGCCGATCGCCCATATCGGCGTCGAGCTCACCGACTCGCCGTACGTGGTCGCCAGCATGCGCACCATGACCCGCATGGGCAGCGGCGCGCTCGAGGTGCTGGGCGAGCACGGCAAGTTCGTGCCGTGTCTGCACTCGGTCGGCGCGCCGCTCGTGCCGGGCCAGAAAGACGTGACCTGGCCCTGCAACGCGCAGCAGAAGTACATCGTGCACTTCCCCGAGACGCGCGAGATCTGGTCGTACGGCTCGGGCTACGGCGGGAACGCGCTGCTCGGCAAGAAGTGTTTCGCGCTGCGCATCGCCTCGGTGATGGCGCGCGACGAGGGCTGGCTGGCGGAGCACATGCTGATCCTGAAGGTGACTTCGCCGGCGGGCCGCGCGCGCTACGTGGCGGCCGCGTTCCCGAGCGCCTGCGGCAAGACCAACCTGGCGATGATGCAGCCCACCGTTCCCGGCTGGAAGGTCGAGTGCATCGGCGACGACATCGCCTGGATGAAGTTCCACCAGGATGGCCAGCTCTACGCGATCAACCCCGAGGCCGGCTTCTTCGGCGTCGCCCCGGGCACGAGTGACAAGTCGAATCCGAACGCGATGCGCACGGTCGCCGCCAACACCGTCTTCACCAACTGCGCGCGCACGCCGGAAGGCGACGTGTGGTGGGAGGACATGACTCCCAAGGCTCCCGAGCGGCTCACCGACTGGCGCGGCCAGCCCTGGGCGCCGGCGAGCAAGTCACCCGCCGCGCACCCCAACGCGCGCTTCACCGCGCCCGCTTCGCAGTGCCCGGTGATCGCGCCCGAGTGGCAGGACCCCGCGGGCGTGCCGATCAGCGCGATCCTGTTCGGCGGCCGTCGCGCCACCGTGGTGCCGCTGGTGAACGAGGCGCGTGACTGGGCACAGGGCACCTTCTTCGGCTCGATCATCGGCAGCGAGAAGACCGCCGCCGCCGCGGGCACGATCGGCGAGCTGCGCCGCGATCCGATGGCCATGCTGCCGTTCTGCGGCTACAACATGGCCGACTACTGGAGTCACTGGCTGCGCATCGGCCAGAAGCCCGCCGCCAAGCTGCCCAAGATCTTCTGGGTGAACTGGTTCCGGAAGGGCCCCGCCGGCGAGTTCCTGTGGCCCGGCTACGGCGAGAACAGCCGCGTGTTGAAGTGGGTTTTCGAGCGCTGCGAGGGCGAGGTGAAGGGCGTCGAGACTCCGATCGGCATCCTGCCCACGGAGTCCGAGCTGGACACGCGCGGCCTCGACCTCGATCCCGAGGACTTGGCGGTGCTGCTGGGCGTGGACGTTGGCGGCTGGCTCGAAGAGATCCCGATGATCCGCAGTCACTACGCGTCGTTCGGCGACCGCCTGCCCCGCGAGCTGGGTCAGGAGCTGGCCGCGCTCGAGCAGAGACTGCGCGCCTCGCGGATCTAGCGGAACAGCGACCCGTAGATCGCGGCGATTCCGACGAGCGCCACGTTCCAGGCGAGCGAGCGCAGCAGGAAGACGCCGAACGCGTACAGCGGCAGATACGCGGCGCGCCCCGCGAGATAGAGCGTGACTCCCCAGCTCGACCAGGCCGACTGCGTGCCCGTAGCGACCACCGCGAGCACCCCGGCCGCAAAGTAGGGGAAGGTCTCGAGATAGTTCGCGCTCGCCCGCGCCAGCCGCCCCGCGACGCCCGTCAGCGGCGGCAGCGGCTCGTCGCGCGGGCCGGCCGTCCAGCGGTAGCCGCGCTGCAGGCTCGCCGATTGCGAGGCGAGCACGATGTGCAGCAAGCCGAGTCCGGCCGCCGCGATCAGGCCCCAGAGCTCCGTCGACTGCGCGCTCACCCCACGAAGCCGTTCCGCTTGTGCGTGCCGTCGCAGTAGGGCTTGTTGGCCGAGCCGCCGCAGCGGCACAGGTAGGTCTCGTTCGTGCGCAGGATCGTGCGGCCGGTGCCGGTCACGAGCTCGAGCGGGCCTTGCACGCGCAGCGGGCCGTTCGGCGCGGGAGTCACGGTGAGCGGGCCGTTGCGCACGGGCAGCGCTTCGGACTCCTTCGTGGCGGGTTCGCCGCTGGCCTGGAAGGCCACACGGCTGTGACTGCCGTCGCAGTACGGCTTGTTCGCCGAGGCGCCGCAGCGGCAGAGCGTGGCGCGGTAGCCGGCCGCGCGGCCGGCGATCGTGAGCGGCGCGTGCAGCGCGAGCGGGCCATTCTCGCGCACGTGGGCGGTGTTCACCACCGGCGCCGGCTCGAGCGCGGCGCCGTCGCCGCGCTCGACCTGGATCGCGCCCGAGGGGCAGGTGAGCGCCAGGTGAGTCGCCTCGCCGACCGTGGCGTTGTCGGGGTGGATCCACTCACCCTTCACGTTGGGCACGAACACGTCGGGCCGGCCCAGCACGCAGTTGCGGGAGTGGATGCACTTCCCGGCTTCGAACCGGATCGTGACTTCGCGGCCGCGGACCACTTCGACGTCGCTCATGGCGTCCTCCGTTCGATGGGCATCATGTTGACGATGGTCTTGCCGTCGAGCAGCACCCAGGCGGGGGCGATCTCGTAGCCCTTCGCCTCGCGGTAGCGTTCGAAGGCGGGATTCACACGCAGATAGGAGACCACGAACGAGAGCGGCATGCGCCATGGAAATTCGGCGACCATGCCGTTCTCGGCGGCGAGCGTGCGCACCTTCACGCCAGCCAGCTTGGCGAGCTTCGAGTCACCCTCGGCGACCGCCAGGCCGATCTGCGCCGAGCCGTCGGGCTTGTACACGCCCAGCGGCCGCAGCCCGCTCGCGCCCGCGGCGGCGAGCTCGGCGGCCAGCTCCTCGGTCACGCGCCCCACGTCGGCGGGGGTGGCGTTGGGCAGCTCGCGGTAGGCGAAGGTGTAAGGGCCGATCGGCTGCTCGACGATCGTGACGGTCTGGAAGGCCCCGAGCCAGGCCGCGAACCCGCCGCACGCGGCGAGCAGGGCCACGAGCGCGAGTCCCAGCCAACGCAGCTCAGGTCTCCGGCGTGAAGCGCACCGGCATCGATTTCCGGCCGTTGATGAAGTTCGAGCGCAGGTGAGTCACCGCTCCGGCCAGTTCCAGATCGGGCAGCCGGCGCAACAGCTCCTCGAACATGACGCGCATCTCCATGCGCGCGAGCGACGCGCCCAGACAGAAGTGCACTCCGATCCCGAAGCCGAGGTGCGGGTTGGGATCGCGCGCGACGTCGAAGCGCTCGGCGCTCGCGAACACGCGCTCGTCCCGGTTGGCCGCGCCGTAGTACATGACCACCTTCTCGCCTTCGCGGATCGCCTGGCCGGCGAGCTCGGTGTCGCGCTGCGCGGTGCGCCGGAACTGCATCACCGGAGACACCCAGCGCACGAACTCGTCGACCGCGGTCGCGAGCAGGTCCGGACGTGCGCGCAGTCTCTCGCGCTCGGCGGGGAACTCGCACAGCGCCTGCATGCCGCCCGAGATCGCGTTGCGCGTGGTCTCGTTGCCGGCGATCACGAGCAGGAAGAAGAACATGTTGAAGTCGAGGCCGCCGAGCTTCTCGCCGTCGACGTCGGCGTGGACGAGCGTCGAGACGATGTCGTCCTGCGGCTCGGCGCGGCGCTGCTCGCCGAGCCAGCCGGCGTACTGGAACAGCTCCATCACCGCGAGCTGGGCGTCGACGGGCGAGCCGTACTCGGGATCTTCCGCGCCGATCAGCCGGTTGCTCCAGTGGAAGAGCTTCCAGCGGTCGGCGATCGGCACGCCGAGCAGCTCGGCGATCACGAGCAGCGGCAGCTCGGCCGCCACCGCAGTCACGAAGTCGCACTCACCCTTGCGCGCGACCTTGTCGACGATCTCGCGCGCGTGGTCGCGCACGCGCGGCTCGAGCCGGCCGATCATGCGCGGGGTGAAGCCGCGGTTCACGAGCTTGCGCAGCTTCGTGTGTCTGGGCGGATCCATGTGGATGAGCTGCTGGCGAAACAGCATCAGTTCTTCCGCTGGCATGTCGGCATTCACCGCGCTGCCGCGCTCGGAAGAGAACAGCTCGTGGTCGCGCGAGATCGCGACCACGTCCTCGTAGCGAGTCACGACCCAGAAGCCGTGCTGATAGGGCTCGGTCCGGCCCGGCATGATCTCGCGGCCCGGGCGGCCGGGAATCCAGTAGAGACCCGGCTGCGCCCGCAGCCGGGCGAAGAAGGCGTGCGGAGGGCCGTTCTCGAAGCTCTTGGCGTCGAACAGGTCCACGTCGTTGCTCACGCGAGCCACTCTACCACCCTAGGCGAGGCGAACGGACAGCGCGATCGCGTCGTGATCCGAGAGCTCGTCCGAGGGCAGCACCGCCGGCTCCGAGGGCGCGAGCCCGCGGGCGAAGAACCAGTCGAGCTGCAGCGCACCCCGGCCGCCGCGCTTGTAAGTCGCCGCCGGGCGCAGGTTGGCGGCGCGCCACTCGTAGCCGCGGGCGTCGGCCAGGGCGAACAGCGGCTCGTGGGGCACCGGATCGCTGAGTCGCCGCGGGTCGCGCGCGAGCGCCGCGCGCAGCGCCTCGCGGTTCTCGAGCTCGGCGCGACTCAGTGAGTGCGTGTTGACGTCGCCGCCGACCAGCGCCGGCAGGCCGGGCGCCCATTCGTCCAGTCGGTCGAATACCGCGGCGAGCTGCGCGGCGCGCTCGTCCGGGTCGGAGTGACTCTCCAGATGCACCGAGGCCAGCGCCAGCTCGCGTCCCCCGAACGGAAGTTTGCCCAGCACGGCGATGCGCGACCCCACCCGGCGCTCGCCCAGCCGCCCGTCGAACCAACGCCCGCCCGGCTCGAGCCGGAGCAGCTCGGGCGCGACCCAGTCGGCGCGCGCGAGGATCGCGCCGCCGTGGAAGCCGCGTGAGTTCTCCTGGCCGGCGTGGCGCGTCTGCTCGTCGGCGTCGCCCAGGCCGAGCTCGAGAAACTCGACCCCGAAGGCGCTGGCGTAGCCCAGCCGGCCGGCGAGCGCGCGCGCCGCGTGAGTCTGGCCGGAGCGCGCCATGCCCAGATCGAGCTCCGACAACAGGCACACGTCGGCGCCCGAGGCGCGCAACAGCTCGGCAGCGCGGGCGGGCTCGCGGCCGCGCTGCGCGTTCCAGGCCACGACGCGCAGCGAGTCTCCGAGCGGCAGCGGCGCCGGCGCGCGAGTCACGTCGAGGGCGCTGGCGAAACCGAGCGAGGCCAGGAGCTGCGCATGTCGCCGGGCCGTGGCCGGACCCGCGACAATCTCGTGCCGCACCGTTTGCGGGATCTCCGGTATGCTCGCCACATGGAGACGATCAAGCGAGACATTCCGAACGGCAAGCTCGAGGGCACCTGTGACGCGCGCTTCCTGCCGGTGGCCGCCGAGTTCGAGAAGAACTTCAGCGCGCGCGGCGAGGTCGGAGCCTCGCTCTGCGTCACGCTCGAGGGGAGCACGGTGATCGACCTGTGGGGCGGCAGCGCCGACCCCGCGCTGAACAAGCCCTGGCAGCGAGATACCGTCTCGATCGTGTTTTCGTGCACCAAGGGCGCGACCGCGCTCTGCGCGCACGTGCTCGCGAGCCGCGGCCAGCTCGACATCGAAGCCCCCGTCTCGGAGTACTGGCCCGAGTTCGCGCAGCAGGGCAAGGAGCGCGCGACCGTGCGCATGATGCTCGACCACTCGGTCGGTCTGCCGGCGTTCAAGACGCCGGTCCGCCTCGGCGGATGCAACGACTGGGACTACATGGTCGAGCTGCTGGCCGCCGAGGCGCCGTTCTGGGAGCCGGGCATCCGCAACGGCTATCACATGCTGAACTTCGGCTGGACCGTGGGCGAGCTGGTCCGGCGCGTCTCGGGGAAGTCACTGGGGCGGTTCTTCCGCGACGAGATCGCGACACCGCTCGGTGTCGACTTCTGGATCGGCACGCCCGAACAGGTCGAGCCGCGGATCGCGCCCATGCGCATGTACGTGCCCGGCCCGGGCGACGCGATGAGCGAGTTCATGCAGACCGTGATGTCCGATCCGCAGTCGATCTCCGGGCTGTCGCTCTTGAACGGCGGCGGCTTCGATCCCAACTCGCGCGCGTGCCATGCCGCCGAGATCGGCGGCGGCGGCGGAATCTCGAACGCGCGCGGCCTGGCCGGCATCTACGCGCCGCTGGCCTGCGGCGGCAGCCTCGGCAAAGTAAAGCTCGTCGACGCGGACTCACTCGCGCGCATGGCTCAGATCTCCATGGCCACCAACCGCGACGCCACGCTGCTCATCCCCACCCGCTTCGCGCTCGGCTTCATGAAATCGATGGACAACCGCCGGCGCAGCCGCGGCGACCGCGATTCCGCCGTGCTCTCGAGCGCCGCCTTCGGCCACGTGGGCGCCGGCGGCAGCATCGGCTTCGCCGATCCGGTCGAGGGGCTGTCGTTCGGATACTCGATGAACCAGATGGGCTCGTCGATCCTGTTGAACCCGCGCGGCCAGTCACTGGTGGACGCGACCTACCACGTGCTCGGCTATCGCTCGGATTCGTCGGGGGTCTGGCGGAAATAGGGCCCGATCGGATCTGGTTCGCCGGCGTGCCCGGGTGCGCCCGGCCGCGCGCATGGTTCTTCGCGAACCGCGTGCGTCACGTGGAGTCATCGGGGCGCTCATTCACAATGCGCGTTACGCCGGCCGCACCCGGGCGCGCCGGAGCACCGGCAGCTCCTACTCTTTGTGTGTGTCCGAGCTTCGCTCGGCCGAACACCCCCGCTCCGCTGCCACTGCACAGGCGATTCCGGCTCCAACTAGCCGCGGTCATCTCTCGGACTGACTCACCGATTCGCGGCAGTCTGAGAAAGGCACGCAGTGTGGGAACGCTGGCGCCACGAGCGACGCTGGCGCCGTTGGGATGGTGTTCAGGCGAGCGAAGCTCGCACACCCACAAGGATGCAGTGCTCGACCCGACCCTTCGCGAGCGCGCCCCCACGCCCAGCCCAACAATCTAGGTCCGCGCCGCGCAGGACGAAGAGTCCATGCGGTGAGTAACGATCCGAAAAGTCAGACCGTGGCGCGCGTGGCGCTGCGTGTCGACGACCGCGGGCTCGGGCGGCGCAGCCCGGGGCTGGTGGTCGTGGCGGGCGCGGACATCGGCAAGCGGCACCCGCTGCCGGCGGCGGGCCTGGTGATCGGGCGCGACCCACAGGCGGCCGAGCTGGTGCTGGTCGATCCCGCCGTCTCTGCCCGACACTGCGCGCTGGAGGCCGACGGCGTGGGCGGCCACCGGGTCGTGGATCTTTCGAGCCGCAACGGCACGTTCGTGAACGGCGAGAAGGTCGGCAGGCGGTCACTCGTCGAGGGCGACAAGATCTTCGTCGGCGAGACCGTGCTGCGCTACTCGCTCCACGATGCGATCGAGGCGAAGTTCCACGACCGCGTGGACACGCTGATGAACGTGGATGCACTCACCGGCCTGTTGGTGAAGCGCGCGTTCGACCTCGAGCTCGCGCGCGCGTTCGAGGGCGCGCTGCGCACGCAGGTGCCGCTGTGTCTCCTGATGATGGACCTCGACGGATTGAAGTCGATCAACGACAACCGCGGTCACCAGATGGGTTCACTGTGCATCTCCGAGGTGGGGAAGATCGTGCTGCAGGAGATCGCGCCGATCGGCCGCGCCTGCCGCTACGGCGGCGACGAGTTCCTCGCCTACGTCGAGTCGGCGGGACTCGCGGAGACCGAGGCCGCGGCCGAGCGCATCCGGCAGCGCGTGCGCGAGTGCGAGTTCGTCCGCGACGGCGTGCGCGTGACCACCACGATCAGCATCGGCGTGGCGCTGCTCGACGCCAGCACACCCACACCCGACCACCTGCTGCAGCATGCCGACGAGGCGCTCTACCGCGCCAAGCACGCGGGTCGCAACCGCGTGTCGCGCTGACCGGAGCATGGGTAGCGTGCCCATGCGACCCTTCGGACTTACTTGACCCGCATCCGGAACTGCAGCGTGAAGCTCGGCGCGGTCGCGCCGATCATGGCCGCGAACGTGCCCGTCGGACTCACGCGGATCGTGGTCACGGCCGGATCGGTCCCATTACCGTTCGCGGTCGGCGTGTAGGTCCAGGTGGTGCCGCCGTTGTTCGAGAAATCGAGTGAGTCGGTGGCGCTCGCGAGCGAGGTGAAGGTGTAGGTGAGCCCGCTCGTGGGCGAGCCGTCGGTGAACAGGACCGGCCCGCTGCCCGCGCCGCCGATGTTGGTGACCACGAGCTCGCCCTGCACGGGGATCGGATCGCTCACCTTGATCGAGTTGGCGTCCGACGTGCCGTTGCCCTGGTTCGTGACGGTGATGGTGTACTGCTTGATCGCGCCCGGGATCGACTTGGGATTGGTGGTGTTGTTGACCGGGTCCGAGAACGTGCTGACGGTCTTCAGAATCACCAGGTTCACCTTGACGAGCGAGAACACCTGGTCGTCGATGTTCCAGTAGTTCGCCTGGTTCTGTGGCGTGTTGGCCTGTCCCGAGATGTGGATCCGGCCGTTGGTCGCGCCCACGGTGCTGCTCGAGCCGTCGCGCGCGTACACCCGCACGATCCAAGCGGTGCTCTGCGCGTCGGCCGCGCCGAAGGTGTAGGTCGGGTTCGCGACCACGCTGCCGTTGTTGGTGAAGATCCGGTCGCCGGCGGCCGCGTCGCCGTGCGTGCCGTCGTCGTACAGAGTGATTCCGGTGGCGACCGTCGTGCCACCCGGGTTGATCACGTCGGCAGTCACTCCACCGGCGACCGTGGTGGCCTGCACCTGCGCGCGGATCACGAGCGTCTGCGCGACCTGGTACGACGACGGCGTCGTCACCGCGGTGTCGTTCGGCGCGGTGACGTTCACACCGAACGCCTGCGCCTGCGAGGTGGTGATGGTCGCGGTCTGCACGCTCCACTCGACGTCGTCGATGCTGGTCCAGGACCGGTACTGGTTGGTGTGATTCGCGGTGATGCGCAGCGTGACCGTGGTGCCCGCGTAGGTCGCCAGGCTGCTGGTCAGCGTGAACCACGGCTGGCTGCCGCGCGCGATCGCCATGCCGGAGCGGTGGTTGCCGTTCGTGTCGGTGTCGAAGCCGTTGTACTGGCCGTAGCCGGAGCGGTTGTTGGCCGCGACGTTGGTGCCGAGGTTCGGGCTATACGGCAGCGTGGTGTAGTTACCCGCGGTCGGGCCGACGAGCTCGGTGGTGGCGCCGGACACGATCGCGATCCGCACGAAGTCGAAGTTCGTGCTGCCGTTCGAGCCGCTGTCCCAGCCTTCCACGCGATAGCGCAGCACCAGGTTGCCGGCGCCGCTCGCGGGCACCGCGATGGTCTTGGTCAGAGTCACTGCGGGCTGAGTGGTCGTGCCCGGCTCGTTCGCCGAGCGCGCGCCCATGAGATACGAGAACGAGCCCGTGAGCGGCGTGCCGTCGGTGGTGATCGGCGGCGCGCCGTTGCCGACGGTCGCGCCGTCGGTCGTGATCGACGGGCTCTCGGACGGCCGGATCTGCGCGTCGAAGCCCGCGGTCGTGGTGAGCGCCCAGCCGGGCGGCGTGGCGGTGCCCGAGCCGCCGAACTCGAAGTTGCCGTTGATCGGCGTCTGCGGGTTCGCGGCCTTGGCGCCGTTCGCGGTGATGTCGAAGTACAGGTAGTAGGTCTGCGCGCCGGCGTCCTGCGCCAGGAAGCGCAGCTCGCCGCGCGAGTTGCCGGTCGCGTCGGTGGCCCCGCCGTAGCGCGTGTCGGTGTACTGCTGGATCGTGACCAGGGTCGTGCCGTCGGCCCGAGTGACTCGCCAGGAGTTGGTGTCGAACGTGCCGCTGATCCCGAGCTGCGTGAGCAGCGCCGCGAAGTCGACGTCGACGGTCTCGGTGCTGCCCACCGCTCCGCCCGCGGGCAGCGACACCGGCACCCGGTAGTGCCAGGTCGGGTCCAGCCACGCCGGCGCAGAGCGCAGATCCGCGCGTGCCACGCCGCTCACGGCGAGGAGCAGAACCGCGATCCAACCCCGCATATCCGTCTTGAAGCGGGGTTTTTACGCCATGACTTGAATCGCCCGGCGCCCGCTTTGTGGCGTGCGCCACAGCGAGCCATCGCCCGGCGGCAGGCGCGCGCGATCGCTTCGTCACTCCGCGGAGCTGCGCGGGAAGCTGCGCGCGCGTGAAGGGAATACCGATGATCGCATGGGCACCCTACCCATGCTCCCGCTAGCGCGGCTTGCGGAAGGCGAACACGTGCTCGCGCAGCCGTGCGCGGCCGCCCCGGTCGGGCCGGTCGAGGGACGCGCCGGCCACGAGCTCGAGGCCGGCGTGCTCGGCGGCGCCGACGCTCGGGCCCGCCGCGTCCACGGGCCCGCTCGGAATCCAGCCGTCGCCGACCACCAGCAGCAGGTGACCGCCGGAAGCGAGGGCGCGAGCGGCGCGCGCGCTCCACAGCTCGGTGTCGCGCGCCCAGGTGTCTCGCGCCGCCTGCGCGCCCTTGCGGAACAGCCGCCGCGAGCCGATCTCGCGCGCGACGTCGGGCCGCTCGCCCAGCCAGACGTGGCGCAGGTGCTGCATCGGCAGATAGTCGTAAGTCGACGGATAGGGCGGGGAGGTCACGATCAGGTCGACCGGGTCGCGCACGCTGAGCTCGCGCGCGTCACCCAGCCAGACGTCGGCGGGCGGCGTGCCGGGCGGCACCGCGTCGCGCAGCGCCACCATGCCCCGCGCCAGCTCGCGCGCGCGTTTGTGGAACAGCACCGCGGTCGTGCCGGCCGGGCGCTCGTGTTTCTCGCGCGTGGCCCGGGTGTCCGACGTGCGCCAGCTGACCTTGACCAGGATCGAGCCCAGCACCGCCTCGAGCGTCTCGCGCAGCGCCGGATTCGAGTCGGCGATCCCGCGGCGCAGGGCTTCGAGCTCGCGCAACACGTGGGGCGCGTACCAGGACTCCACGACCCGCAAGATCTGCTCAGGCGGCAGCGGACCGCGCGCCGAAGCCCCCCGCGCCGTCGCGGCCAGCGCCCGCGCGCGCGCGCGAAAGGCCGCGAGCCAGGCGTCGTCGGGCGTCGCCGTGCGCGCCCGGCTGACCCGCACGGCCACCGGCGAGACGTCGCAGCCCAGCGCGCGGCGGCCCGCGGCGCGGGCTTCCACCAGCACCGTCCCGCCGCCGCAGAAGGGATCGAGCACGAAACGGCTGGGAAACTGCGCGAGTAAGTCGCGCGCGGCGTCGGCGTGCAGCGCGGCGGGATAGGTGTGAAACAGATTTGTGTAACGTGTGCTTTCGCCCGACTGCTCGAGCGCGGCGGCCAGCGCGCGCGCCACGCCAGGCTCTCCGAAGAGCTCTTGCGCGCGCAGCTTCGCGGCACGGGACGTGCGTCGGCTTTTCGGCATGGGCGCGCACACGCTATGCGGGCGGCCGCGGGAACGCCACAGGGCCGCTTTTCGACGCTGTCAAGCGAGCGCTGCCGCAACAAAGCGCGGCACTTCCGCGGCAGTTCGGGAATGTGATGCACACGAATAGACACGCGGAGGCCGGCGTATATAATCGCGCCCCGTGTGGAGCCCTTGTTGGCGTTGCCGAACCGGCTGCGCGGTGCAGTCGGGGCGGCCGGGAGAGACGCCGATTCCCTCCACAAGCCAGTGTTTGGACTGGTCAAGAGACCGCCCAGAACCACTTCGCCGGGCCTAGTCCGAAACGCCGATCCCACTCGGCGGTTGACCCTGGGTGATGCGTGAGCCGCCACTCTCGGGCCCCAACCGCCATCCCAAGCGACGTTTCGGTAGCCGCCTCGTGCGGCATGTAGGCCTTGCCGTGCGCGCAGGGCGGAACCGTATGAGCCGCTCCAGTGTCTCGATCCTGATCCTCGTCGCCCTCGCCAATCTCGCAGTCTTTGCAGTGCTGAATCGCCCGGTCGATCCCCCGACTTGGAAGGGGACGATCGAGGGTGTCTCGTTCAGCCCGTATCGGCCCGGCCAGAGCCCGGTCGACAAGGTGTTTCCGAGCGAGGCCGAGATCCGTGAAGACCTGCGCACGCTCGCCCCTCAGGTTCAATCCGTGCGCACCTACACCTCGCTCGACGGGATGGACCAGATTCCGCGCATCGCGAACGAGTTCGGCCTGTCGGTGACTGCCGGCGCCTGGCTCGACGACAACCGCAAGAAGAACGAGCGCGAGATCCGCAAGCTGATCGCGAGCGTCGCCGCCAACGACAACGTGAACCGCGTGATCGTCGGCAACGAGGTGCTGCTGCGCGGCGACATGAAGCCGCAGCAGCTGGCCGCCTACCTGCGGCGCGTCCGCGCCCAGCTCGCGGTCCCGGTCGGCACCGCCGAGCCCTGGCACGTGTGGCTGAAGCATCCCGAGCTCGCCCGCGACGTCGACTTCATCGCCGTCCACCTGCTCCCCTACTGGGAAGGGGTGCCGGCCGACCACGCCGTCGAGTTCGTGCTCGACCGCCTGGCCGAGGTGAAGAAGCGCTTCCCGAACAAGCCGGTGCTGATCGGCGAGGTGGGCTGGCCGAGCAACGGCCGCATCCGCCGCGGCGCCGTGCCCTCGCTCGAGAACCAGGCCACGTTCCTGCGCGAGTTCCTGAACGCGGCCACCACGCGCAACATCGACTACTTCGTGATGGAGGCCTTCGACCAGCCGTGGAAGATCCCGGTCGAGGGCGGCGTCGGCGCCTACTGGGGCATCCTCGATGCGGCGCGCCAGGCCAAGTTCGCCTGGTCGGGGCCGATCGTGGGCGTGCCGTCGTGGCCGCTGCTGTTCGCGCTCTCGACGCTCGTGCCGTTCCTGCCGCTGCTCTGGTTCCTGAACCGCTTCAAGCGCTTCCGCATGCGCGGCCGGCTGTTCTTCGCGGGCCTGGCGCAGGGCGCGGCGTCGCTGTTCGCGTGGATCACCTATCTCACCACGAGTCAGTACCACACGCTCTACTCGGCCACGGCCTGGGTGGTGCTCCTGGGCGCGCTCGCGACCCTGCTCGCGATCGGACTCACCGAGGCGTTCGAGCTCGTCGAGCTGCTGTGGCACCGCAAGCTGTCGCGCCGTTTCGCGCGCGTGGCGCCCGCGAAGCTCGAGCGCTGGCCGAAGGTCTCGCTGCACCTGCCGCTCTGCAACGAGCCGCCCGACATGGTGCGCGACACGCTGAACGCGCTGGCCGCGCTCGACTATCCCGAGCTCGAAGTGCTCGTGATCGACAACAACACCAGCGACCCCGGGCTGTGGAAGCCGGTCGCCGACATGTGTCAGATCCTGGGCCCGCGCTTCAAGTTCTTCCACGTCGACCAGGTGTCCGGATTCAAGGCGGGCGCGCTGAACCTGATGCTGCGTGAGACCGACCCCGCGGCCGAGATCGTGGCCGTGATCGACAGTGACTACGTGGTGCGCCGCGATTGGCTGCGCAACCTGGTGCCGTACTTCGCCGATCCGAAGATCGCCGTGGTGCAGGCGCCGCAGGACTACCGCGACGGCAACCAGAGCATGTTCAAGGCGATGTGCGGCTGGGAGTACGCCGGCTTCTTCGACATCGGCATGGTCCACCGCAACGAGCGCAACGCGATCATCCAGCACGGCACGATGTCGCTGGTGCGCCGCTCCGTGCTCGACTCACTCGGTGGCTGGGCGCAGTGGTGCATCTGCGAGGACGCCGAGCTCGGCCTGCGCGTGATGGAGGCCGGCTACGAGACCGCCTACGTGAATCACTCGTACGGCCAGGGTCTGATGCCCGACACGTATACCGCCTATCAGAAACAGCGCTTCCGCTGGGCGTACGGTGCGGTGCAGATCCTGAAGCGGCACTGGCGCGAGCTGGCCGGCCTGCGGCCGTCGCAGCTCACCTGGGCGCAGCGCTATCATTTCGTGGCCGGCTGGCTGCCCTGGTTCGCCGACGCGCTGAACACCGCGGTCACCGTGCTGGCGCTGGTCTGGACGGCCGGTCTGGTCGCGCTGCCCAAGCTGTTCGAGTTCCCGCTGCGCTTCTTCCTGTGCGCCTCGCTCGGCTTCTTCGCGCTGAAGGTCGGCAAGACGCTGTGGCTGTACGCGGCGCGGGTCCACGCCAGCGCCGGCGAGAACCTCTCGGCCGCGCTCGCGGGTCTCTCGCTGACTCACACGATCGGCAAGGCGATCGTCTCTGGGCTCACCACCTCGGATCGGCCGTTCATGCGCACGCCCAAGTGCGAGGAGCAATCGGCGCTGCTGAACGGCCTGCGCGCCTCGCGCGAAGAGACCACGATCCTGGGCCTGCTCGCACTGGGCGCGCTCGCGATCGGCTTCCGCTACGGCTCGCAGGACGTCGAGGCGCAGCTCTGGATCGCACTGCTCGGCGTGCAGTCACTGCCATACGTGGCTTCGCTGGCGACGGCCGTGATCAGCGCGCTGCCGCCCCGAGTCAGCAAGGACGTGGTGCCACTGCCGACTCTGCAGGGCGAGTACGAATCGGTGGTCGGGACCGACACGCGCGGGTAGGACCGGACCTCGCCTCGACCGGAAAGTCCACGACGAACGTGCGCGCGGCGGGGCGCTGCCAGGCGCTCCGGCGCACCGGCAACTCCCTGCGAATCCCTCCTGCTAATCTCCCCGCTCCGCCCGGAGGTCTCGAGACCGCATGCCCGTCGCTCGCCCCGCGCTCGTGCTGCTGCTTCTGCTCGTCGTCGGCTGTCATGCCGACTCGAGCTCGGCGCCGCCGCCGCTGCCGGTGACTACGACCGCGGCCAAAGAGGCCAAGATCCCCGTGTACATCGACCACGTGGGCACGACCGAGGCGGTGGCAACGATCGAGGTACGCGCGCGCGTGCGGGGCGTGCTCGAGAAGGTGCTGTTCAAGGAAGGCTCCGACGTCGAGAGGGACGACCTCCTGTTCGTGATCGAGCGCGCGCCGTACGAGGCCGCGCTGGCCAAGGCGCGCGGAGACTACGAGCGCTCGAAGGCGACCGCCGAGCGCACGCTCGCGGACTACGAGCGCACCGCGGCGCTCCAGCAACGCGACGTGATCAGCAAATCGGAGCTCGACCACGCGCGCGCCGCGCGCGACGAGGCGGCGGCCGCGGTCATGTCGGCGAAGGCCAGCGTCGACCAGGCGGCGATCGACCTGGGCTACACGGAGATCCGCGCGCCCATCGCCGGACGCGCCGGAAAGCTCTTGCGCGACCGCGGCAATCTGGTGGGCGGCAGCGAGGAGACCGTGCTCACCACGATCGTGCAGCTCGACCCCATGTACATCTACTGGAGCCCGAGCGAGCGCGAACGGCTCGAGGTGCTGCGGCTGCGCAAGGCGGGCACCTACGTGGAGCGCGACCAGATCGAGGTGACCGCCACGCTCGCCGACGGCAGCCAGCACCCGTATCCGGGCAAGCTCAACTTCGTCGACAACGGCATCGACCCGAACGCCGGCACGCTGCGCGTGCGCGCGGTGTTTCCGAACCCCGACAAGAATCTCCTGCCGGGTCAGTACGCGAACCTGCACATCCTGGTCGGTCGCGACGTGCCGGTGCTGCTGGTGCCGGCGGCCGCGATCATCGAGGAGCAGGGCGGCAGCTCGGTGTTCGTGGTCAAACCCGACTCCACCATCGAGCCCCGCGCGGTGCAGGCGGGACAGGTGCACGAGCAGATGCGCGTGATCGATTCGGGACTCACCGCCGGCGAGCGCATCGCGGTCGACAACCTGGGCAAGCTGCGCGGCGGGATGAAGGTCAACGCCCGGGAGAGTGACTCGGCTCCCTCGTCGGAAGAGAATCCGGCGGCGCAGGCGCCGGCACCGGCGGCCGATGCCGCCGCGCGCCGCTGACGCGCTCGCGGATCCGCTCGATCACGACGTAGAACACCGGCACGACGCCGAGCGACAGGAAGGTGGCGAGCAACATGCCGCCGAACACCGCCGTGCCGAGCGAGCGCCGGCTCATCGCGCCCGCGCCCGACGCGATCACGAGCGGCACCACGCCCAGGATGAACGCGAACGAGGTCATCAGGATCGGGCGCAGCCGCACCCGCGCCGCGTGCAGTGCCGCGCGCTCGATCGACTCACCTTGCTTGCGCAGCTCCTGGGCGAACTCGACCACCAGGATCGCGTTCTTGCTGGCCAGGCCGACCAGCATGACCAGCCCCACCTGGCAGAACACGTCGTTCGCCAGCCCGCGCAGATACTGCGCGAGCAACGCGCCGAGCACCGCCAGCGGCACCACCAGCATGATCGTGAACGGCAGCACCCAGCTCTCGTAGAGCGCGGCGAGACACAGGAACACGACGATCAGCGCGAGCCCGAACACGAACGGCGCCGTGCCGCCGGCGCGCAGCTCCTGGAGTGACAGCCCCGTCCACTCGTAGCTCGCGCCCTCGGGCAGCGTCTGGTTCGCGAGCACCTCCATGTCGCGGATCGCCTGGCCCGAGCTGCGCCCGCTGGCGGCCGAGCCCGTGACCAGCGCGGTGCGGAACAGGTTGTAGTGCGAGATGTTCGACGGGCCGACGATCGGGCGCACGCCGGCCAGGGTCGAGAGCGGTACCATGTCGCCCTTCGCGTTGCGCGCGTACAGCTGAGTCACGTCGTCGGGCCTGGCGCGCGCGTCCGGCTCGGCCTGCACGACCACCCGGAACACCCGGCCGAAGATGTTGAAGTCGTTCACGTAGTAGCCGCCGAGGTAGGTCTCGAGCGTGCCGAACACGTCGGAGAGCGACAGCCCGAGCGTCTTGGCCTTGGTGCGGTCGATGTCGACGGCGTACTGCGGGATGCTCGCGCGCAGGCCCGTCACCACGCCGCTCACTTTGCCCGACGCGTTCGCGGCGTCGATCAGCTTCGAGACCTGCTTGGCGAACTGACCGTAGTCGCCGCCCGTCTCGTCCTGCACCTGCAGCTGGAAGCCGCCGGTCGTGCCCAGGCCGCGGATCGGCGGCGCGTTGAAGGCCACGATCACGGCGCTCGGGATCTGCGCCAGGTCCTTGCGCGCGCGGTCGAGGATCGGCCAGAGCGCCTCGCCGCTCGCCTTCCGCTCGTCCCAGGGCTTCAGCACGATGTAACACGACGCCGCGTTCGACGCGGCCGCGCCGGTCAGGAAGTCGGTGCCGCCGTTCACGACCGCGCTGGCCACGCCCGGGATCGCGAGCATGCGATCGACCACTTCCTTGGTGACTCCCTCGGTGCGCTGCAGGGACGAGCCGTCGGGGAGCTGCACCGACACGATGAAGTAGCCCTGGTCCTCGTCGGGCAGGAACGAGGTGGGCAGCCGGTCGTACAGGAACACGGTGACCCCGATCAGCACCGCGAACGTGCCCACCACGATCGGCCAGCGCGCCACCGCGGTCTCGGCCACGCGCTCGTAGCCGGCCACGAAGCGTTCGTAGGCCCGGTCGAAGGCCTGGAAGAAGCGACTCTTCAGCGCGCGACCACGGCGCAGGAACACCGCGCACAGCGCGGGGCTCAGCGTGAGTGCGTTGAACGCCGAGATCGCCACCGAGAACGCGATCGTGAGCGCGAACTGCTGGTAGAGACGGCCGGTCGTGCCGGGCAGGAACGCGACCGGCAGGAACACCGCCATCAGCACCAGCGAGATCGCCACGATCGGCGCAGTCACCTCGCGCATGGCGATGACCGTGGCCTCGCGCGGCGGCAGCCCGCGCTCCTCGATCAGCCGAGACACGTTCTCGACCACCACGATCGCGTCGTCGACCACCAGCCCGATCGCCAGCACCAGCCCGAACAGCGACAGCGTGTTCACGGAGAAGCCCAGGATCGCCATCAGCGCGAACGTGCCCACGAGTGACACGGGCACGGTGATCGCGGGGATCAGCGTGGCGCGGAAGCTCTCCAGGAACACGTACACGACCAGGAACACGAGCAGCATCGCTTCGAACAGCGTCCAGACCACCTCGCGGATCGACTCGGTCACGAAGCGCGTCGGCTCGTACAGGATCAGATACTTCACGCCGGCCGGGAAGCGCGGCGAGAGACGCTCCATCTCCTTGTGCACCCGGGTCGCGACGTCGAGCGCGTTGGCGCTGGGCAGCGCGAACACCGCGATGCCGGTCGAGGCCTCGCGGCCCAGCCGGCTGAAGTTCAGATAGCTCTGGGCGCCGAGCTCGACGCGCGCCACGTCGCCCAGCCGCAGCACCGAGCCGTCGGGCCGCGTGCGCAGGACGATCTGCGAGAACTCCTCGGGGCTGGTGAGTCGGCCCTTCGCCGTGAGCGCGAACTGGAAGGTCTGGCCGGCGGGCGCCGGCGGCTGGCCGAGCACGCCGGCCGCGACCTGCTGGTTCTGCTCGCGCAGCGAGCCGATCACGTCCTGCGCCGTGACCCCGAGCTTGGCCAGCTTGTCGGGGTCGAGCCAGACGCGCATCGAGTACTTGCGCTCGCCGAACGTCGCCACGTCGCCCACGCCGGGCAGGCGCTTCAGCCGATCGCTGATGTTGATGCCGGCGTAGTTCGACAGGTAGACGTCGTCGCGCGAGTTGTCGGGCGAGATCAGGTTGACGACGATCGTCAGGTCGGTGGACACCCGGCGCACGGTGAGTCCCGCGCGCTGCACTTCTTCGGGCAGCTGCGGCAGCGCCACGGCGACCCGGTTCTGGACGTCGACGGCGGCGATGTTCAGGTCGTAGCCGACCTCGAACGTGACCGTGATCGCCGAGCTGCCGTCGTTCGAGCTGTTCGACGACATGTACAGCATGCCCTCGACGCCGTTGATCTGCTGCTCGAGCGGCACGGTCACGCTGTTCTCGACCACTTCGGCGCTGGCGCCCGGATACGACGCGCTCACTCGCACGGTCGGCGGAGTGATGCGCGGAAACTGAGCGACCGGCAGGAACGGCAGACACACGGCGCCCGCGAAGGTGATCAGGATCGCCAGCACCGCGGCGAAGACGGGCCTTCCGATGAAGAAGTCGACCAAGGAGGTGGAGCGTACATCACGCGTTAGAATCGGGCCGTGCCGATGGATGTCGTCCCCTGGCTGGTGCTGGCGCTGGCTGCGATCGCCGGTGCCGTGGCCGTGTTCCGGCTCGTGCGCGAGGAGCTGCGCGCGAGCCGCGAGGAGGCGCGCGGCGCCGCCGCCGAGCTGCGCGGCGAGGTCGCGCAGCGCTTCGCCGAGACCTCGGAGGCGCTGGGCGCGATCCTGCAGGGGGTGACCCGCCAGCTGAAGGAGCTGCAGGAGGGCAACGAGAAGAAGCTCGACGAGATGCGCCACGTGGTCGACGAGAAGCTGCAGGGCGCGCTGGAGCGGCGGCTGGGCGAGTCGTTCAAGCTGGTGAGCGACCGGCTCGAGGCGGTGCAGCGCGGGCTGGGCGAGATGCAGTCGCTGGCCACCGGCGTGGGTGACTTGAAGCGCGTGCTCAGCAACGTGAAGACCCGCGGCACGTTCGGCGAGGTGCAGCTCGGCGCGATCCTCGAGCAGGTGCTCACTCCGGACCAGTACGGGCGCAACGTCCGCTGCCGGCCCGACGGGCGTGAGTCGGTCGAGTTCGCGGTGCGGCTGCCCGGCGCCGAGGGCGCGCGCCACTCACAGGTGTGGCTGCCGATCGACTCCAAGTTCCCGCACGAGGACTACGGGCGGCTGCTCACCGCGATCGAGGCGGCCGACGCCAAGGCCGTTTCGGACGCCGCCGACGCGCTCGCGCGCGCGGTGCGGCTGTCGGCGCAGCAGATCCGCCAGAAATACGTCTGTCCGCCGCACACCACCGACTTCGCGATCCTGTTCGTGCCGACCGAGGGCCTGTACGCGGAGCTCTTGCGCCAGCCCGGCTTCGTCGAGTCACTGCAGCAGGACCAGCGCGTGGTGATCGCGGGGCCGACCACACTGGCGGCGCTGCTCAACAGCCTGCGCATCGGCTTCCGCACGCTCGCGATCGAGCAGCGCGCGAGCGAGGTCTGGAAGGTGCTGGCGGCGGTGAAGGGCGAGTTCGCGAAGTTCGGCGACGTGCTCGAGCGCGTGAAGCGCCAGCTCCAGACCGCCAGCAACACGATCGAGGAGACCGGCGTGCGCACGCGCGCGATCACGCGCCAGCTGCGCGAGGTCGAGGAGCTGCCCGGCGGGCAGGTGATGCTCGACTTCGAGTCGGACGACTCACCGCGCGCATGACGACCGCGGTCCAGGAACGCGGCAAGCGGCGCGCGCGCTCCGCCCCCGAGAACGTGCTGGCGGCGGCCTTCACCTGTTTCTCGCGCTACGGCTACCGGCGAGTCTCGCTCGAGCAGATCGCGCAGGAGGCGGGCGTCTCGCGCGCGGCGCTCTATCTCCACTTCGCGAACAAGGAAGACATCTTCCGCGCCGTGTCCGGGCAGGTGCACGAGCGCGCGCAGCAGGCCGCCGAGGCCGCGGCGGGAACGAAGGGCAGGGTCGAGCAGCGGATCGCCGCCGTGCTCGACGCCAAGTACGGGAAGTTCTACGAGATCATCCACGACTCACCGCACGTCTCCGAGCTGCTCGAGGAGCGCAACCGGCTGTGCGGCGACGTGTCGGAGACCTACCGCAAGCGCTTCCTGCGCACGCTGCGCAGCGTGCTCGAGGATGCCGAGCGGGCAGGCGAGCTCGACCTGTCCGCCTCCGGCCTCGACGCGGGCGACGCCGCCGAGCTGTTCGTCGACAGCGCCAAGGGGCTCGAGATGTCGGGGGCCGCACCGCAGAACCCGGCGCGCTACCGCCGGCGGGTGGCGCGCCTGATCGGGGTGCTGGCCAAGGGCCTGGCCGCGCCTGCACCGCGCCGGGCGAGGCGCGGCTAGCTTCAAATTGACACTTTCAATCTAAAACGTCAGTCTCGGAGGAGCCTGCCCTCCCAAACCCTCGATGGAGAATCCCCGATGACGACTTCCGCCCCTCTCTCCGGCAAGACCGCGATCGTGACCGGCGCCTCGAGCGGCATCGGCCGCGCCATCGCCGAGCGGCTGGGCGCCGCCGGCGCGCACGTGTTCCTGTCCGGCCGCTCGGCCGAGCCGATGGAGGCGTCGAAGAAGAAGATCGAAGCCGCCGGCGGCCAGGCCACGCTCGTGGTCGGCAACGTGCGCGACACGAAGCAGGTCGAGTCACTGGTGGAGCGCGCCGTGCGCGACACGAAGCGGCTGGACGTGATGGTGAACAACGCCGGCCTCAGCTACCCCGCGCCGATCCTCGACGGCGATCCCGAGGAGTGGCGCGCGATGCTCGAGACCAACGTGCTCGCGCTGCTGGTCGGCTGCAAGGCGGCCGTGCGCGCGATGCGCAAGCTCGGCACGCCGGGCCACGTGGTGAACGTGTCGTCGATCGCCGCGCAGCGCCCCGACTCGGGCGTCTACGGCTCGACCAAGCACGCCGTGAACTGCATCTCGGCCACGCTGCGCCGCGAGCTCGAGGACGACCCGATCCGGGTCGTGAACGTGATGCCGGGCGCGATCGCCACGAACTTCGGCCGCAACTTCGATCCCAAGGTGATCGCCGGCATCGTCTCGGCCTCCGGCGTGAAGATCGACGTGAAGCAGGGTGAGAAGCTGCCCGACGAAGTCCTCGACAAAGCCCAGCCGCTGCTCAAGCAGCTGCTCGGCAGTCCCGAGGACGTGGCCGACGCCGTGCTCTACGCAGTCACCGCGCCCAGTCACGTGAACATCGCCGACATCGTGGTGCGCCCGCCGAAGCAGCTGGCTCTCTAGCCTGGAGCCAAGGGGGTTGGAACCGCCTGCCGCCCGCGTGGGATGATCGCGCGCATGAGCGCGCGTACGCTCCGCGGGCGGGTGGCGGTCGCGGGGATCGGCGAGTCGGAATACCAGAAGCGCGGCGGGGCCAAGGAGCCCGAGTTCGTGCTGGCGCTGCGCGCGATCCTGCTGGCGTGCGCCGACGCCGGGATCGATCCGCGCAGGGTCGACGGCTTCGCGTCCTACTCGAACGACCGCAACGAGCCGTCGCGGATCGCGGCGGCGCTCGACTGCCGCGAGCTGCGCTTCTCGAACATGCAGTGGGGCGGCGGCGGCGGCGGCGGCTCGGCGGCGGTGGCGAACGGCGCGGCCGCGATCGCGACCGGCCTGGCCGAGGTCGTGGTCGTGTACCGCGCGCTCGCGCAGGGCCAGTTCGGGCGCTTCGGTGCGGGCGCGCGGCGCGAGCACGTGGCCGGCGAGCCGGCCTTCTGGCTGCCCTACGGGCTGATGTCGCCGGCGCAGATGTTCGCGATGCGCGCGATGCGGCTGATGCACGAGCACGGGATCCGGCAGGAGGCGTTCCGCGCCGTGGCGCTCGCGAGCTACCAGCACGCGCAGCGCAACCCGCGCGCGGTCATGTACGGGCGGCCACTCACGGCCGAGGCCTACGACGCCTCGCGCTGGATCACCGAGCCGTTCCACTTGTACGACTGCTGTCTCGAGAACGACGGCGCGGCGGCCATGGTGCTGGTGTCGGCCGAGCGCGCGCGTGACTCTCGACACCCGCCGGTGTACCTGCTGGCCGCGGCCGCCGGCTCGGAGCGCCGCGCCGGCGCCGGCAGTCACAACAACCCCGACTACGCGACCGCGAGCTTCAAGACCGTGGCGCCGCGGCTCTACGAGATGGCGGGGCTCAAGCCCGCCGACGTCGACGTGGTGCAGAGCTACGAGAACTTCACCGGCGGCGTGGTCATGAGCCTGATCGAGCACGGCTTCTTCGGCTACGACGAAGCCAACGCGTTCTGCACGCTCGAGAACTTCTCGGCGCCGCACGGCCGGCTGCCGCTGAACACGAGCGGCGGCAATCTGGCCGAGTGCTACATGCACGGGCTCGAGCTGCAGCTCGAGGCCGTGCGGCAGATCCGCGGCAGCTCGACCGCGCAGGTGCCGGGCGCGCGCGTGGCGCTGGTCGGCTCGGGTCCGATGGTGACTCCGGTGAGCGACATGATCCTGGGCGCGGAGGAGACGCTGTGACTCCCGTGCTGCCCGAGGGCCTGCCCGCGCCGAGCCCGCAGCCCGACGGCCTCGACCGTCCCTATTGGGACGCCGCGAAGCGCCACCGCCTGGTGGCGCAGCGCTGCAACGCCTGCAGTGCCTGGCAGTGGAGCCCCGAGTGGATCTGCCACGCCTGTCACTCGTTCGACGTGGGCTGGGGCGAGCCGCCGGGCCGCGCGCGCATCTTCTCCTGGCAGCGCGTCTGGCACCCGGTGCACCCGGCGCTCACCGGCGGAGTACCCTACGTGGTGCTGCTGGTCGAATTTCCCGACGCGGGCGGCATCCGCATGATCGGCAACCGCGTCGGCGACCCCCGCGCGCCCGTGCCGATCGGCGCCGAGGTCGAGCCCGTCTTCGAGGACCACGGCGACTACACCTTGATCCAGTGGAGGACGACATGAGCACTCCGGCAGTCACTCCCGACCCGAACGCCTGGCGCACGGCGACGCCCGGTCACTCGAAATGGCCGCGCAGCGCCCGCGCCGGCGACCCGAACAAGTATTTCATGGTCTCGGCCGACACCCACGCGAACGAGCCCGCGAACCTGTGGCGCGAGCGCATCGACGCCAAGTACCGCGGCCGCCTGCCGCACATCGAGGTCGACGCGAACGGCGTGCGTTGGAGCGTGATGGAGGGCTTCCGCCCGCAGAAGCTGCGCGACTCACAGTTCGCGGGCGAGGACCTGATCCGCTCCAAGGCCGGCGCCGATCCAGAGGAGAGACTGCGCGACCTGCATGCCGACGGCGTCGACGCCGAGGTGATCTTCCCGAACAAGGGTCTCTCGATGTGGGCGACCAGCGATCCGGTGTTCGCGAACGCCATGTGCAAGGTCTACAACGAGTGGGCCTGGGAGACGTTCGGCCCCTACAACCACGTGCTGTCGCCCGTGGCCTGCGTCGCGACCGGCGACCTGGACGGCGCGATCGCCGAGATCGAGCGCACCGCGGCGCTCGGCTTCCGCGGCTTCACGCTGCCGTGCAAGCCGAACTGGGGCCCGCACGATGCCGAGGGACGCAACTACAACCTGCCCGAGTTCGACCGGCTCTGGGCGTGCGTGCAGGCGACCGGGAAGCCGGTCACGTTCCACGTCTCGACCGGACGCGATCCACGGGCCGCCAAGGGCAACGGCGGCGCAGTGATCAACTACGTGGCGCACTCACTCGCGCCCACGATCGAGCCGGTCGCGAACCTGTGCGCCTCGGGCGTGCTGGAGCGCTTCCCCGGCATCCGCTTCGCCGCGATCGAGGCGGGCATCGGCTGGGTGCCGTGGGCGCTGGTGGCCATGGACGAGGGCTATCGCAAGCACCACATGTGGGCCTTCCCGAAGCTGAAGGCGCTGCCGAGCGAGTATTTCAAGCAGCACGGCTACGCCTCGTTCCAGGAAGACGCGCCCGGCCTCGAGTTACTGGAGCGCTTCGGGCTCGAGAACAACTTCCTGTGGGCCAACGACTACCCGCACCACGAGGGCACCTGGCCGCACTCGGCCGAGGCCATCGAGCGCACGATGGGCGGTCTCTCCGACGGCCAGCGCGCGAAGGTGCTCGGGCTGAACGCCGCCAAGCTGTTCGGGTTCGAGCTGCCGAAGTCACACTAGAAGGCGAAGCCGATTCCGGCGGTGTAGACGAAGCCCTCGTGCTGGTGGCCGTAGAGCCCCCCGTCGCCGAGCGGCATGCGGATCGCCAGGCGCAGCCAGGGCGCGCGCTGCTCGGGATTCGAAGTGAGTGGGATCTCGAGCACCGGCGTCGCATACACGATCGTGCCGCCGCTGTGGTCATAGTTCACTCCGCGGAACTGATCCTTTTGGTTGTAGCGCAGGTTGAGCTCCGCACCGGGCCGCACCAGCAGGCCGCCGAACAGCGGAAAGGCCTCGCTGGTCGCGATCAGGTTGGCGAGGAACACGTCGCCGTACTCGTAGTGGAGTGACCCCTCGGTGTTCACGCGGTAGAACAGGCTGCCGTAGAGCGCGAAGTGCTCGAAGTGGTGACCGGCGCCCAGGCCGAAGCCGAAGTCCCACGAGCCTGTGCCCACCTGGATGTGCGGGTCGCTCTCGCCGGCGATCGTCTTCGAGCTCTGGCCGGTCGGCGCCTTCACCATCGCGCGCACGTCGACCCACGAGATCGGGTTGTGCTCGAGGTCCTGCCAGATCGTGCCGTTGACGTAGAACGCCGCGTCGCCGAAGCCGTGGTTGTTGTGGTCCTGCGAGACGCCGTCGTGAGTCTCGGTGATGGTGATCCATTTGAACGGCACGCTGGCCGAAAGCGTGAGCCGGGAGATCGGCGTCCAGCTGGCGTATGCGGTCAGCTCCTTGTCGAAGCTGCGCTCGCGGTCGCCGGGAGGCGGCGGCTCCTCCGGGTCGTCGGGCAGCACGCCGCTCGACTTGGTCGAGACCAGGCCCTCGAGATAGAAGCTGAACGCGCCGTGCGGCTGCGCGTTCGAGCCCGAGCTCGAGAACAGCGGGTCACCGCACTGACAGACCGAGCAAGCGAAGCTGCGTGAGACGGGGAACGAGACGGAGCACGCCGCGGCGATGAACGCCACGACGCGATGCAGACGCGAGAACATGCTCGCACCTCCTTCGAGCTGAAGACGAAATCGAGTAGTCGAATTCGCGAGATCAGCTGAAGGCGATCGGAACGTGGTCGATGCCGCGCGGCGGCGCGCTGGGTACGTGCGAGTGAGTCGCGAGCGGGGGCGCCGGCTTCCCGGCGCGGGGCAGGCTGGCCAGCGCTTGGGGCGCAGCCGGCTGAGAGATGCCGACACCGATCAGTGTCGGAGCGTGCTGGCCGCAGCCGCAGGGGCAGGGCGCGCGCCAGACCAGGTCGTTCGGCGCGGCGGCGGGCGGAGAGGTCGCGAGCGCGATCAGACAGGCCGAGCCGTCGTACAACACCGCGCACAGCGCCAACAGGGCGAACCAGCGTGCGGAAAGGCGAATCACCTAGGCCTCGTCCGCCTCGAGCGCTTCCAGCACGCGCGCCGGGTGCTCGTCGGCCTTGGGCACGCGCTTCCAGTGCTTGCGCACCACGCCGTCGGGGCCGATCCAGACCGTCGAGCGAATCACTCCGCGGGTCTTCTTGCCGTACAGCACCTTGTCGCCGTAGGCCCCGTACTTCTCCATCACCTCGTGCTCGGGATCGGAGAGCAGCGGGAACGGCAGCTTGTACTTGGTGCGGAACTTCTGGTGCGCGGGCCCGCCGTCGGGCGAGACACCGAGCACCACGGCGTTCTTCTTGCCGATCTCGCTCCACAGGTCGCGGAAGCCGCAGGCCTCCTTGGTGCAGCCCGGGGTGTCGTCGCGCGGGTAGAAGTAGAGGATCACGTTCTTGCCCGCGTAGTCCGCGAGCTTGACCTTCTTGCCGTCGCCGTCCACGAGCGTGAACGCCGGCGCCTTCTTGCCTTCCTCGACGGGCACGCGCCGATGCTACCTCAATCGAAGCTGCGCCGGGTGGACGAAGACGAGCCGCGCGCGGCCAGCCACTGGTTCGCGCGCTCGACGCGACACACACCGCCGCTGCAGAAGATGGCGTTGAAGATCTGCGCGCCGACCTGCGAGCCGGTGGTGTGCCAGCGCCGCTGCTGCACGACCAGGACGGCGATCGCGATCTTCGGGTGATCGGCGGGCGCCAGCCCGATGAACCACTCGTAGCGGCCGGGGGGCGCCTTGCCCGAGAGACTTCCGGTCTTGCCGGCGATCGTCATCTCGCGCAGCAGCGGCCGGCCGTAGATGCCGTGGAAGGCGCGGCGAGCCGTGCCGCTCTGCGTGGTCTCGGTCATCATGTCGCGCAGCTGGGCGGCGGTGGCCGCGGGCAGCACCGTCTCGGCCGCGCCGCGCGGCGGGAGCGCCAGCTCGTGACCCGCGGCGTCGGTGACGCGCGCGATCCAGTGCGGCGCGACGCGCTTGCCGTCGGCCAGCGTGGCCGCGATCTCGGCGGCGTGCAGCGCCGTGATGCGCAGGCCCGCGAGCCCGCAGCCCAGCTTGCCCAGCGCGAAGCGGTCGCCGTCGGGCTCGTCGGCCTCGCCCGGCGCGTGGCCGGGCCCGGGTGACTGCAGCAGCCCGAAGCGCTTGAAGGTCTCGAGCAGCCGGCTCGTGCCCAGGTCGTTCACCGCGATCTGCGCGAAGCACTGGTTGTTCGAGGTGGCGAGCGCGCGCTCGAGCGTGATCTCGGTGCCGCGGCGCGGCGGCGTGAGTCGCGAGGGCGTGAGTCGATAGGGGCTGCCCACGAAGTGACAGGTGCGGTTTACCACGCCCGGGACGTCCTGCAGCGCGGCCGAGGCGGTCACCACCTTGACCAGCGACGCCGCGGGGTAGAGCTCGTTCGGCGGCAGACGGCGTGGGTCTGTGCCCGCGTAGGCCAGCACCTCGCCGTTGGCCGGGTCGAGCACGACGGCGAGTCCGAGCTGCACGCGCCCGCGCGCGAAGATGTCGTAGATCGCGTCGGTGAGTCCGGCGTCGAGCGTGTACTCGACGCGTAGCGGCCCCGTCGTTGCAGCCCCGGCCGGCGCCGGCACCAGCTCGACGATGCGCGGCCCGCGACTCACCTGCACCGAGCCGCCGTTGGCCACCAGCCGCGCGGCGCCGCCGCCCGGCGGCGGGATCGGGACGCGGCGCAGGATCGCCTCGGGTGCGCGTCCGTTCGCGGACGGTGCCGGTGCCGGAGCTGCTTCGGGCGCGGCCTCGGGCGCGCTCGGGCGCTCGGGCAGCGGGCTCGGCTCGGGCAGCTCGGGCTCGACCGGGTCGGCGGGGTTCGCGTCGCCGTCGTCGCTCCCGGCGGTCGGCGGCAGCGCACTCACCGACGGCAATGGGGCGCTGTCGCCGGGACGCGTCGCCGCCCGGCCGAACGGGCTCGCGAACAGCGCGTAGCCGACGACGCAGAAGAGCAACAAGCCCGCGGCGATCGTGAGTCGGCCGCGCAGCAACATGCGCGGCCGCACGACGTGCGGATCACCTCTCACGCGACCTCCCCCGGAGTCCTCTGCGTTTTAGCCCCATGTCGAGTGCCCCGCCAGAGCGCCCCAATGCTCCGCCGGCTTCGGTCTCGGCTAAGATGGGCGCCCGATGGCGAAACGGTGGGTTGGGGCGCTCGGGATCGTCTCGTTCGTCTGGCTGTTCCTGGCGCCGCAGCCGGCTGCCGCCGAGGCCTCGGATCCGATCGCGGCGGTGCGCGATTGCCTGAAGCGCAACGTGCCCAAGAAGTCGAGCTCGCAGACCGTTCACTTCACCTCGTACGACCGGATCGGGGGCTCGCGCGAGTTCCGCGGCAGGATCATGGGCAAGACCATGGGCGACGGCACGCGCCGCGCGAAGCTGTGCATCAGCCAGCCCAACGAGATGCGCGGCTCCGAGGTGCTGTCGATCGAGGTCAAGGGCGAGCCGCCGCAGAACTTCCTCTACACGAGCGAGTTCCGGAAGGCGAAGCGGGTCTCGGGAGACGGCGCCGGCGGAAGCTTGTTCGGCACCGACTTCACCTACGAGGACCTGCAGCGCTTCATGCAGCTGAACCGGCCCGAGTCAAGCGAGAGACTCCCCGACGGCGAGCTCGACGGCCGGGCCGTCTTCATCGTCCAGAACAAGCCCAGCGACCCGACCGCGTCCTCCTACAGCAAGGTGCTGAGCTACATCGACAAAGAGACCTGCGTGGTGCTGAAGAGTGAGTCGTACGAGTCGGACCGCCTGCGCAAAGTGCTGAGCGCCAAGCCCGAGGGCATGTATTTCGAGAACGGCGTGCACGCCCCCACCGAGGTCGAGATGAAGGACGTGCGCGACCAGACGCGGACGCTGGTCGCGATCGAGGACTTCGACGTCGACGGCACGCTCGACGACCGCAGCTTCGAAGTCAGCGAGCTCGGGCGCCACTGCCGCTGACTCACCATGCTCTGGCTCGCGCGCGCGCTGCTGTGGCTCGTGATCTCGGCAGGACTGCTGCTGGCGGGCTTCACGGTGCTCGCCGCCGTTCTGCTGGTACCCGGGGTGATCGCGCACGGCGGCCCGCCGGCGCAGCTGCAGCGTGAGGCGCTGGGTACCCTGTATTCGGGCCTGGTGGTGCAGGCGCTGCTTCCCGAGCTTGCGCTCAGCGCCGTGCTCTGGCTGATCGCGACGGGCGCCTTCCCGATCCTCGATCGCAGCTGGCCGGCACTCTGGGGCGGCACCTTCGTGCTCGCCGCCGCCGCGTTCCCGCCGGTCGGGCACTACATGTTCGCGATGTGGCAGCCGACCCGCCCCCGGGACTACGCCGTCACCTTGCTCCTGCTAGCGGGCGCAGCGACGGCCGCGCTCTTGATCCCCCGCGCCATCTCGCCCGTGCTCGGCCCGGGATGTTTCACCAACACCGCGAAGCGCGGTATCGTGCGCGAGCCATGAACGAACCGATCCAGCCGGTGAAACGCCCGCGCGGGCGTCCTCCGCTGCCCCGCGCGGGTCAGCGGCAGCGCCTGGTCGATGCGGCAATTCGCGCCTTCGACCGCACCGACGGCGAGAAGCTGACCGTCTCCGACATCGTGGCGGAAGCGGGGATGTCGTCGCGGACGTTCTACGACCACTTCGAGTCGAAGGACGATCTGATCGCCGAGATCTTCCTGTCGCAGGCGCGGCGCTTCGTGGCCGCGCTGATGTCGATCGCACAGCGCACGCGCGGGCCGGTCGAGCGCTGCGACCAGGCGCTCGAGGCCTTCTTCGAGCTGTTTCCGGCCGCCTCGGCGATCGATTTCGAGCGCCTGGGCGGCGACGCCGGCGAGCGCGTGCGCACCGAGCGCCGCCGCTGCGTCAACCTGATCACCGACGGGATCGTGAGCGAGCTCGAGCGCATGCGGCAGAGCGGCTCGCTCAGTCACGCCCCCGACCGGGCCCGGATCGAGCTGATCCTGACCGGGATCGAAGGTCTGTCCATGCGCTACTACAGCGAGGGCAGACACGCGGAGTTCGACCAGCTCCGCCCCATGATTCGCGAGTTGCTCCTGCGCGCCACCGGCTTCTGACCCTACCCGCGCTCCGGAACGATCAGCGAAGAGATTTGAAAACTACGTCTTCTTTTTTTCTTCCTTTTCAAAGTGACGTCGTGTAAAAGACCCGCAGGAGGGACTTCGCATGAACGTTCGTATGCGAGCGCTCAGTCTGGTGGTCAGCGCGGCTGCGCTGGTCGCGACCGGGTGCGGGAATCTCACGATTCGAAGCTGGGTCAACGTCGTCACGGATCAGAGCTCGGGTCAGCTCTTCCAGGACCCCTTCACCTTCACGTTCGAGCAGCTGCAGGGTGGGTTCCAGGGAGCGATCTCGCTCGACACGACCACGCTGCCCGGCCCGGTGAACGGAACGATTGTCGTCGATGACGTCCGGGTGATGGCCAACACCGAGAGCATTCTCGGTGTGGTCTGTATCTGGGGAGACCCGAACAATCCGTCGCACGGCACGGTGAATCTCGACATCTTGAACAGCAAGGGCTCGGCCACGCTCACTCTGAACCTCAGGGCGACCGCAGCGCTCGCGGATTTCCTGCAGGTCGACCCCACCAACGTCTCGCAGACGGCGACGTTCCCGCTGAACGGCGTGGGCATCGCGCAGCTCCTGAACGCGGCCAGCACGGGCTCGTCGGACGGGCTGTTCCAGTCCACCGCCAGCTTCTCGGGCGACGCCACTGTGATCGACTTGCCGGCGACGTTCACGCTCGACCTGGCGGTCTCGAACACGTCGACGCCGCCGAGCTTCGACCCGGCGCTGCTCCCCAAGTGCGCGAAGCACTTCGCGGAGCAGGGGACCGACGTGTTCTACGGCGTGAACTCGAAGGGCAGCTACCTGCTCGCCGACAAGGGCGATCACCCGCAGCCGCCCACGATCATCAAGCTCGCGGATCTCGGCGCGGTGCCGGGCAACACGCTGAAGATCGCGCGCGTCGGCACCTACGACGACATCACCGAGCTGAAGGACGGAAACGCCACCAAGGTGGGCGCGGTGTTCAGCGCGACGAACGTGGTCAAGGCCGACAACAAGCAGAACCGCATTCCGGATGCGATCGACGCCGGAACGGACGTGACGACCAGCCCGTTCCTGCGCTGTCTCATCTTCCCGCTCTGCACGATCGTACCGACCGACATCCCGCAGGACTTCGCGGTCACGAACAGCCCCACGGTCACCATTCCGGCCGGTGCGCAGTACCTGATCGTCGCGCCGATTCCGGACTCGGGGAAGTGGGGTGACAACTCCGGCTTCGGCCTGGGTGTCTCGCTGACCGTGAATCCGTCCTAGCGCCCCGACACTTTCCTTTATAGTGGGCGCTCGAAAGAGCGCCCACTATGAAGGGGGGAGCGCTTGCAGCGAGTCTTCCGACTGATTTCCCACCAGCCGTGGCTGGTGTTGGGAGCCCTCCTCGCGATCACCGTTTTCTTTGCTGCGCCGCTCGTGGACGTGCAGCACCGGCGCCTGCGGCTGGACGTCGACATGTCGACGAACCGGCTGCTGCCCGAGAACCAGCCCGGCCGCACGTTCTACGACTACGTGCGCAAGGCCTTCGGCAGCGACGAGACCATGGTGGTGGCCGTCGCCGCCGAAGACATCTTCACGCACGACGTGCTGTCGCGAATCGCGCGCATGTCGGATCGCCTGGCGCGCGTGGAAGGCGTGCACCACGTCGTGGCGATCACGAACGTGGCCAACGTGCGCGGCACCGAGGACGGCATCGACGTCCGGCCGTTCGTGAAAGACATCCCGACCGATCCCCAGGCGCTCGAGAAGCTGAAGCACGAGGCCCTGGGCAACCCGATCTACGCCGGCAACCTGATCTCGAAGGACGCCAAGACCGCTGCGATCGTGGTCGAGTTTCTCGACTTCTCCGACCGCGACTTCATCGACAAGGGCATCGACGACGAGATCGACCGGATCGCGCGCGAGGAGGCGGGTCCGGTCGAGGTGTACGTGACGGGCGGCCCGCACCTGAAGGTGGCGCAGGTCCGCTATCAGCTCGGTGACCTGCGCGCCAGCATCCCGCTCGTGGTGGGCGCGCTCGCGATCGTACTGGCGCTCTCGTTCCGTACGCTGCGCGGAGTGATTCTGCCGCTGCTCGCGGTGACCGTGGCGCTGATCTGGACGCTCGGCTTCGAGGCCTGGCTGGGCAAGCAGCTCACGATCACCACCGTGCTCGTGCCGCCGATGCTGATCATCCTGGGCGTCGCCTACTCGGTGCACGTGATCTCGGAGTACTACGACATGATGCGCCACGACCGGCGCACGAGCTCGCAGGAAGCCGTGCATCACGTGCTGAAGGACGTGACTCTGGCGGCGCTGCTCACCGGCGGCACCACGGCGGCGGGCTTCTACTCCGAGGTGCTGACGCCGATCACCGCGATCCAGGAGTTCGGTTACATGTCGGTGGTGGGCGTGCTGGCGACGCTCGTCGTGTCGCTCACGCTGACTCCCGCGCTGCTCTCGGCGCTCGGACGCCCGCGCCGCATGGCGCACTCCGAGGAGGCCGAGGAGGACAGCTTCTTCGGCCAGCTGATGCAGCGGCTGGCCGAGTTCGACCTCCGCAACAAGCGCGCGATCTTCTGGTTCTGGGGCGCGGCCACTCTGCTCTCGTGTCTCGCGGCTACGCGCCTGGTCGTGGGCAACGAGAGCCTGCGCTTCCTGCCCGAGCGCTCGCAGCAGCGCCGC
>Ga0335080_10000463_pt1 | contig 37037 bp, 28 predicted proteins | sample Lox_Sample_34_FD_206720 | JGI IMG/M metagenome (GOLD analysis project Ga0335080, IMG submission 206720) | Soil microbial communities from Loxahatchee National Wildlife Refuge, Florida, United States - Lox_Sample_3.4 | ecosystem: Environmental > Terrestrial > Soil > Wetlands | place: USA... | reverse complement strand
TGGCGTGAGGCCGGCGGACGAATCACCGCGGAGGAGATGCAGAGGCAGGTTCGCGACGATGGCTGCCACTTCGAGCAGTCGATCTATTATCACGTTTACGCCCTGGACTTTTTTTTGCTGCACCGCGTGCTGGCAGGCGGGAGCGCGGGATACGACGAGCGGCTGCAGCGGATGGCGGAGTTCCTTCATGCGGTGATGGGCCCACCGGGGACGCTGCCTCTGATCGGCGACGATGACGGCGGCCGGCTGTTTCATCCCTACGGCGATCGCATGCAATTCGGCCGCGCCACTATGGCCACCTGCGCGGCCCTGTTCCGGCGGCCGGAATGGCTACGCACCCGGAAGGACCTGCTTCCACAAGCGGCGTGGTGGCTGGGCGAGACAGGGCTGGAACCACGGCCCGCGGCCTCTGATGGCTTTGAATCGCGCTTGTTCCGCAATTCGGGCATCGCCGTGATGGCGTCGGGCGGGGCGCACATCGTAATCAAGGCCGGAGGGTTTGGCGAAGGATCGGGCGGGCACAGCCACTCTGACGCGCTGAGCCTGGTAGTGCGGCTAGACGACAGGGAAATTCTGATCGACCCGGGAACCTTCACCTACGTTGCCGACCCCGTCGAGCGGGACCGATTCCGGGGATCGGCGGCGCACAATACGATCGCGGTCGATGGCCACGACCAGGCGGTGCCCGCGGGACCGTTCCGCTGGCGCGACAAACCGGCAGTCAAGATCCGCGACTGGGCCTCCAGCGGTGAAAGCGATTGGCTGGATGCGACGTGCGCTTACGGGGGATTCGTCCATCGACGCCGATTTCTGTTTGCCAAGCCGGCAGCGCTGGTGATCGTGGATTCGGTGGAAGGTCTGGCGGGCGAGCATACGATCGAGCAGTTCTGGCACGCGGGCTGGCCGGAGGAAGAGCGGCGTTTCAGCTTCAGCGCGGCGCCGGAACGCGTGGACGCGTGGCGGTCGCGTGCCTTCGCGACCCGCGAGCCGTCGCCGGCATTGCGCGTGACGGCGAGGGGTACGCTTCCGCTCCATTTAGCCGCTGTGGTCGACCTCTCCGAAGCGCCAGAGAGGAAGCTGGTCACGCTGGAGATCAGCGAAGGGACGTGCCTGGTGAAGTGGGGCGCCTCCGCTTTCCGCGTGATGCCGTAGCGCCGGGCTTGCTTGCTACATTGGAATCTGGCGCGCGCATGAAACAGGTGGTCCGCAGAGGGTTGAAGGAGATCATAGTGGACGAAGTGCCGGATCCGGTGCTGGCGCCTCACCACGTGCTGGTGCGCCCGCTGTATTCGCTGATTTCCAGCGGCACCGAAACGGCGAGTATCCACCGCGACAGCCTGTTGAAGGAGGCGGCCGATAATCCTTCTCATCTGCGCAAGATCTGGGACGTCGCGATGAAGACTGGGCCGCTGGCCACTCTGGCCGAGGTGCGCGCCAAGTTCAGCGAATACGCAGTGCTGGGGTATTCCGGCGCGGGCGTGGTGGCGGCGCGGCACGCCACGGTCACGGACCTCGAAATCGGCCAGCGCGTCGCATATGGGGGCGAAGGCACGGGCCACGGCGAGACCATCCTGGTGGGACGGAACCTGGCGGCGCGCATGCCCGACGCCCTGGGCTGCGAGCAGGCTTGTTTCGCCACGCTGGGCAGCATCGCGATGAACGCGGTGCGCACGGCGCGCATCGAACTGGGCGACGTGGTGGCGGTAATCGGGCTCGGCCTGGTGGGACAGCTTGTGGCGCAACTTGTACGGCTGCAAGGCGGCGTGGTGGTAGGAATCGATCTCAACCCGCGGCGCGTAGACATGGCTCGGTCGCTGGGAACCGAACACGGCGCGGCGGGCGAGAGCGCGGTGGAGGCGGTGCGCGCCATCACGGACGGCCGCGGCGTGGATTGCGCCATTGTGGCGGCGGCGGCGAAATCGCCCGCTCCGGCGCAGCACGCGCTGGCACTGTGCCGCGATCGTGGACGGATCTGCATCGTGGGCGCCGTGGGCATGGAGTTTCCGTGGAACGACATGTACCTGAAGGAAATTCAGCTCTACATGTCCCGGGCCTACGGGCCGGGCAGCTACGACGCATCCTATGAAAAGCAGGGGCGCGATTATCCGCTACCCTACGTGCGCTGGACGGAGAACCGCAACATGGAGGAGTTCCTGCGCCTGCTGGCCGCCGGCCGTGTGGATGTGCGCCCGCTAATCACCCACGAGTTTCCCCTGTATGAGGCGGCCAAAGCTTACGATACGATCCTCGACTCTTCCACGGGGAGCCTCGCGGTGTTGCTGAAATACCCGGCGGCGTCGGAAGGCGATCCGGTGGCGGCATTCCGGCCGCTGCGCAGTGTGGCTACTCCCGGCGAGCCGCGTGCCAAGGCGCAAATCGAGTTCGCGCTTGCCGGGGCGGGGAACCTGGCCAAGTGGGAGCATCTTCCCAACATCAAGAGGATGGCAGGCGTCAATCTGCGCGCGGTGTATTCGGCCGGCGGCGTGCGCGGGAAGAGCTATGCGCTGCGCTTCGGCGCGGCGTATGCATGCTCGGAGTACGAAGAGCTGCTCAAAGACCCTCAGGTGGACGCGGTTTTGATCGCCAGCCGCAACCAGCACCACGCGCCGCAGGCCCTGGCGGCGCTGCGCGCGGGCAAGCACGTCTTCGTCGAGAAGCCGATGGCGCTGACCGCGGCCGAGTGCAGCGAGCTTTCCGCGGCTGTCGAGGAATCGGGATGCAGGCTCACGGTTGGTTTTAACCGCCGTTTCGCTTCCTACTATCGCGAATTGAAGCACGCGCTCGATCGACGCGCCGCACCGGCAGTGGTGCAGTGCCGCATCAATTCGCCGGGGATCTCCGGCTCCTACTGGATGGCCGACCCCGCGATCGGCGGCGCGATTCTCGGCGAGGCGTGCCACTTTATCGATTTGATGTACTGGCTGCTGGCGAGCGAGCCGGTCAGCGTTTCGGCCTATTCGCTGCCTACCGGCAAAGCCGATCCGATCGGCGAGAACAATCTGGTGGCAGCGTTCCGCTTTGCCGACGGCTCGATCGGGAACCTCACCTACTGCACGGTGGGCAGCAGCACCTCCGGGGGCGAGCGGGTGGAGGTGTTCGCACAGGGTGTGGGCGCGTTCACCGAGGATTTCAAGCGTGCGGGCGTGCACACGGGCGTTCGCCGCACCAAATCGCGCATCTGGCCGGACAAGGGGTATGCCGCGCAGATGGCCGATTTCGTGGAGAGCATCCGTCAGGGCCGTCCGCCCGCTGTGACGGTGTACGACGGCATTCGGGCCACACTGGGGTGCCTGGCCATGCTCGAATCGGCCAAACGCGGAGAGCCGGTGGCGCTGGGCCCGGTATGAGAGTGGTTCAGCTCGGACCTTACCCGCCGCCTCACGGCGGTGTGCAGACCAACCTCGTCGCCATCCGCGATCTTCTGCGAGGCACCGGCCACGAATGCGACGCGATCAACCTGACGCGGTTCCGGCGCGAAAACGCAGACGGTGTGTATTATCCGACGAGCGCGCGAGAACTTGCCGGGCTGCTGTGGAGGCTGCCCGCCGACATCCTGCACCTGCATTTCGGAGGAGACCTCACGCCGCGCCTCCTCGGCCTGCTCTGCCTTTGTACGTTGCTGCCGGGCAGAAAGACGGTTCTTTCATTTCACTCCGGCGGCTACCCGGGCTCTCCCGCCGGCCGCACCGCGGCTCCGAGCACGTTGCGCGGGTACGTCTTTCGCCGGCTCGACGGCGTGATCGCGGTGAACCCGGAGATCGCAGCGATGTTTCGCAAGTTCGGCGTTTGCGAAGAACGGATTCGCACGATCCTGCCTTTCGTGGTGCGGCCGCCGGATCCCGCCGTTCCAATGCCTCGAGTGTTGGCCGATTTCTTCGCCGCGCATCAGCCGGTGCTGCTCACGGTGGGCCTGCTCGAGCCGGAATACGATTTGCCGATGCAGATCGACGTGATGGGAGAGATCATCGCGCGCTTCCCGCGAGCGGGCCTGGTGATTGCGGGAGCCGGCAGCCTCGAAGAGGGCCTTCGGCGTCAGATTGACGGCAAGCCGTACGCGGATCATGTTCTGCTGTACGGCGACATGCCGCACCCGGTCACCCTGCGCGCGACTCTCGAGTGCGACGCTCTCCTGCGGACTACTCGATATGACGGCGATTCGGTATCGGTGCGGGAGGCCCTCTACCTGGGAACGCCGGTGATCGCCACCGATAATGGGCTGCGGCCGGCTGGGGTCGTGTTGGTTCCACCGTCCGATCCCGTTCGGCTTCGCGACGCGGTCTGCGAGCTTCTGTCGCGCGGGTGCGGACGCCAGGCCCCGGCGGGCGACGGACAGGAGAACGTCCGGCTGGTGGTGGACTTTTACCGGGAGTTGCTGGCTACCAAAGGCGAAGCGGGATATCGCCGGGCGTGAATGCCAGACCCAGGCGGACGCTGTACTGCCACAGGTTGTAATTGTGGAAATCTGTGCTGCCGTATTTCCGCGCCGCGAAAGTTAAGACGCCGTTGGTCGCACGGAAAAAATGCCGGCTGCCGCTGAGGTTGATCACGACGCTCGAATAGTTGCCTTGCACGTTCGCCACCGAGTCTGACGCCATGTAACTAACTCCGGAGGTAATGGCCCATTTCTTCAATCCAGTGTAGGAATATCCGCCTGAGACCATGGTTGAGGTCGAGGTCAGGAACAGACCGTTCCCCGGCGTGACCGAGTGACCGCCGGACGCGTAGATCACACCGCGCGGGACGACCTTCGAGATGCGCGCGGTAACGCTCGGGATGTAATCCACGAAGTAGGACACCTGCGAGGAAACGCAAGGTGCGCCGGGCGCGCAGATGATGGCCGCAATCGCGGGATCTATGGGTACATCCTGCAGGAACTTGTTTTCGAAGCGCGTGAACCCGCCGGTGGCGGAGAACTCGACAGTACGGGTGAGGCGTACGGCATAGCTCGCCACGACGGTATGCATGTCCGTGCTGCTGAAAATTCCGGTAAAGGAGTAGTGCGTGTAGTTGTACCCGACTCCGAGGGTACTGCCCCGGCTGATGCGGTACTGAATGTCGCCGCGCGCCGCCGCGCCGGTGTTGCCGTACAAGGCATCGGAGCGCCGTCGCACCAGGAAACCATCCCCGCCGATGTCGAAAGACAGACGCGTCGATCTTTGGATCATGAGGTCTGCCTGGGTGCTCAGGTACACCGTGCGGTTGTCGTAAAAATCGTTGGTGGGTACATAGGTAGTGGAGGGATCGAAAGGAACGGTTTGCTGGAGAACGGGAAGGCCGAAGTTGTCCGTAAAGATACCAGCGTTCTCGCGTAAAGAAAACATCACGTGACGCGAGAGTAAGTGGGTGACGCTGAGCAGGAGCAGCTCGTTGCTGCCGTCGTAATAGGATTGCGAAGGGTAGTGGTTAAACCCGGCACGGAAGTCCAGGCCGACGGTGGTGTGTTTCCAGGAATGGAAGCCGCTGATGCCGGCGTTGGCTTCTATGGCCGCTCCGCTGGAATTGACGGGATTGCCATTCGGATCGACCGAAACACCGTTGAGGCCGGTGTCGTATCCGAACGTAATCGAGAGGTAGGGGCGGAAGTCGATCTGGTTGGGCGCCATCGCGACAGGGGCCTGTCCACGGGTAAGCACCGCCGGACCTCCGTATTGTGCGAACACGGGTGCGAGGCTCGCGAAAGCGACTGCTATCCTTTGAAAAAGGCGCACCTTCCGAGTCTGACGCGAGCTTTGGAGGTGTGTCAAGTTATCGCGGGACTAGGCGGGATATCTCTCACCATTAGTTTTGCGTGTGGCTGACGCGCGTTTCCCCCCAGAGCTTGCGCGCCGGAACAAACACGATGCAGACCGCAAATAGCGCCGCAATCATGAGGACGATGAACGTTCGTGCGGGAGAAGTAAGCCGTTTCAGCGGCCAGCCGTCGGCAACCAAGGGGTCCAATAGTCCCAGCCCGTAACCCGCCGCTTGCGCTCCGCCGGCCCAGTAATTCCAGGGCTCGGCCATGAACAAAGTCGCACCAGCCGCGGCGATCAAAGCCCAGGGCATGATGAGCCGCGCCAGCTTGTGCGAGACAAAGTGAATCCACATACGATTGTGCGGCCCGAGCAGCGCGGGGTACTGGCCGATCACCTGGCAGACGCCGGCTTGCGTGCGGACCTTGCGGCGGAATTCGCTGGATAGCTGGGTGGGGTAGTCGAACGCGCGAGCAGATTCGTCGAGGATCACGCGGTAGCCCGCGAAGAAAGCGCCGATCGGAAGGTACATATCGTCAACCAGCGAGTCCTCGGGAATCGGGCGCGCCAGGCTGCGGCGCATGGCGTAGATGCAACCGGTGGCGCCGGGAATCGAATCCAGCCGGCTCAGGTTTTTTCGAATGAACTTTTCGTACTTCCAGTACATGCCGACGCTGGCCTGTTCCTGGTCGGCGCCAGTGGCGATCATCAATTCTCCGCTGGCGACGCCCACCTGCGGGTCGGCGAAACAATCCACGAGGTTGGCAAGGCTGTCCGGGTGAAGCGCCTGGCGAACATCGGTGAAGAAGAGGATCTCGCCCGCGGCCTGGCCGATGGCGGCGTTCAATGCAGCGGCTTTGCCGCCGCGGGACAGAGGCAGAAACCGGAGCGTGGCGCGGCCGGGAAAATGGTCCACGAAGTCGCGGGTGCCATCCGTGGAGCCGTCGTCCACCACCAGGATTTCGATCAGCTCCGCCGGATATTTCAGGGCCGCGATGGACTGCAGCTTTGGCCCGATCCAGTGGGCTCCGTTGTGGACCGGGAGAATGATGGATACGGTGGTCCGCAGCGGTCCTTTGTGGACCTTGCGGCCGTGAAGCCGCGCCAGCAATCCCAGCATCAGAGGATAGCAGGCGACGGTATACACGCAGAACGCGACGGACAGCAGAAAAACCACGGCCGCGATGTTCGCCGTCATTGCCGGGAGGTGAATGAGGCGCCGGGCGCGCGCCCCCCGCCGTGTGCGAGGTTCCGGGCGCGGTCGTGAAATGATGCCGTCACCAGCGCGGTAGAAGGCGATGGATCGCTCACCTGAGCCCGCCCCCGCATGAGGTAGAGAATGACCGCCTGACCAAAGTCTATCCCTCGGCTAAACCGCCCGCAAAAATCCGACGGATTGCTCTCTATTATAGCTCTGGCAAGCCCGGCATCCGCTGGTAGTGCGGCACGTGAGGGATCCCGAGTTCAACAACTTGATCAGACGTGGCGACAGGACGCTACCTTGCGGTCGCGGCTCTGATCGCGGCGCCCGGATGTGGCGAATCAGTTGAAACCGCCGACGGTTATTCCTTTCGCGTTCGGGTTGTTATCCAGACGCTGCCAGCCGGGACAGCTCGAGCTGCTGCCGCAAGGCGGGCCGGTGTAGTGCCAGATGGACCCGTCATTGTGGAACTGATAGATGTGGGTACCGCTGGAGGCAATGGCGACGGCCGCGCGGTTGTTGTCGAGCATCTGCCAGCCGGGGCAGGAGGAAGCGCTGTTGCACGGCGTGCCGGTGTGGAGCCAGATGGAGCCGTCGTTGTGGAGCTGCACCAACTCCTTGCCGCCCGCTGCGATCGCCGTGGCCGCGCGGTTGTTGTCGAGCATCTGCCAGCCGGGGCAGGAAGCAGCGCTGCTGCACGGCGTGCCGGTGTGGCGCCAGATGGAGCCATCGTTGTGGAGCTGGTACACATCGTTGCCGCCGGCTGCGATGGCGGTGGCGGCGCGGTTGTTGTCGAGCATGATCCAGCCGGGGCAGGAGGTCGGGCTGCCGCACGGGGTGCCGTTGTGGCGCCAGATGGAGCCATCGTTATGCAACTGGTACAACTGGGTGCCGCCGGCCGCGATGGCGGTGGCGGCGCGATTGTTGTCGAGCATGATCCAACCGGGGCAGGAGGCGCCGCTGCTGCACGGGATACCGGTGTGGCGCCAGATGGAGCCATCGTTGTGCAACTGATAGACCTGCGAGCCGCCGGATGCGATGGCGGTTGCGGCGCGGTTGTTATCGATCATAAACCAGCCGGGGCAAGACGAACCGCTGCTGCACGCGGTACCGTTGTGGCGCCAGATGGAGCCGTCGTTGTGCAGTTGATAGAACTGGCCACCGGAAGCCGCGGCGGCGACGGTGGCGCGGTTGTTATCGAGCATCGCCCAGCCGGGGCAGAAATCGCCATCGCAGGGAGTTCCGGTGTAGCGCCAGAGGGAGCCGTCGTTGTGCAACTGGTAGACCGGGTCGGTGTGCAATTGATAAACGTTGTTGGCCGCGGCGACCAAGCCGGTCAGCGGATTGTTGTCGAGCATCTGCCAGCCGGGGCAGGACGTGCCGCTGCACGCCGTGCCCGTATAGCGCCAGATCATGCCGTCGTTATGCGATTCGTACAACTGATCGCCCGCGGCGGCGATGGCGACCGCTTTGATGTTGTTGTCGAGCATCTGCCAGCCGGGGCAGGAGCTGCCGCTGCACGCCGTGCCGGTATATCGCCAGATAGTTCCATCCACGTGGAGCTGGTACAACTGGTTGCCGGCCGCGATGGCAACCGCGGCGACGTTGTTGTCGAGCTTCTGCCAGCCGGGGCAGGATGTGCCGCTGCACGCGGTACCTGTATATCGCCAGATCGAGCCATCGTTGTGCAACTGGTAGAGCTGGCCGCCGCCGGCTGCAATAGCAACAGCGGCGGTATTGTCATCGAGCATCTGCCAGCCGGGGCAGGACGTGCCGCTGCACGCCGTGCCGGTGTAACGCCAGATCTTGCCGGTGTTGTGGAGCTCGTAGAGCTGGGAACTATCGGCGGCGATGGCGACGGCGGCGGTGTTATCGTCGAGCATCTGCCAGCCCGGGCAGGAGTCGAGGGTGCAGCCCACACCGGTCGATACCCAGATCTTGCCGCTGTTGTGAAGCTGGTACAGCTTGCCGCCACCACCGGCGACGGCCACAGTGGCCGGGTTGTTATCGAGTTGCTGCCAGCCCGGACAGCTACTGCCGCTGCAAGGCACGCCGGTATACGACCAGATGGTGGCGCCCAAACTGCCGACGAACAGGTTGCTGGAGAAGACGCTTAAGCCGGCGACGGGCGGAACACCGGACGGCGACGTGGCGGAGGTCCAGGCAGCGAGCACCCAGTTTCCGGAGCACGCGATGCCGTTGTAATCGCCGTATTTCGGGCAGCCGCCGCCGGTAGAGCAGGTTTCGCCGGTTGGGCACTTGGTGGAGGAGAAATCGCAGCGGGTCCGGCTGCCGCCGCCCGAGGAGTTCAGGCAGAAGCCGGCGAGCTCGGGCTGCACGGTGCAAGATTCCGAATCGGTGGTGGCGCGCGGAGAGCAGGGCCAGCCGGACGCGCACTGCGGATCGGGAGTGCCGGAGAGGTCGAAAGTAGAGCCGGAAGCCGTGCCGTTCCCGGATGCTACGAAGTACTCGGTGCGATCGTTGGTAGCTCCGGAAGCCTTTGCGGCGCTGCGATCGTACCAGCCGATCCAGGCGCGGCCGAGAGTGCTGCATGACCAGGGCATGAAACGCCTGACCCCGGTGGTGGAGGTGATGGTGTGATGGTTGGGGAAGGTTGCGCCGCTGTCGGTGGATTCGGCGGTGACGATGCGCTCTCCGCCGGCTCCATCGGTTTCGGCCCAGGAAACGAAGACGTGAGCCGCGTTGCCGGGATCGAGCGCAACGGTAGGGCTGGTCAAGGTGTTGCCGTTGTTGCAGCGGTCCAGCCCGGATACCGGGCAGGCGACGGCGCCGCTAACCGTGGCCACAGTTACCGGAAACCCTGTGGCCGCGTTCAGGCCGCTGGAGCACGAGCTGAAACGGTTCAGCAGCACATTGCTGCCGCTGAGCGTAACCACGTAGACATTGCCGTCTTTAGCCACGGCGGGGCGCGGGAAATCACCCGAGCCGGGAATCGCGCTGGTAGCGGTCCAAGTGGCGCCGTTATCCTGCGAACAGACGATCGAAGCGGCGACAAATCCGCTCCCCAAGCTGCCGCAACCGGTAGCCGGCCCTGAAGGAGTGAACTGCCGCCAGACGGCGTAGACCTGGTCCTTGCCGCCGCTTGCGTTGACGCTGTCGGCGGCGATGTGCTCCTGATCGGGGAAGCAAACGGGCGGTCCCGTAGTGGGGCATTGTGCGCTGTAGCCTTGCAGGGTGAAGTTCGCGCCGCCATCAGTCGAGCGGCTTTCGGCATTGGTGCAACCACTGACGCCAAGCTGGGCTTTCGTGCCGCTGGGAAATGCGATCACCGAAAGATAGAAGTTGCCGGACGCTCCGCGGGCAAGCGAGGGGTCGTTGAGTCCAAAAACGCCGGCGTTGCCCGCCGAGAAGGTGCCGCCTTGATTTGTGGAATAGCGCAGGGCCGAATTGCTGGCGACGATGACGTTCTTGGCGTCGGCACTGCCGATGACCTCCAACTCCCCGACGCCCGTTTCGATGGCCACGGTTCCCACGCGGCTGGGAGAGGGAAAGCCGACGGCCGAGCGGGTCAAAACGCGGGCGGCGCCCGGGAGAACGGCCGCAGCGTCCGGCCTGGCTGCGCCACCAGGTCTGGCCGGCATATTCTGCTGCATCATGCGGATGGACTTTTGCACATCCGCTTTGTTGCCCTGGGTGGCAAAGGCGCTGTTCGCGGCGAGGGTTTCGGCTTGCTGGAGCGTTCCGGGCGGGGCTTCCGGCGAGAGGGTGATATCGAAGTGAAGGACCGTGGCGCCGGCGGCGACGGCCACGATCGCCCGCTGTACTTGAGGGGCATTCACGGGCTCCTGCGCCTCGCGCTGCTGTGGCGCGCCGCGCGTGGGGAGGTTCTCGACGAACTCGATTTGCACCGCGGGCCAACTGCCGATCTCCAGAAAGGTAACGGTTCCGGTCCGCGACTTGGCGATGTCCTGAAGCCGCTGAAGGGCGTCGTCATGGCTGAGCCGCGGTTCGGTGGTGATGAAGACTCGCGCGATCGGGTACTCGACGTTTTGGGGTTGAGCCGCGGGTTGCGCCCTCACCGCCGCCGTTCTGGTGAGGACGAGCTCATGGGCGTTCCGGAACACGGCGCCAGACGGTTTCCAGGGAGCGGCATAGCGTACCGTGATTTCGGGGGAAATCGTCAGGGCGCGGACTCCCGCAGGGGGTTGTTGGGGCGGCTGTGCCCGGAGCGAAAGGGCAGCCGAAAGGATCACAAGAGCCGACCGTAGCAGGATCACAAAACCTCGCAGTCTTAAGTTACCGGGCCGGGCCTGTAATGCATAGCCAGTATACACACACCGGGGCTGACCCGGACTAGTGTCCCAACAAAGGGGGCCGTCCACGCTCCCATGCCCGTGGAGAAGATCTCGAGTCTCGCGCGGGGTTGGCCGCGCTATTTGTAGCTGAAGTTGCCCGCGGAGCCCTGCTGGAGGATCGCGCCCCGGCCGCTGCGAGGCCGCACGCCCCTCGCAAACCAGGCGGTGGATTGCGAAATAATACGAGGAGGCATGCCCCAACCCGACATTCGTAACACGATCGATACGCTGATCGCAGCCGGCGACGCGCCTGGCGCCGCGCGCGCGCTGGCCCAAGCCTGGGAGGCCCAAGCCTCCGCCGCGTTCGCCGGATTCGTGGCTTCGCGGTTCGATCGATTGCGGCCGCATCTCCCGCTGGTCCCGTACCGCTGGGCAGTTGTGCGCTCGTTTACGGTTGAACCCGTGCTGCCTATCTTCAAAGCCAACGCGTACGCGCACGGAATTGCGCTGGATCTCCACGCCGGCGAGTTCAACGCATACGCACAGGAGATTCTCGATCCGGAGAGCTCCCTCTACCGTTTTCGGCCCGATGCGTTAGTGCTGGCCGTGCAGACGCGCGATGCCGGCGACGTCTCGACCCTGCTGGGGCGCTTCGCCGACTGGATTGCCGCGTTCCGGCGCCACAGCTCCGCCGCACTGATTGTGCACTCGCTCGAGGTGCCGGCGCCGGGTTCCGGCATTCTCGACGCCCAGCGGGAAGACGGCGAAACCGAAGCCGTGCGGGCCATCAATCGCGGACTGGTGTCAATGGCGCGGCAGCACCACGGAGTCTACATCCTGGACTACGATGCCCTGGTGGCGCGACATGGCCGCGCTGGCTGGGCCGACGAACGAAAATGGCTCACCGTGCGGCTGCCGATTGCATCGGCCCATCTGACGCACCTTGCCGCCGAATGGATGCGATTCCTTCATCCGCTCACCGGGAAGCTGGCCAAGTGCATCGCGGTAGACCTGGACAACACCCTGTGGGGCGGAGTCGTCGGCGAAGACGGCATGACGGGCATCAAGCTGAGCCAGGAGTTTCCGGGCGCGGCGTTCCAGGCTGTGCAGCGAGCCCTGCTCGATTTCGCGAAACGCGGCATTCTGTTGGCCGTGGCCAGCAAGAACAACCTCGCCGACGCGATGGAGGCGCTGACGTCGCATCCGGGGATGCTGCTCAAGCCCCGCGATTTCGCGGCCATGCGCATCAACTGGAACGACAAGGCGCAGAGCCTGCGCGAGATCGCCGCGGAGCTGAACATCGGCCTGGACAGCATCGCCTTTGTGGATGACAACCCGGTGGAGCGGCGGCACGTCCGCGAGAATGCTCCCGACGCCATCGTGATCGAACTGCCCCAGGACCCGATGGGCATCGCCCAATGCCTTCGGGACTGCCCCTGGTTCGAACGGCTGACGCTGAGCGACGAGGATCGCAAGCGCGGCGAATACTACGCTGCGCAACGTGAGCGGGCCGAGCTGCAATCGAGCGTCGCGTCGAAGGAAGACTTCTACCGCTCTCTGGAGCAGGTGGTGGAGATCGCGCGCGTGACGCCAGCCACGCTCGAACGGGTGGCCCAGCTTACGCAGAAGACCAACCAGTTCAACCTCACCACGCGCCGCTATACCGGGCAGCAGATCAGCGAAATGGCCGCCTGCCCGGGCTGGCGCGTGTGGAGCCTGCGGGTGACGGACCGCTATGCCGACAATGGGCTGGTCGGGGTCGCGATCACGCATCTCGATGGCGGGGTCTGCGAGATCGACACGTTCCTGATGAGCTGCCGCGTGATCGGCCGGACGGTGGAAACGGCGCTGCTCGCCCGGATCGCGGACGACGCGCGATCCAGCGGCGCCGGCCGGCTGCAAGGCTGGTTTCTACCGACGAAGAAGAATACGCCCGCGCAGGATTTCTACCGCGAGCACGGGTTCAGCGAAGCCGAGCGCACGGCCGAAGGCACGCTGTTCGCATTCGACCTGAGCCAAGACACGATCCCGACGCCGGAGTGGATTCGAGTCGCGTAGCGTCAGTGCGTCATGGCGTAGATCACGTAATTGACACCGATGCGCACGCCGAGCGCGGCGTAGTGCGCCGGGTAGTGCGGCGCGTCCGCCCACTCCCAGGAATCGCCGATGTCGGACTGGAAGGTGATCGCCACCATGAGGCGTCCGCGGTCGTCGAAAATACCGCGCCACTTGTCGGGACAGCCTTCGCATTTCCAACTGGTCCCGCGCATGACGCTCCCGTTGCTGGCCACCTGGTAGCGGTTGTCGAGGTCGTACACAGAGTGGAAGATGGCGCTGTCGTCGGGCAGATCGACTACCTGCCGTTCCGGGAAGACCTTCTTCATGCTGGCCATGAATACGTCCCACTCGTAGGGTCCCCAGAAGTCGTCGCACATGAAGAAGCCGCCGCGGAGCAGGTATTCGCGGAGCGCCTTGGCCTGCGAGTCGGTCAGTTCCCAGTGGCCGGTCTGGACGGCGTACAGCCAGGGCCAGTCGAATTCGCCGCCATCATCGAGGTTGACCGGCTGTTCGACGGAGCGAACATGAATTCGCGTGAGGCGCCGAACCGCCTGCACGAAATGGCGGTCGGCGCGCGGATAGTCCTGGGTCCAGATGGAGTAGCCCTGTGTCCAATCTCCGCCCCCGCGAAAGCTGAAACCGAAGCCTCGGCCGTAGCGTCCGCCGGGGGCGTTGGGGTACATCAATCGCGCGAACGCCCATTCGGTTTTCTCCTGCCAGTCGGCCGGCAGCGGGATGTCGCCGAGACGGTACTCGACGCCGGGGTACTCGCGGAAGGGAAGCTGGGCGTAGAGGGCGGCGAGCATGGTCGCGGCGATCGGAATCCAGGAGGCCTTGCGCAAACTCATACCGCTGGCTGCCTCTCGTGAGGATATCATTGGCGTGGGGCGGGGCGGATGAGAAAGGACCGACGTCTCCTGACGCGGCTGGTTACCTGGGCAGCACCAGCACCGACGATTGCTGTTTGACAGCGGTAATGGACGACACTTTTCCGTCTTTCACTTCAATCCGCGTGTTGCCCTCTTTGCCAGAATAGGTGAGCCGCTTGATGCCGTCCTCGCCGGCAGTCTGCAGCGATGCGGGCCCGAAGCGCTCGATCAGCGCCTCGTAGGCGATTCCGACCTCGGCCTTTTTGATGTCTTCGTAGAGCTTCGGTGGCGCGGATGGCGGTGCGGGAGCCCCGCCGGTCACTGAAATCGTTTCTACCGAGGACTTCGTCGAGTTGAGAGTTTTGTCGAGGCCGCCAAGCGCCCCGGCAATGCTCTTGCCTAGGTCTTTTGCCGGCGCGGTCATGGTTGCCGCCTTCCCGGCGCCGAGTCCGGCTTCGACCACAGCTTGGGCGTGCAGCGCGGCCAGGGACAGTGAGGAGAAGAGAACCAGGAGCTTCATGAGGCGACCTCCGTTCTGAGTGTGACAGCGTCATGTACTGCCGGGAAAGCTGTCGAAAGTTATCAGTCGGGAGGCGCGCCTGCGGCGCGGGGCAGGCCGGGAGGCCTACCCTACTAACGCGAGAATCACCTCGATGGCTTCCACCGCATCGGCACACACCCAGTCGGCTGTGCAGGTCTGCCCGGCGCCGTAGCCGGTTCTCACCAGGATGGTGCGTGTGCCGGCACGCCGGCCGCATTCCACATCGGCCTCGCGGTCGCCGACGAAGAACGAGGCGGTCAGCTCGATACCGTGCTCGGCGGCGGCCCGCAAGACCATTCCAGGCTCGGGCTTGCGGCAGGCCGAAGGAGTACCCGGCGCGTCAGGGCAGTAATACGAATCGTCCACCAGCCCGGGGCCGATCTGCCGCAGAAATTCCGCCTGCACCGCGTGATACTGCTCGTCGTTGATGATGCCGCGGCCAATGCCGCTTTGGTTGGAGATCACGAAGACGCCGAAGCCTGCACGCTTCAACCGGCGCAATGCCTCGGCCACGCCTGGATAGACGCGCACTTTCGCGGGATCGCCGCAGTAGTGAGCCTCTTCCATGAGGGTGCCGTCGCGATCGAAGAATACCGCGCGCATGTCAGGCGAAACTCGCTTCCAGCTCCGCGGGAGTGACGGTCGCGGTGCCCAGCTTGCCCACCGCGATTCCGCTGGCGCGATTGGCCAGCTCGGCTGCCTGCCTGGGCGGAGCGCCCGCGATCAATCCCACGGTCAGGACCGCGATCGCGGTATCGCCGGCGCCCGAAACGTCGAACACCTCCTTGGCGCGGGTGGGGATATGGTAAGGTTCTTGGCCGCTCGCAAACAGCATCATTCCCTGTTCGCCCAGGGTCACCAGCAGGCAACCCGGCTCCCACGCGGCCAGCAGACGATCGGCCGCGGCCAGCAAAGCGCGGTCCGCCGTGGGCGGGTCCACCGGCGTTTCGAGTCTGATGCCGGCGGCGGTGAAAGCCTCGAGCCGGTTCGGCTTGATGGCGGTCGCCCCTCTCCAGACCAGTGAGGTGTGCGGGTGCGGATCCACGGCCAGCACCTTACCCCGCTCGGCCGCCACACGGCAGATGTGATCCGCCATGACCTGATCCAGCAGCCCCTTGCCATAGTCCGCGACCACGATTCCGTCCGCGTGATCGATACCCGCGTCGATGAGCGCGATGATGTGTTGCTTCTGTTCGGCCGTCATCTGCGGGCGCCGCTCGCGGTCAACCCGGACCACCTGCTGATTGCGGGCGATGATGCGCGTTTTGACGGTGGTGGCCGTCGCGGCGATGTGCTGCACGCCACCGGTCTCGATGCCGGCTTCCGCCAGCAAACGGCACAGGCGCTCGCCGCTTGCGTCCTCGCCGAGCACGCCGACGAGCGCGGTCTTCGCGCCCAGATCCCGAAGGTTGCGCGCCACGTTGGCGGCGCCGCCGGGGTAGTAGGATTCGCCGGTGACGTTGACCACCGGCACAGGGGCTTCCGGCGAGATGCGCGACACCTTGCCCCAAATGAACTCGTCGAGCATCAGGTCGCCGATGACCAGCACGCGCGCGCCGGCAAAGCGCGCAATCCAGCCGGCCTCAGTTGGCATCGTGCGCGGTCTCGCCGTCCCGCACGGCCATGGCGGGACGGAACTCGCCGGCGGGCTTGCGCGCCACCATCAGGAGCGACAGACCCGGCCAGGGCATCAGGAAATCCAGCCGCCGCCAGAACCAGACGCTCTTGTCGAAAATCTTCAATACCAGTTTGCTGATATTTCGCGTGTGCAGTACTTTGCTGTAAGCCCACCACGAAACCAGTGAAACCTTGTTGAAGCTCTCCTGGCGGGTGACCTGAAATCCGCCCGACTCCAGCAGGGCTCGCGCGGCCGCGGCCGAGTAGCGCCGCTTGTGTCCCAGGCTGCGGTCCAGCGTTCCGTAAAGGGACGGAATGTTCGGCACCAGCATCACCAGCACGCCGCCCGGCTTGAGGGTAGCGGCGAGGCGCTCCAGCACGGCGGCAGGATCTTCCAGGTGCTCCATCACGTTCAGGCAGAGCACCGTGTCGAAACAAAGCTCCAGACCGCCCAGGTCGGCTGGCGACTCCGGATCGAGTTTCTGCACGGTCACATTCGGGGTGCGCAGAAACCGGTTGCGCAGCGCGTGCAGGTGCAGAGGGTCCAATTCCGCGGCGACGTAGAGCATGCGGCGCGCCATCAGGCGGCCGGTAAGGTTGCCGATGCCCGCTCCGATTTCGAGCACCTCGTCGCCGACGTGCGGCCGTACCTTGCGGGCCACCCAGCTCAGATACTGCGGGGTGCCCGTGAGATTGTTGAGCACGCCGCGGCCGTACGGCGCCGCGTACAGATCGTCGATCAGCCAGAACTTGAACACCACCGCGAGCGCCTTCAGCCCATCTTTCCAGCCGATCTTCTTGCCTTCTTCGTAGGTGCGGCCGTGGTAACTGATCGGCACTTCATAAATACGGAACTTGCGCTTGGCGCTCTTCATCGCGATTTCCGGCTCGAAGCCGAAGCGGTCGCTGCGGATAGGGATGCTCTTGAGCAGGTCGGTGCGGAAGACCTTGTAGCACGTTTCCATGTCCGTCAGGTTCAGGTTCGCGAACATGTTGGAGATGAGAGTCAGCCCCTTGTTGATCATGGAGTGCCAGAAGGGCAGCACGCGGGTCTGATCGCCCGAGAGATATCGCGACCCGAAGACGGCGTCGGCGTGGCCGTCGAGCAGCGGCCGCAGGAGGCGCGGATATTCGGAAGGATCGTATTCGAGATCGGCATCCTGAATCAGCGCGAAATCGCCCGCCGCGAGTTCAATCGCGGTTCGCACCGCCGCTCCTTTGCCTCGGTTCTTGGGATGGCGGTAGAGTCGGATCTGCGGAAATGCCGCCGCGAGGCGCTCCAGAATTGCGTAGGTGCCGTCCGTGGAGCAATCGTCCACGATGACCAACTCCCGCTCCATGTTTTCCGGCAGGGGCGCCGTCAACACCAGGGAGATGCACCGTTCCACAACGGTCCGCTCGTTGTAGACCGGCATCAGGATCGAAAGCTTCATGAAAACATCAGGATATCAAAGTGTGCCGAATTACCGCGTCGGTGAACTCGTTCGTCGATGAACTCCCGCCGACGTCGCCGGTCAGGTGATCGCGCTCTGCATAGGTCCGGTAGATCGCGTTCTGGAGGCGCGCCGCGGCTTCTCTTTCGCCGATGTGGGCCAACATGAGGACTGCCGACTGCATCAGAGCGGTGGGGTTGGCCAGGCTCTTCCCGGCGATATCGGGCGCGGTGCCGTGGACCGCTTCGAAGATCGCGTGATGATCGCCGATGTTGGCCCCGGGCACGATTCCGAGCCCGCCCACGAGGCCGGCGGCCAGGTCGCTGATGATGTCGCCGTAGAGATTCGGCAGCACCAGCAGATCGAAGGTCTCCGGGCGCATCACCAGTTGCATGCAGGCGTTGTCCACGATCAGCTCGGTGTACCGCACCTCAGGGTAGTGCGAGGCCACCTCGCGGCAGCACTTGAGGAACAGGCCATCGCTCATCTTCATGATGTTGGCCTTGTGGATCGCGGTCACCTTCCTGCGCTGGTCGCGGCGCGCGTACTCAAAGGCGGCGCGCGCGATCTTCATGGATGCGTGCTGGGTAATGATCTTGAGGCTCTCGACCACACCTGGAATCACTTCGTGCTCCAGGCCGGAATAGAGGTCTTCGGTATTTTCGCGGAAGATGGCGAGGTCGAGCGGCAGGTCGTGAAAGCGCGTCTTCAGGCCGGGCAGCATCCGCACCGGCCGGAAATTCGTGTACAGCCCCAGTTTCTTGCGCAGGGCGACGTTGATGCTCTGGTGTCCGCCGCCGATCGGCGTGGCTGTCGGCCCCTTGAGGCCCACCTTGGTCACCTCCAGCGAGGCGAACACATCGTCCGGGATCAACTGACCCTGCTCCGCCAGAGCCCGCGCGCCTGCTTCGACCCGCTCCCATTCGATCACGACGCCGGTCGCCTCCACTGCGCGCACGGTGGCTTCGGCGACTTCCGGTCCAATCCCGTCGCCAGGGATGAGTGTGATCAGTTGAGCCATCGTAGCTATTATAAGAATGTAGGACTCATGATCCCCGATTGGGCGGCGGAACGGCGCGAGATGGTGGACACCCAGCTACGCCGGCGCGGCATTCGTGATGCACGCGTGCTGGCCGCCATGCTGGAAATTCCGCGCGAAGAGTTCGTCCCGATGGAATCGCGCGTCCTCGCCTGCCGCGACGAACCGGTTCAGATCGGGTTCGGACAGACCATTTCCCAGCCGTACATGACTGCACTGATGGCCGAGGAGCTGGCGCTCGAGGGCGGGGAGACCATTCTGGAGGTCGGCGCGGGCTGCGGGTACGCCGCCGCCCTGCTGGGGGCGCTGGCCGCGCGAGTGGTCACGGTGGAGATCGTTCCCCAGCTTGTGCGGCAGGCGCGCGGAAATCTCCGCCGCACGTGCCGCGACCGGAACGTGCAGGTGGTCGAGGGCGATGGCAGTTGGGGATACGAGCCCCACGCGCCATACGACGCAATTTCGGTGGCCGCGGGTGCTCCGGACATCCCCCCGGCTCTGCTCGATCAGTTGTGCGACCCCGGAATCCTGGTGATTCCTGTAGGCGCGCTGCTCGACCAGGAACTGCGTGTCGTCACCAAACGGAACGGGCAGATCCATGCCCGGGTTTCAACCGCGTGCCGTTTTGTCCCGCTGCGCGGCAGCGAAGGTTGGCGCTGAATGCGGCTGCGCACGGCCAAGGACCGGCTCAAGATCGAGCACAGCATCATCGACAACGTGCGTGGGATTCTGGAGGAGCTGCTGGCCGCCAATGCCGCGATTCGCAGCGTGATCCCGGGCGTGATCCGTCCGGTTCGCGACGCCCGCGGGCCGGTCAAGATCCGCGTCACGGTGCCGACGCAGAACGGCTGGAAAGCGATCGCGCTGAGCGCCGGCGCGCGCCAGGAGCTCTTCATCAGCACGGGCCTGAAGAAGGAGGAGCTAGAAGCGGCGCTCGCCAAGGCCGGCGCTCTGTTGGATTAGCAGTGCCCGACGTGCAAAGCGACGATCCCGCCGGTCATGGTTTCAAACTCCACGCGGGTGAAGCCGGCGGCCCGCATTTCCGCCGCGAGCTCTTCCGCGGACGGAAACTTCCGCACGGATTCCGGCAGGTACTCGTACGCGTGGCGCGCGCCGGTGATGGCTTCGCCGATCCGCGGCAGAATGCGCCGCGAGTAGAAGTTGTAGACCGCCGCGAACGCCGGATTCGACGGCTGCGAGAACTCGAGAATTGCGGCCGCACCACCCGGACGCAGCACGCGGCGCATCTCCACCAGGCCGGCTTGATAGTTTGCCAGGTTGCGAAATCCGAACGCCACCGTAATCAGATCGAGTGACGTATCGCGCAGGGGAAGATGCAGCGCATCCGCCTCGAAGACCGAGACCGGCGCGCCTTTTTGCGCGATTTTCCGGTTCGCCACGCGCAGCATGGGGTGCGAAAAATCGCTTCCCAGCACGGCGTGATGGCGCGCCAGGGCCAATGCGAGATCGCCGGTCCCGCAGCACATATCGAGCACGCGCGCATCCGCGCGGTCCAGAATCGGACGCACGCGGCGCACGGTTCGCGCGCGCCAGGCGCGGTCGATGTTCGCCGAGAGCAGGTGGTTCGCCAGGTCGTAGCGGCGGGCGATGCCGTCGAACATGCCGCGTACCCACCGGGCGGCTTCCTGTTCGTTGCGCGCGCCCTCCGGCGTGGTGCCGCTCATGACAAAGCGGAACGGATCGCGGCCATTACGGCCTTTTCCTCGACCCCGGAGACGACCGTGACTTCGCCGATGCGCACCGGCAGCACGAAGTGCACCTTGCCCTGCACGGTCTTCTTGTCGTGCACGAGGCGGGCCTCGAGGTTCTCGGCGGAAATGCCGGTCACCGGCGGAATGGGTCCGTAGTCGGCGATGAGGTTGAGCATTTCCACGCTGTCTTCGGCGGAGACGTGGCCGGTCATCTCACCAAGGTAGATGGCAGCGCGCATGCCCCACGCCACCGCCTCGCCGTGCAGGAAGCGCCGGTAACCGGTTTCGGCCTCCAGCGCATGTCCGAACGTGTGGCCGAAGTTCAGGATGCGGCGCAGATCGCCCTCGCGCTCGTCGCTGGAGACCACCTCGGCCTTCATGCGCACACTCTCGGCGATGATATGGTCCACCGCGGAGGGCGCGCGGTCGAGCACTTCGCCATGATGCTTGCGCAAATAGCGGAAGAGAGCCGGCTCGCGGATGATCCCGGCCTTGATGATTTCGTAGAGGCCGGCGCGGAATTCGCGCTCCGGGAGGGTCTCCAGCACGGCTGGATCGGTTAGGACGACCAGCGGCTGATGGAAGCTGCCGATGAGATTCTTCCCGCTGGCCAGGTTCACGCCGGTTTTCCCTCCGATGGCGGCATCCACCTGTGCGAGCAACGTGGTCGGAATCTGAATGACGGAAATACCGCGCATAAAGATCGCGGCCGCGAAGCCGGCCATATCGTTCACGATGCCGCCGCCGAAGGCGATCACCATGCTTGACCGGTCGCCGCCGAGCTCCACCATGTCTTCGGCCAGCCGCTCCAGGGGCGCCAGGCGCTTCTGATCCTCGCCGCCGGGAAGAAAGAGTACCTCATGGTTTACGCCCGCTAGCCCGGCTTCGAGCGCTCCGCCGGCATGGCGCCAGACATCTTCCGTGGTGACCACGAATACTTTGCCCGTCTTGGGCGGAATGTGCCGCGCCAAGTGGCCGATGGCGCCGCGCTCCACGATCGCGGAATAGCACCGCTGGGGTGTCTCCACGCGGTAGGAAGGCATAAGTTTCTTGTACCACGCAGTCGGCGCGGCGGGTTTGGGACAAGCCCTTGCTATGCTGGCAGTATCCGATGAATCCCGACTTCCTCGTCATCGGCGCGGGCGTGGCGGGTTTGCGCGCGGCAATCGAGCTGGCCGAAGCCGGCACCGTGCTCGTGGTCGCCAAGGACAGCCTGCGCGAGTCCTCGTCCGAATACGCCCAGGGCGGCATCGCGGTCGCCCTTAGTGACGACGATGAGGTGGCGTTGCACGAGCAGGACACGATGTTCGCGGGCGACGGCCTGTGCAACCCCGCCGCTGTGCGCACTCTGGTGGAAGAGGGTCCCGCGGCAATTCAGGACCTGATCGAGTGGGGCGCCGAATTCGACCGCGACGGCAACCGCCTGGCCTTCACCCGTGAGGGAGCACACAGCCGCAATCGCGTTCTGCACGCGCACGGCGACTCGACCGGCCGGGAAATCGCGCGCGCGCTTTATCACAAGGCGGCGTCGCTGGCCAACGTGACGTTCCGCAGCTTCGCCGCGATTACCGAACTGCTTGTCTCCGATGGAGTGTACGGGGCGGTTCTCGATGAGCCGATCCACGCCCGCGCGGTACTCCTGGCCACCGGCGGACTGGGGCGCCTCTACCTGCATACGACCAATCCCGAGATCGCCACCGGCGACGGTGTCGCGATGGCGTACCTTGCCGGCGCGGAGATCAGCGACATCGAGTTCGTGCAGTTCCATCCGACGGCCCTCGCGCTGGAAGGCGCTCCTAACTTTCTGCTGTCCGAAGCGCTGCGCGGGGAAGGCGCCCTTCTTAAGAACGCTTCCGGAGAACGATTCACCGAAGAACTGGCTCCGCGCGATGTGGTGGCGCGAGCGATCGTGAACGAAATGCGCCGGACGGGGGCGCCTCATGTGCTTCTCGACCTTTCGCACCGGGGTGAGCAATTTGTCCGCGAACGCTTCCCGCGGATTTTCGAGACCTGCCTGCGCTATGGCATCAACCTCGGCCGAGGCGGCGCGCCGGTAGCGCCCGCGGCTCACTACGCGATGGGAGGCGTACGCACCGATCTCGACGGCCGCGCCACGCTTCCGGGCCTCTTCGCGGCGGGCGAGGTTGCATGTACCGGCGTACACGGCGCCAACCGGCTGGCTAGCAATTCGCTGCTGGAAGGCGTGGTCTTCGGAAAACGCGCGGGCCGCGCCATGCGTGAAGCCGCTTCCCGGCCGGCCGCGGAGAGTGCGGCGGTTTCCCGAACGCTTCCACCCCCAGGCGCCGACATCCCCCACCTGATGTGGGAGCACTGTGGCATTGTCCGCGCCGCGGAAGGCCTGCAACAAGCCTGCGAGGAGTTCGAATCGTTGCATGCGACCGTCCCTCTGCTGATCGCACGCTGCGCCCTGGCCCGCCGCGAAAGCCGGGGCGCCCATTTCCGCGCCGACTATCCAATAAAAAGCGACCAGAACGCCAGGCATTCCATCATTCGAAAGGACGCCTGTGTCACGTTCGCTTAAGACAGCAGCACCCATCAGCGCGCTTTGGACTACACCGTCCATCCTGGCCGCGTCCATGCTGATTGCGTGGGCGGCTGAGGCCGCCCAGTTCTTCGTGGCGCAGGGTGTGGCTCTGGCCATCCTCGCCTGGCTGCAGACGCTGCCTGAGTTTGCGGTGGAGGCGGTGCTCGCCTGGAAGCAGCAAGTGCCGCTGCTGTTGGCCAATCTGACCGGCGCCCTCCGCCTGCTCACCGGCCTGGGCTGGCCCATGATCTACGCCGTCGCGGCGTACTTCCACCGCCGGAAGACCGGAAATCGCATGGGGACCATCCAGCTCAAAGACGAGCACTGCGTGGAAGTGATCGGCTTGTTCGCGGCGCTGGCGTGGGGCTTCGTGGTCTGGGCCAAAGGCTCACTCGACGTGATCGACGCGGCCGTGCTGATCGCGGTCTACTGCGTGTACCTGTGGGTACTGCGCCGGATGCCCGTGGCGGCGGAAGAAGCCATCGAAGATCTCGACTTCGTTCCGCGCACGATCGTTAAAGCGCCGCGCCACCTGCGAATCGCCGGCATCGTGGCGCTCTTCGCGGCGGGCGGCGGGCTCATCTACTTCACCGCCGAATCGTTCCTGGCGAGCCTGCTGGCGGTCTCGGCGTCGATCGGGATACCCAACTTCGTCTTTGTACAGTGGGTGGCGCCGTTTGTGAGCGAATTTCCGGAGAAGGTTTCGGCATTCTACTGGGCGCGCACGGTCGAACGCGCGTCCATGGCGCTGATGAACATGGTCTCCAGCAACATCAATCAGTGGACCTTGCTCGCGGCCATGCTGCCGATCGTCTATTCGATGAGCCGCGGCTCTATATCGGCCATTCCCCTGGACGATCAGCAGGAGCTCGAGCTGCTGCTGACGCTTGGTCAGTCGCTGCTTTCGGCGGTCATGCTGCTGGATATGCGGCTCAAATGGTGGGAGGCCGCGGGCCTGTTCGGCCTTTGGGCGGTGCAGTTTGCCTTCACCACGGCGGTTCACGACGTGGTGATGGCCACGTACTTCATCTGGGCGGGGGTGGAGTTGGTCCGCCGCGTGTTCATCTTGCGCAACCCGCCGGCGGTGCGGCTCTTCAGTAAGATGTGGCGCAAGCACGTGCGTTAAAATGTCGTTACACCGACAATGCGAGAGAAGATACGATCCACGACGGTGCTCTGTGTCCGCCGGGATACCAAAGTGGTCATGGCGGGCGACGGGCAGGTCACGCTCGGGCAGGAAGTGCTGAAAGCCTCCGCGCGCAAGCTGCGCCGGCTCTACAACGACAAGATCATTGCCGGGTTCGCCGGCTCGACGGCGGACGCATTCGCGCTCTTCTCGCGTTTCGAATCCAAGCTGGAACAGTTCAACGGCAACCTGCCGCGCTCGGTTGTCGAGCTTGCCAAGGAGTGGCGCACCGATCGTGCGCTGCGGCACCTGGAAGCGCTCCTTCTGGTGGCTGACCAGACCAATACTTACCTGGTGAGCGGCAATGGCGACGTGATCGAGCCGGACGAAGGGGTGGTCGCGATCGGTAGCGGCGGACCGTTCGCCACCGCAGCCGCCACGGCGCTCCTGCGCAACACCAAGCTGAGCGCGCGGCAGATCGTGGAGCAGGCGATGGGTATCGCGGCCAAGATCTGCATTTACACCAACGACAACATCACGTACGAGGAGCTCTAATCCATGGTGATTTACCTTCCCGGGCAGAGCGTGGATGAACAACCGCTCCTGGACGAGCTCACTCCGCGTGAAATCGTCCGCGAACTGGACAAGCACGTGGTCGGGCAGGCCGAAGCCAAGCGCGCGGTGGCCATCGCGCTGCGCAACCGGATTCGCCGCCAGAAACTGGCGCCGGAGATGGCCGAGGAGGTGATGCCCAAGAACATCCTCATGATCGGCCCGACCGGCGTGGGCAAGACCGAGCTGGCGCGGCGCCTGGCAAGGCTTTCGAATTCCCCGTTTCTGAAAGTGGAGGCCAGCAAGTTCACCGAGGTCGGCTACGTGGGCCGCGACGTCGAATCGATGATCCGCGACCTGGTGGACATCGCCATCGATATGGTGCGCGAGGAGCGGTTGGACGAAGTCGCGGACCGCGCCGAGACGAATGCCGAAGAGCGCCTGCTGGATCTGCTGATGCCGCCGCAGCCGGAGCCCAGCGAGAGCGCCGAGCGCACCCGCGAAAAACTGCGCGAGCGCCTGCGCGAAGGCAAGCTCGACGAGCGCATGGTGGAAATCGACGTCAAGGACCGCCCCCAGACATTCGAGATCACCACCAACGCCGGCATCGAAGAGATGGGCATCAATCTCAAAGACATGCTGCCCAACATCTTCGGCCAGAAAACCAGGCGGCGGAATATGCGCGTCGCCGAAGCGATGGATTACCTGGTGCAGGAGGAAGAACAGAAGCTGATCGACATGGATCAGGTCACGCGAGTCGCCCTGGAGCGCGTGGAGACCAGCGGCATCATCTTCCTGGACGAGATCGACAAGATCGCCGGCCGCGAGAGCGGCCATGGGCCGGACGTAAGCCGCGAGGGCGTACAGCGCGACATCCTGCCGATCGTGGAAGGCACGACGGTGAACACGCGCTACGGCTTCGTGCGCACGGATCACATCCTGTTTATCGCGGCGGGTGCGTTCCACGTTTCCAAGCCGAGCGACATGATCCCGGAGCTGCAAGGGCGCTTTCCGATTCGCGTCGAGCTGAAGTCGCTCTCGGTGGAAGATTTCATCCGTATCCTCAAGGAGCCGAAGAACGCCCTCGCCAAGCAGTACACGTCGCTGCTGGAGACGGAAGGCATCAAGCTGGTTTTCACCGACGATGCTCTCGAGGAGGTAGCCAAGTTCGCCGCGCGGGTCAATGAATCGAGCGAGAACATCGGGGCACGGCGGCTGCATACCATCATGGAGAAGCTGCTGGAAGAGGTGTCGTTCGAGGGGCCGGATCTCAAGAAGAAGAGCGTGAAGGTGGACGCCAATTACGTGAGAAAGCAATTGGCGGAGATCGTGAAGGATCAGGATTTGAGCCGGTATATTCTCTGACGCTCACGGCCTACACCCGCCAGCGAACGCCCAGATCCAGCACTTTGCGCGCGTACTCGATCCCGCGCTGCATGTGGTCGCGCTGCTGAAATTCGAGTGCGGCGGAGATGGCTTCTGGACGCGTGCCGGGCACGTCTTCGATCACCATGTGGCCTTCGTAGGGATGGCCTTTCTTTGCGAGTGCCAGGAAACGGGCCAGGTCGCTGGCGCGCATGTCTTTCCAGCTTTCCATGAACTTGGGGTCGTAGATGGCCAGCAGGGCCGGCGGCCTGCCTGTGATCGGCTTGTTGTAGACCGTGACCGCAGGGCACACCTCCTTGGCTTTGGCGATGATCTGCTTGAAGTCGACCACGCCCTCGCCGAGGGGCACCCACTGCACCATGATGCCGCCGCGCGATTCGAAGACCACCGAGTCGCGCAGGTGCAGCATCACGGCCACCGGGCCAAGCGTTTCGACCGTGGCAAGCGGGTCCTCCATGACGAACACGGGGTTGCCGGTGTCGAGGTAGGAGCCTACGAATTCCTTGCCCGCGCCGTCGATCACCTGCCGCGTCTGCCAGCAGTAGAGATCCTTGTGATTCTCGATGGCGATTTTGATGCCTGCGTCCATTGCCTCGGTGCGCACCCGGCGGAGGGTTTCGATCGCCGTCTCGATGGTCTTCTCCACAGGCCCGGGAGGAAGCGTGGCGCGATCGCCGGCAACGCGGAAGCGCAGCACTTTGGACCCGATCGCCGAGGCATGGCGAATGCCTTCGCGCAGGCGGTTGATGGTGGCATCCATGCCGCCGGGCGTCCGCGGAAGCGCGCCGGCGTCGCCGCCATTCAGTTCCAGGCCCAGGCGCGCGGCAGTTTCTTTAAGCTGCTTCCAATGCGCGGGATCGTTGTTACCCGGATCGATGGAGTCCTGCAGAAAAACGCCGTCGAGCTTCAGCTCGGCGGCGTAGTCCAGAAGGCGAAGGTCGTGCCATCGGGTGGCACGAATGGAGTATGTGTTGTAGCCGAGCGGGAAGGCGGGCATGCAGATATGGTATCGCTCCCCGCCAAAACGGGCAGGCCGGAAGTCCTGCCCCACCCTTCTACTGTTGTTGCGGCGGGCCGCCGGGACGAGGTCCACGGCCGGGACCGCCGGGACCCTTCTTCACCGTGTAGTCCGACGGAACCGTGAACAGCGAGGCATCGGGCTCGCCGCGGAGGAGGTTCGTTAGGTTCATGGTGCTGGTCCCGGTGCGCGGATCGGTCATCGTGGTCTTTACCGGAATCTTCAGGTCGTCAGCCATCCAGGTCTCATGAACGGTCTCGATGGCGGCGGAATTCCCGATCGTTCCCGCGGGGATGGTATGCGTGATTCGCGAGCCGGTGGCAATCGCACCGTTCACCGACTGAGACGCAAGCGCTTCCCGCTTGATATTGGCATTGGCCTGAGCGGGCTGGCGGGCGCTGCGCGGATTGTCGGACTGCTGGGGAAAATGTGCAGGATGCGAGTACGCGGTCTTGGTGGCGGGGTCCAGTTCGTAGATCATTCCAGCGACCGGATCCGAGATCGAGATCCGGGTTACGGTCTTGCCGTCCGGCGTCTGGTGCGTGGACTCGCGGCGCACGCGGCCCTGGCTATCGCGGGCCACCTTGGTCTGTTCCTGGCGCTGGATCACCGTGCCATTGGCTAGCACCTGCTGGCCGGAACGAACCTCCACACCCGAATACGGGGCGCCCGTGACTACCTGGTTCGGCGGAGGGCCGCCCGGTCCACGCCCGCCCGGTCCAAAGCCTCGCGGGCCCTGCGGCGGTTGTGCGAGCAGGCTCGCCGCGGCTACAAGTCCGGCCATCAGCATCTTTGCATTCATGAAATGTCTCCCTGTACATGTTTCGTCCGAGGGGTCGAAATGGTTCCCGAAAAAGTGCGCTACCTGAGTCCGGCCTGGCCCCTGACACTCTCCAGCAGTTTCGCCGGGTCGTAGCCGGCGCCATCCTTGAACACGTACTTCACGTTGCGAATGTCGCCGATGCGCGCCGCTGGGTTCCCGCTGATCACCACCAGGTCGGCCTGTTTGCCGGGGGCGATCGTGCCGAACCGGTCGAGTTCACCCAAGAAGTTCGCGCCGTTGGCGGTGGCGATCCGGATTGCTTCGGCCGGCGTGAAACCGCCCTCCACGAGCAGCTCGATATTGCGCTGGTCGGCGAATCCCGCGAGGGCGCCGCCGTTGCCGGTTGGATCGGCGCCTGCGATCAGCAATCCGCCGGCTTTAGCGAACGCATACTCGAATTCGAGCTCTTTCTTGAGTGCCGTCGCAGTCGCACCGCGCGCCGCGCGGGCGCGCGCCGCGAGATAGTTGGACGCGGCCTCGGTTGTGACCGCATCGAGAAAGCGCTGCTCCAGCGGCGGCCGGTCAGGGTCGAACGCTTCAAAGACGGCGAGAGTCGATGTCACGGCGACATTGTGCCGCACCAGGTCGGCGATCATCTCGCGGACCGGCGCGGCATTCAGATCCAGGCGCGCGACCTCGGTGCGAGTGCCCGGCGGGCATACATCGGGCTGCTTGCCGGGGTGAAACTCGGTGTCCACCAGAAGGCCGTGTTCCAGGTTGTCGATCCCGATCGCCGCCGCCTCGCGGAAGCCGATCGAACACAGGTGCCCCGTGACCTTGATGCCGTGCCGGTGCGCCGCTTCCACCGCTGCCGAGAGCTCCGCGCGCGTGATGTTCATGTACGCCTTGAACGAGGTGACGCCCTGCGCGGCCCAGTATTCCACGAGCCGGGCCGCGTCCTCGGGACCGGTGAGTTCGTGCATTTGGGGCGCGAACGAGCCTTTGCCTTCCAGGTACGGACCGGTTACGTAGAGGTGCGGCCCGGGCATCCGCCCATCGTCGATCATGCGCTTGATGTTGAGGTCGGTGAAAGGCTCGACGCTGCCGCCGGTGCGCGCTGTGGTGACACCTGCCGCGAGATACAGCCGGGGAAAACTGTAGGCCATCTCCGGATACATCGGGATGCCGCCGCCGACCGGGTAGAAGAGGTGCTCGTGCATCCCGACCAGGCCCGGGATGATGGTGTGAGCAGAGAGGTCGACGACCTGTGCGCCTGCCGGCGCCGGGCCGCCTACGCTCGCGATGCGGCCGTGGTCGATGACGATCGTCTGGTCCTCGCGCGGCGGCGCGCCGGTGCCGTCGATGACGCGCACGTGCGTGAGGGCGACCACGGGGGCTTCGATGGCAATGAACGGCTTCAAGCCGGGCTCAAAACGGCTCGGCGGCTGGGCAAGGGCGGTAGCGCAGAGAAGGGCGGCAATGGCTCTCATTCGGCTGACGATGATAGCACGGGCCTCGGGGCAGTCCGGGAGCCTGCCCCACTATCGCGTGTAGATGATTTTGTTGCCGCGGAGAAGAATCCGTTGTACGGCGTGATAGGTCGAGCCGTCGGCAGCGGTTTCCTCGCTGAAGAAGGTCAGGTGCACCACGTCGTAGAGTGCCGGCTGACCGGTCGCACGATTGACGATGTCGTAGGTCTGCGAGCGGCGGTTCATCGCCTGGGGATCCCACGTCAGACGGAACGCGCCGTTGGTGACGGTAAGGGTTCCCTGGTCCAGCACGGAGCCGGGAATCAGCGCAGCATACGCTACGCTCGACCCAGTGCTGTGCCCGGTGATGGTGGTTCCGAACTTCGGGTCGAACGTGGATTCCATGGGCAGATCGAAGCGCAGCCCCGACGCAGCCGGCCGGTTCGACTCGATCACATAAAGGAAGCCGCCTTCGGGCGGCAGCCCCGGCATCACCGCGGCGTTTCCGTTCCAATCGCCCGAGAGATGGAACTTGTAGATGCCGGGGACATCCAGGGTCCACTTGTCGCCGGCCCAGCTTCCGGTGGCGTCGCCCGTACCGCTGGTCACAGCCCGGCGGCCATCCGGGTATTCGAGCTCGAACGTCAGATTCGTGGGGAGCACCGGATCGATCTGCACCGCCGGTCCCCACACCGTACCCGTCTCGTATGTCATGCCGGGCCGAGTGCCCACCAGGAAAACGCGGCCTCTGAGGTGATAAGGCCCCGGCAGGTCTTCGGAACCGGCCGGGATCACGCGATTGTTGTCGCTACCGCCGGGCAGCAGAAACGCGCTCGCAAGGTATCCGGCGTACTGAGGCTGTTGGCCGTGGTTGCGCAGCACCACGCCGCCGATCAGGCGGTAGATGTCGCCCGACGTGTCCCCGTTCGGCGCGGCGTTGATCTGCCCGCCGAAGCTGTTGTTCGTGGTCGGCCAATAGGGCGCGCGCGTGCCGCTGTCCGCGACCAGAAATCGGCCCATGAATCCCGGCCGCGGGGCGCCGCCATAGAAATACTGCCGGTCGGTGATGTACTCGGGGAACATGTGCGGCGAGAGCCCGTTGGAGGAATGGATGACAACATTCGTAAGGCCGATAGCCTGAATGCCAGTGTCGTAGGGCAGCGGGTGGTCCTGGTAGTCGTAACTCAGCACCGGCTCGATCTTGTTATCACCCAGACCTTCGCTGGCGATCAGCAGCACGTCGCCGGAGTTGAACGGGAAATTGATGTGCTGCAAATACTGCACGCCGGAGGCGTCGGTGTAGCCCTCGGTCCTGGTGTCGCCGCGATCCACCAGTTTGCCGCCGCCGATGTCGACCTTCTTGCCGCGCGCCACCAGGTTTGTCGCGGGGTCATAGACCACGCCCGCATGGCGCATCGTGCTCACCCAAAGAGCACCGTTCGAGTCGGTATACTTCGCCAGCACTTTGGCGCAGTACTCCCCGGGCAGCGTGAAATTGAGCGGCTTCAAGCCTTGGGCGGCCGTAAAGACTCCGCCCACGCTGGCCTTGCCGCCATAAGTGATGTTCACAGCGGCGGCAGGATCGGAGTAAGGGAACAAGGTCGCATTTACCGTGACATCGGCGGGCAGAGGCGGATTGAACGCCATGTCGCGGCCATAGTGACTGCCGACAGGGTACGCCTGGCCCTGAAACGTCGCTGTCGCCATGGTCATCCGCTCGGCGATCCAGAAGTGGTATGTGCCGCCGCCGGGATATTGATTGCCCCAAATATCCTGCGTGTACCCGGATAGTCTGACCGTGTAGTATCCGTAAGCCGGAGGCTTCCACGCGGTGAATGCAGCCACCTTGGTGGTCGGCCACTGGCCCTTCGCGCCCGCAAATCGCGCCTTGCCCAGGTCGGTCACGCTGCCATCCGGATTGGTGATCTGAACCGAAAGCTCGCCCTGGTTGTAGTCCCAGGGAATGTTGTTGCGCAGTTCGATCGTGTCGGTGGGGAACTGCGGCTCGAGCGTGTAGGCCTGCTTGATCTTGCCGGTGACGTCGTACAACGGCAGAATCACGTCGTCGGGGATGATGAAGCGGTTGGAGAGTCCGAAGCGCGCCTGGTCCTCGTCGGCGACCACGCCCTGGTAGCCGTTCGAGTTGTAGTTGGCCAGCACGGTCCACGGGACACGCGGCTGGATCGCACCCGCATCGACGTACTTGCCCGAAACGTGCGTGCCGCTCAACCGCACCGGCGGGCCATAGAGCTGCGATTCCGTGGGTACCGTCTTGAAGAACGGCCGCCGCGCGAAGGTTTCGCCATTCAGGCTGTAGTACTTCTTGCCCGCGGTCACCCCGTAATCGAGCCGCACGCGGTAGATGCCGGGAGGCATGTCCGCGGGCAGCACCTGCTGCACGCTTATCGTGATCTGGCGCTGCCCGGGCGTGCCCGGCACCGACAGGAGTTTCGTGGTGAACTGATCGACCGGCGTGTGGAAGGCATAACCGCCGAAGCGGTCCGTTATGGCGCCCTGAATGCCGCCCTCGATCGCGAGCCCGGTCGGGGTCAGGAGCGTGGACATCTTTTCGTCGCTGCCGAGCCGGATCCATCCGTCGCTATCGAACGTACGCTCGGCGGTTACCAGCAGGCAGACTCCATCCAGCTTGAGCCCGAGGCTGGCAAGCGCGCTCAGATGCGCCTCGGTGAGGGTGATCGTGGTGGAGACCATCAGGGTATCACCGGGTTTCCATACCGCCGGAGTAAACGTTGCCTGAGCGGACCAATCGCCATAGTCCGTGTGTCCGGGTGAGGACCAGGTCACCGAATCGGCCGCCACGGCCAGCGCGGGCACGATGAACAGGAGAGCAAGGCAGGTGCGCATAATCGCCTTTTCAGATTCTCTAACCCGAAATCTCGGGAGGTGACGCGCTGAAAGTGGAAAGGGCGATGGTTTTTGTCGTCCGCCCTGCTGCGCCCCCGCGAACCGCTAGCCGGGTTGACCGGCCCCGGCGGACATTGGGCTCGCTGGAGCAGCCCACGGCTTGGTATATACTCACAGCCATCGGGGATCCTTGGGACAGCACTCACAGAGGAGGAATGTTGTGGACGGTCAGAACACTCCAGCGATCACAAAGGAACTACTTTTCAGCCTGATCAACGCTTTGCTACCCGAGCAACCCGGCCATTTCGTCCGTCCCGGGGCTCGGGACGGAGAAGTGTGGTTTAATCCGCAGCCAGACCCGCCGGGATCCTTGCGGCAGGATCCATGGCGTTCGGTTTCGGCATCCCGTACGATCATCAGTGTGGCCGCCTTGGCCACGAGTGGGGGAGCGAATCAGGAAGATGGTTTACCCAGATCGCGCGCAATGTTGAAAGCCTTCGTCGATGACTTTTGCGGAACGGGACCCCGTGTTCTCCTGCCAGCGCCGTGGCCGCGGTTTGATCTCAAGCCGAACGCGCTCGATATCGTCATCGCGGCAGCTCAGTTTCATTCCGCCGCCAACGCGTTGAAGGATCAACCGCTCGGCAAAGATCTCGCAGATGGGGCAGAGCGCCTCTTGCAGGCTGCTGTCCAAAAACTCGCTCGTTGATTTGCCGTTGTAACGCGGCGTCATCCAGGAGGACAAGTTGACCGATCCGCAAGAAGTAAAGAGTACCTGGCATTGGGGCAGCCCGGATCTTCCGCAACTGGGCGATGAGGTTACGATGCTGCACCCCAGGGCCGAGCCCTGTAATTGTCAGTGCCCTTGGTTGACCGAAAACCAGGGCAAAACGGTGAACCTGTGGTACGACCACGAGGTGCCCGGAATTGCCATGCCTGAAGGTGAGTTTTCCTTCGCGCCTTGGAAGCGGGTTCGAGTTTGGGATGACTACCTCAAGGATGGCATCCCAGGCTACGGAAACCTCTGCCATGTTCGATTGAAGGGAACCGAGCGTAGAGCCGACGATACCTGGGCCATCGTCGGACACCAGTGTACGAGTGCGCTCGTCATGCAACAGCGTGAACTGCTGCGGCATGTCGAGCATGGCACCAGCGCGCTGAGCGCTCCCGGTGCTGCGCGCGTTGCGAGTGATTTGCTGGGCCGCTCGATCGCGGTACAGCAGCTTCGAGAACTCGATCTCGGCGAACTACTGGCTCAGACTCACCCGTGCCTGCTGGATCCGAAGATCGGCAGCGAGGCAGTAGCGCCGCCACTCTCCGAGCGCGAGTTGAACGAATGGTACCGCCTCAGAGAGGGTGCCCCGCGGTCCGCAAGGTGACATGCCGGTTTGAATAGCCCACACGACCAGCCGAAACCGGGAATCGCAAGACAGTCTGGTCCATAAGGCGTGTCTGCGCACCCGCTCCGCCCGGCCCGGCGCTTCTGAAAGGCGAGCGGGTAAACCGGCCCCCTGGCGCGCGGCGCGTAGGATAATGGACAGATTCACCAAGAGAGGGAATATGCCCCAAGTCATGGCAAGTCCCAAGACATACGACGCTGTGGTGGTCGGGTCCGGCGCGGGAGGCGGAATCGCGGCGCACATTCTGGCGCTGGCCGGCGCCAAGGTCTGCATGCTCGAGGCGGGCGCCAACTACGACACCGCGAAACAGAGCGACATGTTCAAGTGGAACTACGACGCTCCGCACCGCGCCGCGGGCACCAGGGAGAAGCCCTTCGGATACTACGACGCCACGCTGGTCGGCGGATGGGAAGTGCCCGGCGAACCGTACACCACTGCGCCCGGCAACGAGTTCCGCTGGTATCGCGCGCGCATGCTGGGCGGCCGCACCAATCACTACGGCCGCATCTCCCTGCGCATGGGGCCTTACGACTTCAAGCCTTACAGCCGCGACGGCAAGGGCTTCGACTGGCCTATCACCTACGACGACCTGGCGCCCTACTACGACAAGGCCGAAGAGCTGATCGGAGTGTTCGGTTCGGCTGAAGGGCTGGAGAATACGCCCGACGGCAGGTTCCTCCCGCCGCCGGCGCCGCGCGCGCACGAGCTGGTCATCAAAAAGGCTTGTGACAGGCTGAAGATTCCCTGCGTGCCTTCGCGCCTGGCGATCCTCACCAGGCCCCACAACGGCCGCCCCGCCTGCCACTACTGCGCCGAATGCGGGCGCGCCTGCGCGATCAATGCCAACTTCGCGTCGCCCGGAGTGCACATCGCACCCGCGCTCAAGACCGGCAATCTCGAAGTGCGCGCCAACGCCATGGCCCGCGAAGTCGTGATCGGAGCGGATGGCAAGGCCGCCGGCGTCTCCTACATCGACAAGAGGACGCGCAGCGAGATCACGGTGAACGCGCGCGTCGTCGTGTTGGCGGCGAGCTGCTGCGAAACCGCGCGCATCCTGCTCAATTCGCGCTCGAGCAGCCTGTTTCCCAACGGAGTCGCCAATTCGACCGGACTGGTGGGCCGCTACATCATGGATACCGTCGGCTCCAGCGTGAGCGGCTACCTCCCGATTCTCGAAGACCTGCCGCCCGTCAACGACGATGGTGTCGGCGGCATGCACCTGTACATGCCCTGGTGGTTGTACCAGGAGCAGAAGGCCGGCAAGCTGCCGTTCGCGCGCGGCTATCACATCGAGATCGGCGGCGGACGCGGCATGCCCGGGACGGGCATTCTCGGTGGCTCGCAGTCGCTCCTCGGCGGCGGCTACGGAAGGGACCTCAAGCGCGACCTGCGCAAGATCTACGGCGCCCACGTTCACTTCTCCGGCCGCGGCGAAATGGTTCCCAACGAGGACAGCTACTGCGAGATCGATCCCAACACGGTCGATCAGTGGGGCATCCCGGTGCTGCGCTTCCACTTCAAGTGGAGCGACGACGAGATCAACCAGGCCAAGCACATGCAGCAAACCTTCCGCGAGATCATCGAGGCCGCGGGCGGGCATGTCACCAGCATGTCGCGCGGGAGCGCCGGCGGAGGCATTTCACGCGGCGGCGAGATCATCCACGAGGTGGGCGCCACCAAGATGGGGGACGATCCGAAGACCAGCGTACTCAACCAGTGGTGCCAGGCGTGGGACTGCAAAAACCTGTTCATCACCGACGCTGCCCCGTTCGCCAGCAACGCCGACAAGAACCCGACTCTCAGCATCACGGCACTGGGCTGGCGTACCAGCGACTACATCGTCGACCAGATCAAGAAAAGGAGCCTCTAGCCATGGAAGTCACACGGCGAAATCTGATCCAGATTCTGGGAGCGGCGGCGCCCGCCGCGGCCGCGGCGCAGGCTCAGGAACACGCGCACGCACCGGCTCCCGCCGCGAAGCCGGCTCCCGCTTACCAGCGCAAGGTATTCGACGATCACCAGTGGAAGGCCGTTCGCGTACTGTGCGATCTGGTGCTGCCCGCCGACGTGCGTAGCGTCAGCGCCACCGCTGCGGGCGTTCCCGAGTTCATCGACGACTGGCTCGACTTCCGGCGCCAGCAGGACGGCAGCGATATGCTCTCGGCCCAGATCCAGGGCGGGCTGGCGTGGCTGGATACGGAATCGCGCCGGCTGTTCCAGAAGGACTTCGCCGATGCGGGCGAAGCGCAGCAGAAGCAGATCCTCGACCGCATTGCCTGGCCCGCCAAGGCAGCGCCCGAAGATCGGCGGGGAGTAGCCTTCTTTAACCGCTTCCGCGACCTTACCGTTTCCGGCTTCTATACCAGCAAAGTTGGTGTCGCCGACCTGCCGTATCTGGGCAATAAGGCAGTCGCCGAATGGAAGGGCTGCGATCCCAAGGTGTGGGCAGTTATTGAGGAGCGCATGAAGAACGGTTACAAAGGCTTGGGCGGCGAAGTCAAGCCGTGGTAGCCGCCGCCATCGCCGCGCCCCCTCGTAACCGGTGGATCATCAGCCGCGGCGTCGATCTGGCCCTGGTCAGCGGAAGTTCGCTTGCCGGGTTTGCGTACATCCTTCTGTATACGGTTGGCCACGTTCCCATCTCGTATCTGTGGTGGTTCTGGAGCGTCGGCTTCGATGGCACTCACATTTTTGCCACTGCGACTCGCACCTACTTGGACCCCACCGCGCGCCGGCGGCACGGAGCCCTGCTCTACGGCAGCTTGGCCGTTTTCTTCGCGCTCGGACCGGCGCTGATTCTGCTCGGCGCCAAGTACCTGCTGGCGATGATCGTGGCCGTGTGGGCCTACTATCACGTGGTGCGGCAGCATTACGGGTTCATGGTCCTGTATAAGGTCAAGAACCGCGACCTGGCGAAGTGGGACAACCTGCTCGACCGCGTCTTTCTCGGCGTCATGCTGATGGCGCCGCCGTTCCTGCGCTTCTTTGTCCGTCATCCGGAGGAACTCGGACTGCCTTTCCGGCTCGGATGGGCCGAGCCCATGGTATGGTTCGCGGTCGGTGCTGCCGGGTTCCCATGGCTTCTCCGGCAATTCAAGTATCCCGTGCACAATGTTCCCAAGTATCTGCTGTTCGCCGGAATCGTGCCGCTGCACTGGCTGACCTTCGCACTGATGAGCTGGCAGGCCGCGGTGCCGACGGTAACCATCGTGCACAACTTGCAATATCACGCGCTGATCTGGTTCCACAACCGCAACCGCTACGCAGGCGAGACCGCGCCGGCAATCCCTCGCGCGGTGACGCGCAGCCTGCTGACGTACGCCGCGGCCGCGCTGATCTTCAGTGCGGCGTACCGGATTCCCGGCTTCCAACTCGGCAAGGTGTCCGACCTGGCCTTCGGCTTCTTCTGCGGGTTCGGGCTCACGCACTACTATCTGGATTCGCGCATCTGGCGGGTG
>Ga0335080_10000462_pt1 | contig 37038 bp, 26 predicted proteins | sample Lox_Sample_34_FD_206720 | JGI IMG/M metagenome (GOLD analysis project Ga0335080, IMG submission 206720) | Soil microbial communities from Loxahatchee National Wildlife Refuge, Florida, United States - Lox_Sample_3.4 | ecosystem: Environmental > Terrestrial > Soil > Wetlands | place: USA... | reverse complement strand
GTCCGTCGCGCGTGCAAAGATCGCAACCGCAGGGGCCGAAGCGAAAGCTGCCCTCGCTAGTTTTGACGCCGTGGTGCTGACGGCGCTGCGCGACACGGAGAGTGCACTGACAACCTATGCACGTGACCGAGAGCGCGAAGAGGACCTCATGGCCGCGCAGGCTCGCGCCAGCGAAGCGGAGCTGGATGCCCGCAGGCTCCATGACGCGGGCAAGATTGACTCCCTGTCGCTCTTGGATGCGCAACGGACTCTGGCCGCGGCAGACGGCGCGCTGGCGGCCTCCCATGCCGAGCTTGCAACCGATGAGATCGCGGTATTCCTTGCGCTCGGAGGTGGCTGGGAAACAGCACGCTAATGGCCGTTAGCGCAGCTGATACGTCGAGCGGATTGCGTGCGGCCTCGACCGCAGCTGCGTGCAGAACTCGGCCCACCGCCCGATCAACATCAAGATCATGGCCAGTGCGCGTCGCGATGGACGTAGGTGCTCGACCTGATAACTGCGCGGCTCACCGTGAATGCACCACTCACAAAAGTGCTCGCAGTTGTTATGCAGAATCTGATACCGGTTCTCGCCGACGCGCGAACGTGCTCGACCGATGATTTCCCCCCGATCGAAGGCGGGCACCCCGCGCCAGCGCGTCCATACGTCTCGACCGCCAGCGAATTGAACCAGCGACACTTCTTCCACTGGGCCGCGGAAGAATCCATGCACCATGCCGGCATAGTGCACGACGCGTCCATCGCCGACGTAAATGCCATGATGCAGATACCCGCGACGGGGCGAGATGATGTGCGCGCCGCCCTGCGGCTCCTCACCGTCGGCCACAAGCCTGTCCAGCGGTCCTGCGGCTGCAGAGCGTGCAGCGCTGCCGCCGCAAGCACTGGGTGGTCTATCTGATTGTCTCTCTCTTCGCATGGGGTGACGGGATTCGCTAGGTTCGATCCTTGGCTTGGGACTTTAGCGAAGGATTGCTCACAGACCCCTCACGCCCCCACCAGTCGGCCCCGGCCTGAATGGCTGCAGCGGTAAGTTAGCGGTGAGTCGCCGTCTGACACCCTGCACTTCAACGTACGCAGAGGTCACTCGGCCATGGCTTCCACTACCCGCACCGTCATGCCGCTACCGCGCCCCCGCTTCTTCGCGACAGCGCATCGGGTCAACCTGATCGTACTGCTATCCGGAACTCTGAGCGCTTGCGACGGCGGTCTCTTGAGCCCGGCAGGACCGGTGGGGACTGCCGAACGGGTAATTCTCCTCGATTCCCTCGCCATCATGCTCGCGATCGTCGTGCCGACGATCGTCTGCACCCTGACTTTCGCCTGGTGGTATCGCGCCTCTAATCGGCGGGCGGTCTACGCCCCGCTGTGGGCGTACTCCGGTCGACTGGAGCTGCTGGTCTGGTCAATTCCGGCGCTCGTCATCCTATTTCTCGGAGGGATCGCCTGGATAGGGTCCCACGACCTCGACCCCGCCAAACCGTTACCCACGCACCGCGAGCCGCTCGAGGTTCAGGTCGTCGCACTCGATTGGAAGTGGCTCTTCATTTACCCAGACCAGCATATTGCGAGCGTCAATGTACTAGTCGCACCGGCCGGGACGCCTGTGCACTTTCGACTGACGTCCGCATCGGTCATGAACGTCTTTTTCGTGCCCCAGCTCGGAAGTGAGATCTACGCAATGAACGGCATGGTGACGGAACTCAATCTTCAAGCGGACCGGACCGGCACATTTCACGGCCTGGCTGCCAATATCAACGGCGATGGCTTCGCCGACATGTACTTCGAGGTCCGTACGGTCTCGACGCCCGAGTTTTCCGATTGGATCCGCGCGACGCAAGCCGAGGGACCGCTGCTTGACGATGCGGGTTACCGCCTGCTACTGCGCCAGTCATCGCACATCGAGCCCTACACATATCGGTTTGTATCGCCGCACCTCTTTGAGGCAGTTGCTTCCCAACAGCTACCCCCCGGCGATGGACCGCTGCTCTCACAGGCGGGCTCGGGCGTCCGCTTGCTGAAGGAGTACTGAGATGCTCGGAAAATTAACCTGGCAGGCCATTCCTTTCGATCAGCCGATTCCGCTCTACTCGGCGGCTGTCGTCGGTGTGATGCTGCTTGCCGTTCTTGTGTGGGTGGCCGCCAAAGGCTACGTGCCCTATCTTTGGCGCGAGTGGTTCACGAGCGTCGACCACAAGCGCATCGGTGTCATGTATTGCGTACTCGCGCTGGTGATGCTGCTGCGAGGATTCATTGACGCCCTCATGATGCGTGCGCAACAGGCGTTTGCCTTTCATGGGGCCGGTTTCCTGCCGCCGGAGCACTACAACCAGATCTTTTCCGCCCACGGCACCATCATGATTTTCTTTGTGGCCATGCCGTTCATGATCGGGTTAATCAACTATGTAGTCCCGCTGCAGCTCGGCGTGCGCGATGTTGCGTTCCCGACACTCAATTCGGTCGGGTTCTGGCTGACCGCTGCCGGTGCGCTGCTCATCAACATTTCCCTTGTCGTCGGGGAGTTTTCCCGTGCGGGCTGGATCCCCTATCCACCGCTCTCCGAGCTGCAGTATTCCCCGGGCGTAGGCATCGACTACTACCTCTGGTCCCTGCAAATCTCGGGCGCCGGTACGCTCATTGGCGGCATCAACATTGTGACTACCATTCTCAAGACCCGCGCCCCTGGCATGCGCTATACGCGCATGCCGATCTTCTGCTGGACCGCGCTCGCTGCGAATCTGCTCATCGTGGCGGCGTTTCCCATCCTTACCGCATCGCTCGCCATGCTTTTGCTCGACCGTTATCTCGATTTTCACTTCTTCACTAACGAGGCCGGCGGCAACCCCATGATGTTTGTGAATCTCATCTGGGCATGGGGACATCCCGAGGTTTACATACTTATTCTGCCGGCCTTCGGCGCCTTTTCCGAAGTTGTGTCGACGTTTTCCGGAAAGCCTCTCTTTGGCTACCGCTCCATGGTAGTCGCCACCATGGCGATCTGCATCCTCTCCTTCATGGTCTGGCTACATCATTTCTTCACCATGGGCGCCGGCGCCGATGTGAACGGATTCTTCGGCATCATGAGCATGATCATTGCCGTGCCGACCGGCGTGAAGGTATTCAACTGGCTCTTCACGATGTACCGCGGCCGTGTGCGCTTCACTGCCGCCATGCATTGGGCGGTGGGCTTCATGGTGACTTTTGTCATTGGCGGCATGACCGGTGTGCTGCTGGCGGTGCCACCGGCGGACTTTGTACTGCACAACTCGCTCTTTCTGGTCGCCCACTTTCACAACGTGATCATCGGCGGCGTGCTATTCGGCGCGTTTGCGGCCTACACCTTCTGGTTTCCGAAGGCATTCGGCTTCACGCTCGATGAGCGGCTTGGCAAAGCCGCGTTCTGGTGTTGGTTCGTCGGTTTCTACGTCTCGTTTACGCCGCTCTACGCGGTTGGGCTCCTCGGAATGACTCGCCGGCTGCAGCACTACACTCAGCCCGAGTGGCATCCCTGGCTCCTCATCGCCGGAGCCGGATCACTGATCATACTTTGTGGAATCGCGCTCCAGGCTGCACAACTGTTCGTTTCCATCCGTGCGCGCGCTCGCCTAGCTGAACCGAGCGGGGATCCCTGGGATGGACGTACTCTCGAGTGGGCCACGCCCTCGCCGCCACCACTTTTCAACTTTGCCGTGGTGCCGAACGTCAAAGGCGAAGAACCCTACTGGGGCATGAAGCGCAAAGCCGTCGAGGCGATGCACTTGAGCGCCGAGCCGCACTACGCGCCCATCGAGGTGCCGCGCAATTCCCCAACCGGATTTGTGACTGCGTTCTTCGCCGCCGCCGTGGGGTTTGCGCTCATCTGGCACATTTGGTGGCTAGCCATACTGGGCCTCATCGGCGCCTACGCCACTTTCGTCGTATTTGCCTGGCGCGACGTGGCGGAGAACGTCATCCCGTCGGACGCCGTCGCGCGCATTGACCGCGCGAACCGCGCAGCTCGCACGCTTGCGCTCCAGGAGCGATACGCATGAGCACGACCCACACCGCACTGCGGTTACCCTCTTCCCCGGCGGTCCTTGATCTGTACTCCGCCGCCACGGTTGAAGGTGAGGACGTCACCGGACACGGCGAAGGCGGCCCGGCACCCAAGCGCATCGTGGTCGGCTATGGGTTTTGGATCTTTCTGCTCTCCGACATCGTGATGTTCTCAGCGTTCTTCGCCGCCTACGCCGTACTCTCGCCGGCGACGGCGGGTGGCCCCACTGCCTCGCAACTTTTCGACTTCCGCAATGTCCAGATCGAAACCGCATGTCTGCTGCTTTCCAGCTTCTGCTGTGGCATTGCCACCCTCGCCGTGGAGCAGCGCGCCCAGCGACTCACGCAGCTGGCGCTGCTCGCGACCGGCCTTCTCGGACTCGGCTTTTTGGCCTTGGAACTGCATGAGTTCGCCGGGTTGATCGCGCGGGGTGCCGGCCCGTCGCGCAGTGCTTTCCTCTCTTCATTCTTCGCCCTGGTCGGCTTGCACGGTGCGCACGTCACCGCCGGTCTGTTGTGGCTCGGCACCATGATGGCGCAGCTGTATGCGAAGGGATTTCGAGCGGACGTCTGCCGACGTTATTTCTGCTTCAGTCTTTTCTGGCATACGTTAGACATCATCTGGGTCGCCATCTTCACCATCGTTTACCTCATCGGAGTGCGAGCATGAACGATTACAGTGTGGCCGCTACTGACGGTGGCATGGGGGATCTGGCACCAGGCCAACGAAATGAGAAGGCGTCGGGCTTTGCTGCAGGGCTGCGCACCTATCTCACCGGATTTGCGCTTGCCGTCATTCTCACGATTGCCTCATTCTGGGCTGCGCAGACGAATTTGATCTACGCACCGGGGGTGTCGGTTGCGCTCGTGACCCTTGGAATCGCGCAGATGGGAATCCACCTCGTCTTTTTCCTGCACATCACCACCGCACCGGACAATACCAACAATGTGCTCGCGCTGGCGCTCGGAGTTCTGATTGTGTTTCTCATTGTGACCGGGTCACTCTGGATCATGGCGCATATGAATCACATGTCCATGCCCATGGAGGCGCTGATGCGGCAACAATCGTGATCATCCTGTCGGCTGCGCCTCACGTTATCTACTTCACGGGTCATTGCGGCCTTTGTCATCGTTGAAGCTTTTCTAGAAATTACCGCGAACCTCTGGCCCACCACCGGGAGCTTCAGTGTGCGACGCGAGCTGCCGACCCAGCCGCGGACAGTTCCACGCTGAGCTCTACTCCTCGGGCCGCCGGCGAAGCCGCCGTGCTCCCTGGTGAGCGCGCCGTGAGTCGCCGGAGCCTACCCTCTCAGAGCCGGCGCCTGCCTATTTCGGTGTCAGGGGTCGTCATCGGCACACGCGATCGAACTACGTGGGGTGCAATGAAACAGGCCAAATGGGTCCGGTCGGTGTACCTGGGCCGCAGCAAGGACCCGCGGGGCCTCAGGACGCCCGCGACGCCCCTGCTGATTGCTTTCGCGACCGTTGCGGTTAGCGGCTGCGCGCAGCGCGGCGCGCCCTCCTTTACCCTCTTCGGTGCATTCTTTCCCGCCTGGATGCTGCTCGGGGGAATCGGAGTCCTGGCGGCAATCGCCACGCGCGCGGCCCTGGTAGCCGCGGGCCTTGCCGAGGACCTGCCGCTCCAGCTTCTCGTCTGTGTGTCAGTCGGTCTGACGGCCGCGGTACTCGTCTGGCTGCTCTGGTTCGCGACATGAAGTCTGCCGGCCAACATCATCACCCCTCTCGCGGCAAGATCATTTCGCTTGCCATAGTCGCGGTTGCCGTTGTGGCCGGTTGGTATGCCTCGTACCGCAGTGCACGCCACCCTTCGACAGACGACGCTACGATCGACGCAGACGTGGTTCACGTGGCCGCCGCAGTTGGCGGGCGCATCATCAACATAGCCGTCACCGAGAATAGTAGGGTTTCAAAGGGCGACCTCCTGTTTCAGATCGATCCGCTGCCCTATCGGCTTGCGCTCGCGCAAGCCGAAGCTGATCTGGCACTCGCGGAAGGTGAGCTCGACACGCGCAGGCGGGTGCTCGCGACGGAACGGTCGAACGCGGTGATCGCCTCTGAACAAGCCCGACGCGCCCGCACAAATGGTGGGCTCGCCGCGCGCACCGTGGAGCGGCTTGGCCCCCTCGCCGAGCAGGGATTCGTGCCGACTCAGCAGTTCGACCAAGCTCAAGTGGCGCAACATGACGCAGCGACCTCCCTGCGGCAGGCTCAGGAACAGGAGGCTGCCGCGCAGCGGGCAATTGGCACCGAGACGGCTGCAGAGGCTCTCGTGCGCGCCCGCGAAGCAGCCTTGGCCATCGCGCGGCGTGCGCTCGAGGACACGACCGTTCGCGCTGCGCATGACGGTCGTGTCGTCGGCCTGTCCATTACGTCCGGTGAAGTGGTCATCCCGGCGCAGGCCCTGTTCACCCTCATCGATACGGAGGTGTGGTATGCCGTCGGGAACTTTCGCGAGACCGAGCTAAAAGCCATTGCGGTCGGTGACTGCGCGACCGCGTACTCCATGATCGATCGCCGCTGGGCGATCAGGGGGGCTGTTGAAGGCATCGGTTGGGGCGTACTCGACGAGGAGCGCATCAACCTGCCGCGCTCCGTACCCTATGTCGAGCGATCCCTGAATTGGGTACGGGTCGCGCAGCGCTTTCCCGTGCGCGTCCGGTTGGTCGATCCGCCAGTGCAGCTTATGAGGCTCGGTGCAACCGCGGTGGTCGAGGTCAAGCATGGCGCGGCCTGCCGATGAGCGCTTCCGTACAACTCTCTGATTGGCGTGGCGCGTTCACTGGGATTGCGCAACTACTTGGGCCGCGACCTGGACGCTTGGCGTATGCGTCGCGACTCGCTCTGATCTGCGCACTGACGACGCTGGTCGTGCAGATCTATCAAACGCCCGATCCAGCGCTGACTGCGTATGTCGCCTTCTTTCTCAATAAGCCCGACCGCGTCGAGAGCGTGATCGTAGACGTGGCACTGACGATTTTGATTACCGCGATCGTTGGGCTCCTCATGCTCTTGACGATGCTCGTCCTCGATGCGCCGGTCTGGCGTGTTGCCGTCATGAGTGCACTCTCGGTCGGCCTCCTGACTGTAGCTTTCGGCAGCAAGCTGCGTCCGGTCGCCGGAATCATCATGCTCATCCTCGGGTATGGGCTCAATGTCGTTGCAACGTTGCAGTCGGGGGAACTCGCAAACCGCGCCGTGCTGTACGTTTGGCTCTTTGTGACAATCCCGGCGGGTCTGTCCGTGGTGGTGAACCTGCTGCTCGCCCCCGCGCCCCGCAAGCTCGCGGAACGGGTGCTAGCGGAGCGCCTGCGCGCGGCAGCCGCCATGCTGCGCGCGCCCGATCAACGCACCCGCGAAGCCTTCGCGGAGTACCTGCGCGAGGGGACGACTGAAATTCAAGGCTGGTTGAAATTCGCGGGAGCGGAGAAGACTTCGCCGGCGCGCGACATTGCCGCGCTGCGGCAGGCCATGCAATCGACGACCGCTATCCTCGCATGGGTGGACGTGGTGACCCGCATGCGTGTAGGGCTGCTCCCTGCCCCTTTGCTGAAGCAGCTCGCTGAGACGCTACAGGCGATGGCGCAGGTGCTGGCCAAGGGGGGCTACCCGCTCGAGATCGCTCTGAATGCTCGGATTGGGGAGTCCCCCCTGGCGGCACACTCCGTGGAGCTGTGGGGCGAAATGCGGAGCCTGTTGGCACGTTTCGCCGAGCCGCCCATGCAGGACACCTCGCCGACGGAACTTGCCGCAGCATCGGGCGGCTTCTTTATGCCTGACCTGGTCACAAATCCCGAGTACGTCCGATACGCGCTCAAGACCACCGGCGCTGCGATGTTCTGTTATGTGCTGTACTCGCTGCTCGACTGGCCGGGCATCCACACCTGCTTCATCACCTGCTACATCGTCGCGCTTGGCACGAGCGCAGAGACCATTGAGAAATTCATTCTGCGCATCGTGGGGTGCCTCATCGGCGCCGCGGCCGGTATTGCCGCGATTGTCTATCTAATCCCATATCTCACTTCGATCGGCGGGCTTCTGGGCGTCGTCTTTCTGGTTGCACTTCTGTCTGCCTGGGTCGCGGCGGGCAGTCCGCGCATTTCCTATGCGGGCTTTCAGATTGCGTTCGCTTTTTTTCTCTGCGTCATCCAGGGTCCCTCCCCCGCCTTCGACCTGACCATCGCTCGCGACCGCGTCATTGGCATCCTGCTCGGCAACTTGGTCGTGTTTCTGATCTTCACCCGGCTGTGGCCCGTGAGCGTGGCACAACGGATCGATCCGGCGATTGCTTCCGTGCTGCGTCGCCTGAGCGCCATGGCCGCGGCGGCAACTCCCACGACTCGGCGCTCTGTGGCCGCACAAGTGCAAGGCGCACTGGGAAACATCGAGCAGGATCTCGATCTGGCCCGTTACGAGCCAGCTGCGATCCGCCCGGACGAGGCCTGGGTGCGCGCGCGTCGGCGAGCTTCATATGAATTGGGGGCGCTCCAGGGACCGTTACTCCTGAGCGCGGATCTGCATCCTCAAGCCGCGGTTGACATCGGCCACCGTCTGGAGCGGATAGCCGATCACCTGAGCGCGCAGAAAAGCACTCCGTCGCCTGAGGCCCAAAGCCGCAGGATCGTGGTCCAGGATACCGCCCGGCGCCCGGAGGCTGATGTAGCCGCCCGACGCGCAAGGGCTGAGAAAAGTCCGTTAACCGGGCTGCTGCGCGCGCATCTGACCGGTCTCGAGGAGGTCTTAGGCCCCAGCTCACCGGTGGTCTGGAAGGCTGGCCGCGAGAGGACCGCGGGCCATGCTGCGGCGTAACCGAAACAGGCTACTGCCGCTGTTCGCGATCTGGCTGACCGCGCTTGTCGGCTGTGCGACCTCGGCAATTGACATGGCCCCTGATCACCCCGACGGGCCTTGGGTCCCCGCCACGACCGCCGGGGGCGAAATCATTCCCGGAGCCCAGGCACTGTCGCCAGAGAGCGGGCACGCCGATTACACGCTCCCCGTCAATACCGGGCTAGGCAACGTGCCGGCTACTCCCGATATTGAGCCCGAACATGCCTATTCACTTGCTGAGCTCATCGACATCGCGCAGTCAAACAATTCGCTGACCCGCACCGCCTGGAACAATGCCCGGGAAACGGCCCTCGCCGCCGGCATCGCGAAGAGTACCTACCTCCCCAAACTGACGGCGAGCGCTGTCGGCGGCTACCAAAGCACCCATGATCAAGAGTCGACACTGGGTCTTAACTTGAACCAAACGACGGCGGAAGGAGTCATTTCGGCGCTCTCGATCCAATGGTTGCTGTTTGACTTTGGCGAGCGCTCAGCCGTTATCAATGCGGCCAAACAGACCTCCGTCATCGCAAACATCGGGTTTACCGCCGCGCATCAGCAGGTCATTCATGCAGTGAGTCTCGCCTATTACGCTGAAGGCGCCGCACGGGCACGCGTCGAGACTGCCGCCCGCTCGCTGAAGAATGCGCAGAACGTCGAGCTAGCGGCAGACGCGCGCCATGCACACGGTGTAGGCACTGTCGTCGAGGTAGCGCAGGCGCGGCAAGCCACTGCACAGGCGCAACTGCTTCACGTGCAAGCCATTGGTGTGGCACAGGATGCCTATCAAGCATTGTTGTCCGCCATGGGGATTTCTCCTCTGACGAGACTCAAGATTGCGGACCTGCCGGAACGCAAGCTACCGGCCGCCGAGACGGATTCGATTGAGCGCATTGTGGCGGACGCGCTCGGCCGCCGCCCAGACGTACTGGCAGCCTACGCCGCACAAAAGGCAAGTCTCGAGAACGTTCGCGCGGCGCGGGCCGAGTTTCTGCCGAAGTTCTTTCTTTCCGCCACCGGGTCGTACAACAGCGGACACTTGGACGTCACAGCCATCCCGTCGATCGGTCAGTCTCCTGGGACCGTCAATCTCACCGGAAACCGCTTCGGCGGCACGGTATTCGCCGGAATCACGGTCCCAGTTTACGATGGTGGACTGCGCGCAGCGGTGCTCGAGCAGGCACGCGCAAAGGCCGACAGCGCCAGTATCGCACTCACTCACACACGCGATGAAGCCGTCCGACAGATCGTCGTCGCTCAGAACGCACTGCGGACGGTCCTGTCTGCATACAGCGCATCTACAGCGCTCACCGCGGCGGCGGAAACGACCTTCGAAGCGGCCTTCGCGGCTTACCGCAACGGCGTCGGCTCCATCACCGATGCCACCGTGGCTGAGACCCAGCTTCTGCAGGCCAGGAATGGATCGACCGATGCATATAGCGCCGCACTCTCCGCGGCTGCGACGCTGGCCCTGGCCGTCGGTAGTCTAGGCTCGGCGCCGCAATAGATGAACTCGATATTCTGGTCCGTCGGGATTCTAGCCGTTGCCATTGCCGGCATTCTCGGTCTGCGTTCCCTGCCAGCGCGCACACGAATGGGATTCGATATCGTCTGCCTCGCCCTTCTGAGCCTAGTGCTTTACCAACACGGCGCTACGCCTCTCGCACAGCCTCTGGTCGCTTCGGCAGGCAGCTCCGTAGTCTGGCTGCGCGTCTTAACCGTCGCCTGGTGGGTTCTAAGCGCCCGCGTAGTGGTCGCTGCTCTGTACTTTACGTTGCGCCATGATGGCAGGTCCCGCCAGGCCAAGCTCTTCGTCGACCTGTTGGCCGCGGCAGTCTATGTTGGCGCCGCGCTGATCGTGCTGCAGTCGGTGCTCTCGCTGCCCATCGGGGGTCTGGTCGCAACTTCGGGTGTCTTGGCCATCGTGCTCGGCCTCGCGCTGCAAAGCACCCTAGCGGACGTCTTCTCGGGAATCGCCGTGGGAGTCGAGGAGCCGTTTCACGTCGGCGACCGCATCTCACTCGGTAATAACATCGAGGGGCAGGTGGTGGAGATGAATTGGCGCTCCATCAGAGTTCAGACGGATGGCGCCGATACGGCGATCATACCCAATAGCGTCGTGGCGAAACTGGAGATCCTGAACAGGAGTGTACCGACCCGACTGAGATCAGTTTCGGTACAGCTGTGGTGCGCAGCGGCGGCAAATCCCGACCGCGTCATCGATGTGCTCGACGAGGCAACCCTGCTTTGTCCATCGCTTCTCGAAAGCCCGCCGCCTAAGGTGGCGCTTACATGGATCGGTCCGCGCCGGAGCCGCTACACGGTTACATTCTCCGTCCCGGACTCACAACTCGTGACGTCGACCAAGAGTCTGTTGCTTCGGCATGCACGCCAACAACTCTATTATGCTGGCCTCTTCGACCAACGTCCGCGCGGTCCGTCGGAGCGCGAAGCTGAGCGCATGCACTCCGGGATTCTTTCCGCTCGACAAATCCTGGGTGAATTGGCGCTATTCGATTGCCTGCAGCCGGCACAGCTCGACGAGCTCGCGGCACGCGTTGCCACGCGCCTCCTCGAGCCGGGCGAGTTGCTTTTCAGCCAGGGCGCGACGGACTGCACGCTGTATGTGATCGCCTCCGGGATTCTCGAAGTCACACAGGCGTCTGAAGGAGCTGGAACCGTGACTCTGGGCCGTCTGGGAGCAGGAGAATACATCGGCGAAATTGGTCTACTGACGGGTGCGCCCCACGCAGCCACCGCGCAGGCGCGCACACACTGCTCCATCTATCGACTAGCCCGCGACGCGCTGAAACCGCTGCTCACCGCCAATGCAGAGATGGCGGCGGCATTCGACCAATCTGCTCGCCGCGGCCTAGCCCTCCTGCACAGAAATGTGGCCGTGCGCGCGACTGAAAATGTGGGCCCCGACAGTCCGCTGTTGCCGCGAATTCTTGCGTTTTTCGGCGCCCGCCCTTCTGAGTAACCTGTCGACCTCAGCGCGCTCATTTTTGGCGGTGTCGACCCTCAGAATCGCCCTGTACGGGTAGCTGCAGTTGGATGAGGCTCAGGCGATCACCCGTGAGTCTGGTGAAACCCGCCCTACCCGACAATCTAGCGTGGCGAACTCGCCTCGACTTCGCCCGGGGTTTGGTTCACGTCTCCACCCATGTAGTGTTGATCTCTGTCTTTACCTCGGTCATCAGTTTTTCGATCGGGCACCTCCGTGCCACCTGCATCAATTCTGCCCGTTGCCCCTGAGTCAGAGTACCAGTCAATTTCGCATTTGCGTTGAGACGATAGGTTCCACTCCGCTCCTGCGAATTGTCCCGTGTCACGCTGATCTCTATGTTCTCAATTGGCATTTCCTTGCGCTTCGCGAACCACAGTACTGTGAGTGCCTTACACGCCCCCAGAGCCGCGTCGTAAAGGTCGTGCGGATTCGGGCCAGCCGCGTGACCGCCGTCTTCGGCGCTGATTTCCATCGCAAGGCGATAGTGGTCGATTTCGACCGTGAGCCGCATCGGCGCAGTGGGATCACGAACGATCCGGATTGCCATGACTACACTCCCAAACCCCATGACCGTGCACACCACGCACACGATCAGATCTCATCTCGGTGAGAAAGATAACGCGTCCGCACTCGCACCGGACACACCGTTCCGCATTTTCACATTTGACACGCGGGAAGTCCTGAAGGAGTCGTGGCCTGCAATGAGTGCATCGACTGCGTCACCATCACCCGCGGACTCGATGCAGGCGCGCAAATAAAAAACGCGGCGGGCATTACCCGCCGCGAAGCTTCCCGAGTGTTGCGGGAAGTGGGGGGGAGCGATCCCGTGCGCGAGCGTCAGTCCCTGCAGACGATCAATGGGCAATGCGCGGCTGCCGGTCTATCGCGACCCGCAAATGCGGCTGTCGCGCGTGCCACTCCAAATAAGCGTGGCGACGATGACAAATGTGACCTGCTCCCATTGCTCGCCCTTCTGGGTGAGTCCGCTCGTGCGCGTCCCTCACGGATTCAACTGTATAACGGGGCGACTCACATGAAGCACGCGGCTAGTCAACCCGCCACTCGACTGGCAGCGCCTTTATTGCCTCCTTCGGGGTCTTGCTTGGGTGCTTCTTTTGGAGCTGCCCGAGCTGATGAACTCACTCACGGACCCGGGACATCACCTGAACCGAGATGTGCCCTCTTCATCAGCAGGCCGTCGCAATGGTCGACACGCCTCGGAGCGCGCCGGAATTATCGAGTTAAGGAGAAGCCGTCGCCGGATCCGACGGCACGCGTGGCCCGTCAATCTTTCTAGAGCCGAATGAGGCGTCACAGATCACCGCGGCTCGTTCGAGAATCGTAACTTCGAGTTCCGCCCGCTGCGTAACCGGAACCCTGCTGACCAAATCGAGCGCGTGCTCGAGTATTGCCGCCGCCTGGCGTGGTCCGAACCGGCGCGCCGAGTTTTCGGCGGTTAGCTGGAGATATTTAATAGCATTCTGCCAGTCTCCGCCGCGTTCGCAGTGATGTGCCAGATCTGCTGCCGCCTCCTCAATGCATTGCGAATAGAGTGCCGCAATTCTGGCGCTGGCGCGCAGATGCAGTTTTGCCCTGCGACTGGGCGCTTGCCGCGTGTAGAGCACTTCGCCGTACATAGAGTGGACAAACCCGTACCGCTCAGACATCGCGCCGTCTGGAAGCTGCAGAGGCTCTGTTGGTCGCACCACCTGTTCCTTGCGCGCAAGCCCCTCGCACAATTCTTCAAATCGATCCGGGTCCATGTCTGCGCAGGCAGCACCCACGACGATGGAGAACATACTCCCCGTGACACTGCCAGCTTCCAGCACTCGACGCTCCTCGTCACTTAAGCGTCCAATCTGTACCTCGATCATCTGGCGCAGGCTCTCCGGCGTGCGCAGTTCGATCCTCTCAATCGGCACCTCGAGCGTCCAGACGCTGCCGTGCAGTGCAACGAGCTTTCGATCCCTTAGGTGCTCTAGCACGGTCACCATAAAGAGCGGATTGCCCTCCGTGTATCGATAGATCAAGCCCGCCAATTCTGCCGCCTTGGCTATCGCATCCGCGACGTTGCCAGATAAATATTGACAGATATCCTGTTCCCGCAGAGGGGGAAGACCGATCTCCCGACACAAGTGATGCATCGCGAGTTCGCGCTTTAGGGCGCGGAGGGGCCGATCCGTGGCCCCGATGTCCCCAGGAGAATAAGTACCGATGAGCATGAGTTTGGCCGCGTTGCGGCGGCGCGCGAGCACCGATAGCAGATCCACGGTTGAGTGATCCGCGCGATGGAGATCTTCGAATATCAGGATCAGAGGCGTCTCCGCGGCGATCGCTTCGATAAATTCGGCAATTTCGCGCAGCATGCGCTCGCGGGTCGTTCCGAGAATCTCACCCTGCAATACCTGGCGGTGCTCCCGGCTCACGAATTCTGGAAACTGAACCAACCAGGTCGGGGCGCGTTTGGCCAATACCTGCAACAACGAAGTTCCCGCGGATCCACGACATAGTTGCCCCAAGGCTTCCAGCATCGGGTAGAAGGCTTCGGTGCCCGCGTAACCTTCGAGGCATTGTCCACGCCCAACGCAAATGAAGGGTGCACGGGTGTTCACGTGGTGCTGAAACGTGTCGACGAGCGCAGTCTTGCCGATTCCCGTGGGGCCAGTAACGAAGACGAGCTGCCGTTGTCCGCGCAAGGCGGTCTGCAGGGCGGCACCCAGCTGGCTTAACGGCTTGTGCCGGCCAACCAATCTGCCGTCACCGGCACCCTGGCTGGGGATCAAATTGGCCGGAATCTCATTGATTGCCGCGATGAACTGATAACCGCGCCGCGGCAACGTCTCGATGAAACGCGGGTTCTTGGGGTCGTCCTGGAGGATACGACGGATGTCAAGGATCTGGCTTTTCAGGACCTCTGGCTGGACGCAGCATCCAGGCCATATCGCGCCCAGCAATTCATCCTGTGTTACCAAACGCCCCGCATGCTTGACAAGGTAGTGCAGGAGCGCGAAGGCTTTGGGTGTCAAGCAAATCCGTTTCGGCTCACCCGACTCGCCGCAGCGCCACAGGCACTGGTTCACCGGATCCAGGCGAAATGGCGGAAACTCCGCTGTAGCGGTGCGTGCTGTGACAACCGCGGCGCGTCGCACGAAACCTTCGGTCGACTCGTCTGCCGGTTGCGGAGCTTTTTGAGACCGGTAAATGGCGCGTTCCGGCTCGGTGGAGGTATCGGCCGAGAATTCCAGGGAGACGGAACTCATGGGTGTAAACCCTTAGCCCGAGCACGCGCCGGACAGAAACTTGTGCGCCCTGAAGCCCTGCTGGTGATTACGGATTTCGTGAGCACAGCAGTTCCCCTGCGTCCCTCTAACCCGCTCCGTCAGAAGTGATCTTGAGCGCTGAGCGCACGCTGTCGAGCAGGACTTTGGCATCGAATGGCTTTCCGAGAAACACGATGGCGCCTGCTTTCATCGCCTGCGATCGCATCCTCGGATCTCCGTACGCGGTTAGAAAAACGATCGGTATTTTGCAACCGGCCTCGGCCAACCGGGCTTGCAGTTCAAGACCGCTCATCCCGGGCATACGTACGTCGGTAATCAGGCATGAGGCGACACGTTGCTGGCCTGACTCGAGGAATTCGCCAGCCGAACTAAAGGAGCGTGACTCGTAGCCGTTGGATTTCAGCACCCCCTGTACCGCACAGCGAACCGATTCATCGTCGTCCACGATCGCAATTAGCGCTTTTTGCCGTGGACCCATGCTGGGACGGTAGCCGCTCGGGGAAGCCGGTGCAATCATGCCAGCCGCACATGCAATAACACTTTAGTATTATTGGACCTCCGTCTGGCTGGAGATGGCCTACTTGTTGCGTAATCGAGCTTTCAACCTTTCTGCCATTCTGACCAGATCGGCGAGAGACTGTGCCTGCATCTTTTCCATGACGCGAGCCCGCTGAATCTTCACCGTGATCTCGCTCGTTCCCAGGTCCGCTGCAATCTGCCTGTTGAGCTTGCCCGCGACGACGAGGCTCATGACCTGGTGTTCGCGGGCTGTCAGCGTCTCAAAGCGCTCGAGGAGCGCGTTAATTTCAGAGAGCGCCCGAGAAGTCGCGCGGCTCTGCTCAATCGCCTTATGAACGGCATCCACCAGATCCTGGTGCCGGAAGGGTTTGGTCAAGAACTCCACGGCGCCGGCTTTCATGGCGCGCACAGTCATTGGAATATCCCCATAGCCGGTGAGGAAGATGATCGGAAGATTGAAGCCCGCTTCGATGAGTTCCTTTTGGAAATCAAGTCCACTCGACCCGGGCAGCCGAACATCGAGCACGAGGCAACCTGGAGCATTTGTGGCGCCGCGGGCGAGAAAGAGCTGTGGCGAAGCAAAAGTCTCGGCTCTCAGACCGACGGACTTCACAACGCCAGCGATGGCTTCGCGCACAGTTGCATCGTCGTCGACTACGAACACCGTGGGTTGACCTTCGTTCATGGGCCGCTCAGCGTCTCTGCACAACCAGGGAACAGCGCGGCGCCAGGTCCGCACCAAGCAAGCGGCCTGTCCCGCGCCGCTCGTGGGTAGCAAAAGAGCCCACGAATCGCCAGACCTTTATATGGGAACATTTCGCGGGAGAGACTCAAGTGCATCAGGCTCCGGCGATTTGGAAGTTGGGATGTCCTCGAGCGGAAGCGTGAAAGTAAAGACGGCGCCGCAGGGTTGGTTCGGCGCTGCCCAGATCCGTCCACCGTGGGTCTCCACAATCGACCGGCTGATTGACAGTCCCATGCCCATGCCCGTGGGCTTGGTTGTGTAGAAGGAGCCGAACAGCCGGGACAGGCCTTCCGGTTCGAGGCCTGGGCCGGAGTCTTTTACCTCAATAAATACCTCCTGGGCATCCGCGCGGCCGCCTACGACGAGCTCGCGCGGGCGGTCGTGCAGTTGATGCATCGCCTCGATCGCGTTAACGATGAGGTTCAGGACCACTTGCTGAAATTGAACGCGATCGGCCGATACCACCGGCAGATTCGGTGCGAAGCTCGTCGCCAGCCGCACCGCGTGGCGTTCCAGTTCCCCCTGCACAAGAGCGAACACTTCCCGAATGGCCTCCTCCACGTGCAGGGGGACCGTGTGGGGAGGCATTCTGCAAACCAACTCCCGAATACGACTGAGAACGTCTGCCGCGCGGTGGCTGTCCCGAATTACCAAGTTCAGAGCCTGACGGGCTTCCTGGACGTCGGGCGGCTGCGTTTCGAGCCAACGCAGGCAAGTACCGGAATGCGCCACCACGCCGGTGAGAGGCTGGTTCACCTCATGGGCAATCGATGCGGTCATCTCCCCGACGAGCATCACCCGGTTGACGCGCGCCAGATTCGCCTGCGCTTGCTGCAGCTTCTCCTCTGCCAGCTTCTGTGCGGTAATGTCCTCGCAGGCAATCAGCACTACGGGACTCTCGGCACGCAGGACGGCTCTCGCGGTTTCGCGAACCCAGAGCAGCGAGCCATCCTTACGTGTTTTGCGCAGCTGCCAGGTCAGCGGCTGACCGAGCTTTTCAAGGCACGCGGTCAGTTTTTCTCGGGCCGCTGCGCGATCCGCTTCAACAAAGACGCCCTCCACCGGTTGCCCGACCAGCTCAGCGACGGTGTACCCCAATTGCTGAGCGCCAAAGGGATTAACCGCTATGACAAGGCCGGCAGCATCCACCATGAAGTACATGGTAGGGTTATTCTCGAAGACGTCACGCCATTGTTGCTCGCTGATCCGCAGCGCGTTTCGGGCGCTCTCCGTCGCGGTGATATCAGTGACCGCGCCCACGAATTCGAATCCGGCCCTGATCTTTTCAGCATGGCCCACAACGTGAATATGTTTGACGACGCCATCGGGCAGCAGAATGCGATGTTGATAATCAAGATCGCTTCCCTCGTGCGCGGCGCGCTCGAGCGTCTCCTTGACGCGCGCAAGATCTTCGGGATGGCAGCGCCGCATGGCAAGGCCCACGGTCGATTCCCTGCCTGGTTCGTACTGGAAGATGCGAAAGGTCTCCTCGGACCAAAACAGTGTTCCGTCCGCAGTGCGCCAACCAAAACTCCCGGTTCGACTGAGGCGCTGCGCTTCCGTGAGGTACGCTGAAGTGCGTCGAAGGGCAGCTTCGGTCTGCAGCGCGGCTTCAGTGCGCAAACGCACCCGTAACACCAGGCGGGTCACCGTCAAAGCCGTCACCAGAAAGGAAAACGCCGCCACGAGGTCTTGCGGCCTTTCGATGCGAAATGTAAACACGGGCGGCGTAAAGAAAAAGTTCAAGCATGCGGCAGCAGCAACCGAAAGAACGGCCGCGCCAAGAACCGTACTATTTCGCGATAGCAGTGTGACGAGAAGCAGATAGGCAAGAGCGGCCGAAGCCAGGTTCACTCCGAGCCTAAAGCAAATCAGGGTCAGCACCGCGAGGCTTATGCCGCCGACAAAGTACTGCGTCACTGTTCTTCTGAAGCGCATAGTGGGACTTCAGCGGGCCGCCCGTTTTTAGTCTAAGTATAAGTCGCCGGCAGATTGAAGCTTACCGGATGGTGTCGCGCAACTCTTCAGGGGATTCGGAATTGGGTGACCTCTACTAACATCGAAGTTCTACTTCAATATTTCAACCGAGCGCTGCGCCCCCCATGCAGGGATTTTTGTACCGTGTTGCGCTGTTCGCAATACCATCACCCACGAGACTCTCAAGTCCATCCCGAGTGATGACCTCCTGCGCTCGTAGCAACGTCCGCCGGTCCCTCTTCAGATCGCCTGCGCATTCGCGCTGAGCCGGATGCTCTGATATGCGGCAAGTGTTCTGGCGTTTGGCTGCACTCCCAACACCTTGATCAGCAGCTCTCGGCACCGGCGATACGCCCGCAGCGCCGCTGCGTGATCTCCGAGCTCGTGATAACAAAGAATCAGGCCCCGATGGAAATCCTCCGTGAGGCTGTCCACTTCGATTCCGGTTTGATAAATGTGGATCGCCTCATGCCACTGACCACGGCCCTCGTAAGTCCGCGCGACCTCGCGGATCGAGCGAACCAGCTTTTCCTGGAGCATCTGCCGTCTCTTAAGAGCCCATGGCCTTTCGGATTCGTGCTCGAGGAAGTGCCCGGTATAGAGCTGGCGCATCCGGTTCAGCTGCTCCGCGGGCTGTATAGCACCCCGGGACAGACTCTGGAGCTCACCTTCAAACGCCCACATGTCGACCCAGAACTGTTGTGGGTCAAGACTCAGCTTGCCCCCTGCCATCGTCAGGGCGCCCGGCGTACCCAGCAGCTGGCGCAAACGGTACAGCGCACTCTCCAGCGCGTGATAGGCTGCGTCCCCCTCCGAGTCTGGCCATAACGCGTCGGTCAGCACACTCGCGCCGACCTCCCTGCCTCCAAAGGCGATCAACGCCTGGAGCAGTTCGAGCGGCTTACGCTGCGTGCGCCGGGAGAAGCGAATCGGCGCATCCCCCTTGAGCAACCGGAACCCGCCGAGCACGAAAACCTTGAAGGGCCATGGCCAGGTGCAACCGGCGTTCGACGGCGCCCGTAATCGATAGCGCTCGATCAGTGGCCGGGCGGAATCAGGGGCGATACCGCTGCATAGTGCCTCCATGCAGAGCTCGGACATCGCCGCGGGGAACAATGCGCAAGCCGGCGACGCACGCTGTGGGTTGCCAAACCCTTTACGCAGCAGTCGATGACATTCGCCCCGGTTGCCACACTGCAGTGCCACGTATGCGGCTAGCAGCTCGTAGTCGTGCTGCCAGACGCCCGAGGCGTCCTTTGCGACGAGCGTGCCGGCCTCCTGCAACACGCGCGAGGCTTCTTCAGCGTTGCGCTGCCCGGCGAGTTGAGCGGCCAAGGCAAGTCTTGTGATCCATTGCAGCGGGCGAACACATGCCGCGTCGGCCTGCGTCGCGGCTGCGAGCCAATGCTTGCCCGCGGCTGCATGTTCTCCGCGGAGGACTGCCTCTTGCGCCAGCGCGCAGGACAGCAGGCTCATTCCCAGATGACACCTTGGGTCCATGGCCCGACGCAAGCCATCCATGCATGCCGTAATTTGCGCCAGATCCCGACGCGCGACTGCCAGAAGTTGGTGGGTCAAATGATGCAGCGGGTCCCTCGAGGTCAAATGCTGATTTGCGGAAGCCTTGACAGCTTGCTGCAGTGCAATGTCCGCTTCGGCAAGTCTACCGTCGAGCCATAGGCTGTAAGCAACAGCATTGAGTGCCGAAGCGCGTGTCGTCGGCGCCCCGCCCGGCTCGTCCAGCATCACGCTGATGCGCGCGCTCATTTCCCGGGCGGACTCGACCTCCATTCTCGAGCACAAGTCCAGAAGCAGTGCTCGCGCTGCAAATAATCGGTGATTGATATCGAGATCAGCGGACTCGAGCAACTGATGCAGCCTCGCGCTGCAGGTCGCGATGCGTTCCGGGGATGGGCGCGCACTAGTTAACGCGGAGAGCAGATTCGTCAGCACCCGGATCTCTGCCTCCGGCGAGGGTGCGCTCGTGCCCGCCCGCAGGCACGCTTCCAGCCGCTCGATCCAGACACCGACGGGCTCATAGGTCGACCATTCGAACTGGTAGGTTTCCAGCATCCCTGTCGCAGTCAACAGCCGGCCGACCTCATCTCCATTCTGCTCGAAAAGCGTCCAGGCCCTGTCCAGCAGAGCGCGTGCAGCAACGGGACTCTCCAAGATTGCCGCTGTGCCGGACCAGTACGTCAGCCAGGGTAACTGCGCAGCGACACTCGCCGGAAATGCAGCGATCCACTTGCGGATGGTCTTCGTGTTTTCATGCGCCAGCATCCTCATGCCGTGGGTGCAAATCTGCCGCAGTAAACCATCCCAGTCCTGAGTCTGCACTCGCAGCGCCGCGGTGGCCTCGATCTCGCCGCATTGCTCGAGAATAGCGCTGGCCCGCATTGCGACTTGCGCGAACTCTTCACGGGTAAACGTCTCTTCGATGCGGCTCTGCAGAAAGTCGCGAAACAGCGGTGTGTATTCATAGCTCGTGAAAGAGGTACCCACCTTGGCTAAAGTGAACATTTGCTGGCTCGCCAGCCGGGCGAGCAGCGCCGCGGCCTGTGGGCTACCGCTGACCGCCTCCGCCAGCGGCGCGGAAACACGCGGCAGCAATGCCGTCGATACCAAGATGCGCCGTTCCTCCCGGGGTGCCCGGTCGAAGACTTCGCCCGAGATGTAATCGAATAGGCTCTTACGAAACTCGCATCGGAGATGCTGTGGATCGAGGGCGTTGCGAGTCAGCCGCTCGAGCGCCATCGTGACTCCTGCCGGCCACCCGCCGCACTCTTGATGCAACGCCTCCAGTACCTGTTCGTCCACGGAACCGTGACGGGCCATGGCCTGCATTTCTGCCCGCGTCAGTTGCAGCTGTCGCGAGTCGAGCACCACAAGAGTCCCGCTGGCAATCAAGCGACTATAAATGCCGGGAGGGTCGCCTCTGCCGATCAGCACCAGATTGCTGCCACAGGGGATCTGTCTCGCGCAGTCCACCAGGAGCGCATGAAGCAACGCATCACGGGCAACTTCGTGACAGTCGTCAAGCACCACCAACCCTGGGTTCGGCAGCCGTGCGTATAGGGCGCGAAGGACTGTCTTTGGAAGGCCCTGGGCCGATGGCGCTGTCGATTCGGCGATGAGTGAACTCAAACGGGCCGTGAATGCCCCCGGGTCACTATCCTCACTGTCGAGGTGATGCCAAATGCCCGGGAGCTGCCGCCGTTCCAGGTAGCTGGCTACCACCGTCGTCTTGCCGGCGCCCGGGGGTCCGCCGACCCAGACGACGGGGTGCTTCCGCAGCTGGTCCAGCACCTTAAAGAGGCGCTCGCGCGGCACGATGTCCGGGAGCTTGGGAAGCGTGGCGCGTTCAACGGAGAGTTTGCCCATGATAGTGATTCCCTGCGATTTCGCCCGACAATTGCTTGGATTCCCTCATCCCCGAGCGGCTTTCCGCCGCATGACGACACGGTAATCGCAGAAATCCCCCCAAGTCGTGATCTGGCGGTGATGATTCGGTAAGGGAGGGGTTAGAAGCTAGGGAGCCCGCCCTAAGACGCGGGAACGCTCGTATCAGCAAGGTGTTTCCGGGTTCGACTGTTAAAGGGGGTCGGTTAACCGGAGAACCCAGGACTGCGCGATATTTGTAAGAGCAGTGCAATGAAACCGAGGTGACCGCCAGCAATACGGCCCTGGCGCACTGCAGTTACTCAGCTTCCATGCTTACGGCACCGCTCCGCACCACTGACGAATGCGGAGCGTATGGAACTGACCTAGAAGGCGGAGGCCGTTATTGGTGTGTATTGAACCCCGGGCGCACGCGCCGATGTTCTGCGTCGATGAAAAGACCCATATTCAGGCTCAAGCCCCGCATTGTAAGGACCCGGCGTTGCCGCTTTTCCCAGGTCGGGCTAACGGCATGGCTTTGAGCACGACCGTCACGGAAACGCTCTCGCTCTATGCGACCTTCAACACCAAAACCGGCGAGGTGCTAGGCAAAACCGCTGAGGGAGACACGTCCGCCGAGTTCGAACGCGTTTCTTACCGACATCGTGATCAACCAGCCGCGCGGCAAACAAATCCACGTGATCCCTGAAAACCTATCGGGTCGTAAGAGCAAACCGGTCAAGGACTTGCCGGAAGCGCATCCGAAGGTTCGCTTGCACTTCAACCCCAGGTACCTCGTGGCTCAATCAGGTCGAGTTGTGCTTCGACAGGATCGAGCACGACGTCATCGCACGCGGGGTGTTCATGGTCCGTCTCCGACCTCAAGAGAACGTTCATGCGCTAATCAGTCGGTACAGGCCACTGCAGGGAACGCCTTAGTCGCCCGTGATCGCAATTACCGCCGGAATTACCGCTGCAATCATCATCAGACAAGGAATCAGCATCCAAACGACCTCGCTCACGGCACGCTGGGAGATTCGCTGTGTCGGGTCACAGGTACGGCGATGGCACCAAATTGATAGGAACATCGCGGCGAATACCCCAGCGGCGACCAACGCACACATCCCAAGAATGACAATGCGCATGGGTTAGGCCAGGTAAGCAGACATCGACCGTCGGTAGCCGCTGGCCTCGTGCGGCGCAGGCACCAAATCCACGTTGCCACCTCGCTCGCGATTTGCCGCACTATCCACTGCACCTCCGAGGGTTACGCCGGTCCGTTCCAAATGCCTTACTACAGGACCAAAGGGCACGCCGTCGCCGGCAGTTATCGGCGGCGAGGGACTGCAGACCGACAGGGCGCTCGGCCCGATCAGCACCCCAACATGGGGATGAACTGACCAAGCCATGCAAAGATCCTCTGCTACTGGTCGCTTGCATTTTTAGATCTCCCGTCGGCCCCGGCCGCGCGGCGTATGGCTAAGCGTAACGAGTGCAGGCTCGCCGCAGGCTCACCGCAATACGAACGGAAGGCGGCGACACCTTGCCTGTCCGTAGTTCGATCGGGCGTGCGGCCGAACGCGGTCCATGACGGCAGGAAATGTCGCGACTTTCGAAGTGGGTGATCAGAGATCGTGCGCCGCTCAGGCCCGCAACTGACAGAACATCGGTGAGCCAGGTGTGAGTGACCGCGGGACACGCTGGCGATCTGGCGCTTGCGAGCGGTTGTGCGGGAGATCCACATCAAGATCAAGTCGTGCCGAGCGGGCGTGGAACCTTTGTGATTCCGAGCCAGGATTTTATGGGAGCGTCTTCCAGCTATACCAATCGGTCCGGGACATACTGCGAAGTCAGTGCCTTGTAGCCGAAGGCCTATCGCGGCGAGGGCTGGTGGCGCCCGGTCCGTCTATGGGGGGTTACCGCGGATCTGGCGTCCTCTCTGGGATAGTGGTCGCTTGCCCTGAGGGACAAGTGAGCCTTAGGATTTTACACTCTTTCCCCTATTGCTTATGGCCGGCACACAACGTCAACGACTTTCGGCACTGCGCGAGCGACACTGGATTTCCGCGCCCAGGATTCCCCGCAGGGCAGTGACAACGGGCCCTTGACAGAGCAAGCAACCGCTTAGCCCTTTTCTATGTTCTTGCAACGTTTGAAGAACTGGCAATGCGAAGCGAGCATCCGATGCGCACCATTCTCATGGCTGGCTTCATAGTCCTGATTCTTCTCGCGCTCGGGATCTGGTCGCTCGTGGCTATAGGCAGCGCATGTCTGCAAGTGGAAGATCGGCCGCAGGCAGAGCCAAGTCCAAACCCCGGCACCGTGAATTGCTGCCGACTAGCGAGTTGGCTCGCACGCTATTCCGTCGCCCTGGAGAATCTCCAGGACAACTCCGGTACGGCCGCAACAATGGAGACACTCAAACTGCGTCGCGCCAGTCCCCATCGCGTCACCTGACCTGGCGATAGTACGTTCCGGGGCCATGCAGACGCTTAAGCAGGATGGCGAGTTCGTCCTTAGCCGTGGATCGCTTCACGAGCTCCTGGATGATTTGGCGTCTGGCGCCCCTTACGATGACCCTACGGCGAGCATTCTTGTCCTGGCCGCCAGTGCCGAGCCGCCCTCGGCCAACAGCCGTCACAAACTCGAACATGAACTCGCTCTCGCATCCGAGCTCGACCGTAGCTTCGCCGCTCGGCCCCTGAAGCTGATCCGACGCGCTGGGCGCACCGTATTACTACTGGAGGACCCGGGCGGTGAGCCGCTGGAACAGCGAATCGGGGGAGCCTGCGAGGTCGGGGAGTTCCTGTCACTGGCGATCGCGATCACGACTGCAGTGGCCAGAGCGCATGCCCGCGGCCTGATCCATAAAGACCTGAAGCCGGCAAACATCTTACTGAACGTGGACGGTCAGGCGTTTCTCACCGGCTTCGGCATCGCGTCGCGCTCGCCGCGCGAGCGGCAGGTCCCGCAGCCACCCGCGGTTCTTGCAGGAACGCTGCCCTACATGGCGCCCGAGCAGACCGGGCGCATGAACCGCTCGATCGATTCGCGCAGCGACCTCTACGCGCTCGGGATAACGCTGTTTGAACTGCTCACGGGCAGGCTGCCCTTCACAGCGACCGACCCGATGGATTGGGTGCACTGTCACATCGCGCGCCGCCCCCCCTCGGCGCGGCAATATCATCCACTGGTTCCTGAGCCCGTCGCGCAAATCCTGCTCAAACTCCTCGCCAAGTCGGCGGAGGAGCGTTACCAGACGGCCGCAGGTCTTCAGGCGGATCTGCGTCGGTGTCTGGAGCAGTGGAGGCGGTCCAACGGCGTCGAGGCCTTTGCGCTGGGCGAGACCGACGCACCGAATCGTCTGGTCACGCCTGAGAGGTTATACGGGCGAGAGCGCGAACTCGCTGCCCTGCGCTCGGCCTATGATCAGGTCGCGACGCGCGGCTTGCCAGTGCTTTTCTTGGTTGCAGGTTATGCGGGGGTTGGTAAGTCTGCGATCGTGCATGAATTTCGGCAGGAGCTCTTGCAGGGTCCCTGCTGGTTCGCCGCCGGCAAGTGCGACAGCTCTCACCGCGAGATCCCCTACATAACCTTGATGAAGGCGTTTGGCAGTCTCGCGCGCCAGCTCTTGGGTCGTCCGGATTCGGAGATTGCGCAATGGCGCAGCCGCCTGCTTGAAGCACTCGGGGGCAACGGTCAATTGTTAGTCGATCTAATCCCCGAATTGGAACTGATCATCGGGCGGCAAGCGGCTGCCCCGCAGGTCCCGCCACAAGATGCGCTGCATCGCTTTCGACGTGTCTTGCGTCGGTTTGTAGGGGTCTTTGGAACGGCGGAGCTACCGCTGGTGCTGTTCTTAGACGATCTGCAATGGTCGGATGTGGCCACAATCGACTTGCTGGAGCACCTGTTGACCCATCCGGACCTGCGACACCTGCTGGTGATAGGAGCCTACCGCGATCACGAAGTTGGGGCAGCCCATCCACTAGCGCCCAGTCTTGAGGTGTTATGTTCCTGCGGAACCATCGTGGAGCAGATGCCGCTGAAACCCCTGCAACGATCGGACGTGGAGCGACTGGTGTGCGATGCGCTGCATTGCCCACGCGAGCGTGTCGCGGAGCTGGCGAACTTGGTGCACCTGAAAACGGACGGCAATCCCTTCTTCGCGCTCCAGTTCCTCGCCAACCTCGAGCAGGAGGCACTTCTCAAATGGGACAGCACCGCGGGTGGCTGGAGCTGGGACCTCGCCCGTATCCGTACAAAAGGCTTGACCGATAATGTCGCGCATCTTTTGGTTGGCCGGCTAAGCCGCCTGTCCCCAAACACCGTCGCGGCGCTGCAGTGCCTCGCCTGTATCGGCGGCGGAGCGGATGTCGACACGCTGGCCGCGGTCCTAGACGCTTCGGCAGCCGCCGTGCACCGCGCGCTTGAGGAAGCCGCCTTTGCCGGGCTTGTAATCCGCAGCGAGGGGACATATCGGTTGCTTCACGACCGTATTCAGGAGGCGGCGTACTCTCTTATTACCAAGCAAGACCGACCTACTCTCCACCTGCGTATCGGACGAGCGCTAAGGTCACGGATGAGTCCGCAGGAACTCGACGAGAATATTTTCCAGATCGTGAATCACTTCAATCGCAGTCGCGAGCTCATTGCGGACGCAGACGAAAGGCAGTCCGTGGCCGAGCTTAATCTACGTGCGGCCCGCCAGGCAGTTCACTCCAGTGCTTATTCAGCCGCCATCAATTTTCTTGTGGCCGGCACCGACCTGCTACCGCGGGATCGTTGGACAATAAGCCAGGCCAGTGCTTTTGGGCTAGAGCTCACGTGGGCGGAATGCGAGTTGCAAACGGGGCAGCCGCAGGCAGCCGCAGTCCGTTTGGGTGAGCTGGCTGCTCGGGCCTGCAACCCAACGCAGGGCGCCGCGGTCGCCTGCTTGCGCCAGATGACCTACGAAACACTGGGAAACAATGTCCGCACCGTGGAAGTGTGTCTCGAGTTCTTAGCGCAGCAGGGAGTGGTCTTGCCATCCGCTCCCACCGAAGAGGCAGTGCGGGAAGAATACGCGAGATTGTGGAGGCAGCTCGGCACGCGGCCGGTGGAGGAACTCATCGACCTGTCGCCCGTTACTGATCCGCGCCAGCGGGCCATTCTGGATGTGCTCGCGTCAGTATTGGCGCCGATTTTCCTGACTAGCAACGCCAATCTGTTTCGCCTCGTCGTCGGACGCATGGCGAATCTAAGCCTGGCGCATGGCAACAGCGATGGCTCCGTCCTTGCGTACAGCTATCTGAATTTCATCGTCGGCGCAGAGTACGGCGACTACGCCCTTGGGTTCCGTTTCGGAAAGCTCGCCGTGGATTTGCTCGACAAGGGCCTCTTTCGATTCAGGGCCAGAGTGGAGCTGATGTTCGGCGCCACCGTGATCCCCTGGACGCAACCAATGCGAAGCGGCCTCGTGTGGCTGCGGCGCTCGCTTCAAAGCGCCCAGGAAGCCGGGGACCTGACGCTCGCCTGCTATGCATGGTTCATGCTGCTCCCGCACAGCCTTTGTGCCGGAGAGCCGCTAGCAGAGGTGCATCAGGAAGGCGAGCGCGCCCTCGAGTTTGCACGCAAACACGGCAGCTACATGCTCGATCTGATTACTCCACAGATGGCGTTTGTACGCGCGCTACGCGGCGGCACCGCCGCACTGTCCTCTTTGACGACCGCAGACTTCGATGAAGGCAACTATGAGAAGCGCCTCGGGGAGCAGCCTGCCCTGGACGATCGAGTGACCTGGTATTGGATTCGCAAACTACAGCTGTACTTCCACGCTGATGACTACCCCGCAGCACTCAAAGCCGCGTCGCACATCAGTCTGCATCTGTGGAGGGCGCTGACCCTCTTTGAGATAAGCAGCGATTACCACTTCTACACGGCCCTCTCGCGCGCGGCATATTCCAGTGATCTCTGCGGCGCGGAGCTGCGGCAGCAGCTTGATGCGATTGTGGTTCACCTTCAATCATTAGAGGCCATGGCCGCGGGCAGCGCCGCCAATTTTCGCTCGCGTGCGAGTTTAGTCGGCGCGGAACTTGCGCGCCTCGAGCGTAGGGACGCAGCCGCGCAGCGGCTCTACGAACAGGCGATCTGCGCCGCGACCGACCATCATCTGATTCATGATGAGGCGGTCGCTCTCGAATCAGCTGCCGGCTTCTATCTCTCGCGTGGCCTGAGCCGGCTGTCGCACGGTTTGCTCACCAGTGCGCGCTCCTGCTATCAGCAGTGGGGAGCGCTTGCAAAAGTCCGACACCTCGACGCAAAACATCCGCATCTTCGCGAGTCGTTTTCGCCACCGGTTGGCGCCCTAGGCGCATTCGCTGGGGAGCTGGAAGCCTCGGCGGTCATCGAGGCCGCGCGCTCCGTTTCGAGCGAAATCGTCCTAGAGAATCTGGTCGAGCTACTGCTGACCCTTGCCATGAAGCAGGCCGGAGCCGACCGCGGCAAGCTGATTCTAGCGCGTGGTGACACCGCGCGCCTGGAAGCCACAGCCACAACGGAGCAGAACACGGTGTCCGTGACAGTGAGGCAGCAGGACCTCACGGCCGAGGAACTGCCACTTACTGTAGTTAATTACGTAATGCGCACGCACGAAAGCGTGATTTTAGACGATGTGGCCACATCAGACTCCTTCCGCGGTGACGACTATCTGCAACGGCGAAGACCGCGGTCCCTGTCATGCCAGTCGCTCACACGCCAGGGTCGTCTGATTGGAGTTTTGTATCTCGAAAACACCATAGCTGCGGGAGCGTTCACTGCCGCGCGCGCGGCAGTGCTGAACGTACTGGGGGCGCAAGCGGCCATTTCACTTGAAAATGCCTACTTATATTCCGACCTGCGGGCAAGTGAAAGTCGTACTCGCAGGTTGATTGATTCCAACATTGTGGGTGTTTTCTTCTGGAGCAGGGATGGTGCCATCACGGATGCCAACGAGGCGTTTCTGCGACTGGTCGGCCATTCGGTCGAGGACCTACGTCGAGGAACCCTGAGCTGGCGGCAGATGAACCCGCCGGAGTACCTCGAGCTCAACCAACTTATAAGTGAGCGGATGTTTTCTCATGGGATGTGCACCCCTCACGAAAGGGAACTCCTGCATCGCAATGGCACCCGCGTTCCGGTGTTGATCGGTGCCACTTTTCTCGAGCGCTCCCGGGAGCACGGCCTGTCATTCGTGCTGGATCTTTCAGCGGCCAAGCGGACGGAAGCGGAGGCCCGCGAAAATGAGCGACGCTACCGCGAAGTTGAGGCCGTACTGGCGCATGCCAATCGCTTGGCTACGATGGGGCAATTCACCGCTTCGATTGCTCATGAGGTAGGCCAGCCGCTCACAGCGATGCGCCTCAATGCTAGCACTGGCATTAAGAGTCTGGAAAGCGAGCCGCCAGATCTATATGAAGCCAGAAATGCACTTAATTGGATCTTGAAAGACTCGTATCGGGCCGGCGATATCGTGAGCCGTATCCGGGAGCACATCAAGAATGCTCCGCCACGAACCGAGACGCTCGATGTGAATGACGCAATCAGCGAAGTGATTGCACTGGCTCGATCGGAGGTGGACAAGCAGGAGGTCCGGGTCGTGACCCGTCTCGCGCCCGATCTGTGTCCGGTGCAGGGGGACCGCGTTCAACTGCAACAAGTCGTTTTGAACCTTATGCTGAACGCGCTCGAAGCGATGAGCGCAGTGGACGCGCACGCACGTGAATTGTCGATAAGCACGGACCGCAGCGCGCGGCAGGAGATCCTAGTTATAGTGCGCGATTCCGGACCCGGCATTCGTTCCGAGGACTTAGAACGTGTCTTTGAGTCGTTCTATACAACGAAAGTCGATGGACTCGGCATCGGTTTGTCGATCTGTCGTTCCATCATCGACGCCCATGGAGGGCGGTTGTGGGCAGAAGCGAACGAATCACAAGGGGCTACATTCAAATTCAGTCTACCGACCCTCGAGCGCCCTGATAACACTTAGCTCGCCGAATTTCCCCGCAGAGCGCTTCGCTCGTGACGCAACCGATCTCTTCGCTTCGTATGCGTACCCTCATGGACGTGAGTGCCGCCACGCGCTACAAAATCGCCTCACGGTACGGCTGTCCCTAACTGCTAATTCGGTTCGTCGGGGTGCCACCCACACCAAGTCTGAATTCTCCGCGTATGGGGGCCGACCGCTCAGCCGTGAGCACGCGGTGAGCCGCGCGACGCTAGCCTTGCGTCCACCACACACACGGCAGCTTGTTCTCCGCGCTCTGGATTGACGGACAACTCACATCGCTTGGAAATTTAGCTCAATACGTTACATGTTAGTGTCTCTGGCCGCCTGCACTCTGCTCGGTGGCACCGTGTACGCCACCGGTGATGGCGATGCCCCGTACCCAGTCGCCAACGACGCCGCAGCCGACGGCACGGGTACCCTGAAAGGCGGCAGTATCGCGGCGGGCATCGGCTATCCCTGGGGGTCACGGTAAGCTCAACTATGGCCGCGGCTCGCATAGCTTTTCGATCCATGGAGTTTGTGTTGTCGATGCGGGTACGACCGATTTCCGCGCGCAGGTCAAGTCTATTATCTGGAGAAGCTCTCCGAATTCGCGGGGAACTACCTCGCCGCCAGTGCCGGTGCCACCGTTGTCGAAGGCCGCAGCGCCATCTCCCTCATGAACGAGCATGGAGTGATCATCAAGCTCGTTGCCACGGAGGTCGGTTTGAAGTTCAACCTATCGACCGATGGGGTCCAAGTGAGTCTGACGGGCTGAGGAGCGTCGCTCGCACGCTCTGCCCGTCTCTAGCTCGGGCAGTGCCGGTCGCTGGGGACTGATGCGATGCGCAATGACGAACACTTCGACCAAGCAGCCCTAGATGCGCTCGCTAGGAAAGCGCACGCGCCGGTTGAATTGGTACGGCGTCTCTACGAAGTGGAATTCGCCGAATTGCAAGCAAGCTCCAAGGTTAAGAGGTTTATCGAAGTAATCGCTAGCAAACGTGTCAAAGAACGGCTCATCGGGTCACATCTCGGCTGACACTGGCCGTCGGAACAGATCGCCAGTTTCTATGTCGCCTGCCGGGAGGTCGGACCAGACTCCAAGCTGAGCTTTCACGCAAGCGGTGCCTGCAACAGTTCCTTTACGGAGGCGACATACGCAAGGTTTGAGCCAGGCAATGCTCCACCTAGCAGGTATACAGATCACTGGCAGCGCCAGCGGAGTTCGTACCAGGCGTCGCCCATGTTTGCAGCATCGTTGTACCCAACGCGGGCGTCACCTGCACAAAACCGTTAGACGACTCTGTGCATGGGGTGTTGGCACCGCCGCAACCCCGCGCAATTGAGTTTGTAGTCTTGACTACGAGCCCGCGACCTTCAGTGTTGGCGGCTTACCGCTACCTAACGGCGAAACGGTTTGGGTTTCCTTTCATGACGTTCATCTAACCCTACCCACTGAATCCCAAACTAGTCGACCACGCTTCTTTGCACGGGGCAAGAATCAGCTCACGCAGGCGAACCTAACACCGCGCAACTTAGAGCTATCGCTGTAGTGTGCGCGAGGACCGAGTGAGAATCCTCGTTGAAACGGCCGTGGTTATCGCTCGAAAGCGCGCCCCACCACCCGCCGAGAGTATGAGCATCCGCTCCCCTAATGGCACGTGATCCGCTAACCACTGAGATCAGTGAAGTTACCGAAATGGTCATAGACTTATGCGCGGAGCGGCCGAAGTTCGTAGGCCGCAGCAGCTTGCCCTAGCTGTCATTGGTTCTGACGATTTGTCGCGCCGGGTTACCGAAAGCTATACCTAGCGCTCCGTGGCGTGCGCAGCAACGCCCCTCTCTCGAAGCGTCTTGACAAATAGACGGCGCCAATCCCGCAGCGTCGCGCGTCAATGTTCAGCCGCTTCCCGCCGTCGCCCATTCACTTTACCAATAGGTGTACGTGCGGACGCAGCTCGTCCGTATGTGCGGTTTATGGGTCGTTTCGCGGCGGAACGCACGCAAGGCCGCGCGGCCATTGAATTATCAAGACGCTGGCTCGCCGAAATAGCCGGTATGTGGCCCAAAACGACCCTAATACTTCGAATGACTTTGGTTGCCGAGCTAGCCAAACATCTTTCATGGGTGAGAACTCTTCTCAGGAAACTTTGGTACGTGAAGGTGATCGATCGATACGCGGCGGCAGCGTCTTCTCCATATACGCTCCGACGACGTCCAAAAACCTGTCAAGAGGCGCCTCGACCCGGGGGCGAAAACCGGGCCTCGCTGGGTTTTATCAGGCGCGCCTTCCTTTCGCGTATCGCTCAGTGTGTCGAGGAGCCACAGGACACTCGACGCTACAAACTGCCGTGATCAGCCGGTCCGAAAGACAAACAGAAGCTCGCTGGCCGACCGAGAACCAGGCGCCCACAGCATATCCCCGCAAGGGATCCCCTCAAAGGCGCTCGCCGTGAAGTTGCCTTGGTTTCCTCCACGTTTGTTGCGCTTTCGGCATGCACCGGCGTACTTGGGCATGGATCGCAATCGGTTCAATCATGAAGTACGCCCGTTTGTACGTGAGATACCGATTGGCGACCGCGGTGTCGCCTTCGATCGACTGGAGCTGGACGCCTGGGCCGATGCATACTGTGCACGCAACGGCCGTCCCGCCCGTTTAGCGGAGGGACGACAATGGGTAGACGTAGAACCCCAGGACTCTATCGAAGGAAACGGGCTGACGGCTCGGTCGAATGGCATATCGACAAGTTCGTTAAGCAGTTCGGCCGCCTTTGCGAGAGCACTGGAACTAACGATGAGGAAGAAGCCGAGCGGTACCTCGCGAGGCGGCTCGCGCAGATCAGGGAAGGCATCGTGTACGGCGTCAGACCACGTCGAACGTGGCGCGATGCCGCGACACGATACTTGACCGAGTCTGCCGATAAGAAGAGTGTCGAGCGCGCAGCCCGCGCGCTTAAGGATCTGGATCGGTACATCGGCGCCCTATGGTTGGATCAAGTGCACAACGACAGCCTGCAGCGCTACCGCGTAGCGCGAAAGGCATGGGCCGTCGGAACTTTAAATCGCACCCTCGCCGTAGTACGGAGGATCCTCAAGCTCTCAGCGGAGCTCTGGCGCGACGAGCAATCGGGGCTGACTTGGTTAGCTGTCGCGCCGATGATCAAACTCGAATCGAAGTACAAAAAGCGACAACCCTACCCACTGGGCTGGGACGAACAGGGGTTGTTGTTTCCGGAGTTGGCTGGGCATTTGCAGCGGATGGCACTTTTTGCCGTCAACACCGGTGCGAGACAAGAAGAGATCTGCGGGCTGAAATGGCGCTGGGAGCAACGCGTGCCCGAGCTCGACACGCCATCGATCCAACGGACGGTGTTCGTGCTGCCAGGGTCGGTAACGAAAAACGGCGAGCCCCGGGTACTGGTGCTGAACGATGTGGCTCAGGCGGTGATCGAGGAGGTACGCCGTCAACATCGGACGTACGTGTTCACGTACGAGGACCGCGACGGCCAGCGAAACCGCGTAGGCAGGATAAACAACAAGGGATGGCGGGCAGCACGTCGAAGAGCGGCAACGCTGTACCACGAAACGCTGGAGCGAGAATGTCCGGCGGGTTTCAAGAGCGTCCGCGTGCACGACCTGCGACACACTTTTGGCCGGCGCTTGAGGGCGGCTGGAGTGGGTCTCGAGGATCGCCAGGATCTGCTAGGACACAAGAGCTCACGGATGACGACGCACTACAGTGCGGCCGAACTTGGAAATCTCTTGAGCGCCGCGAACTTAGCGACGAAGTCCCGCGAATCTCCCGCGCGCACGGTACTGCAGGTCGTCGGTGAATAGGGTAACTCTTTGAATGGAAAGGGAGGGACTCGAACCCTCGACCCCGGCATTATGAGTGCCGTGCTCTAACCAGCTGAGCTACCTTTCCACGAGGGGCGCGCATTGTCCTCATCCGCACAGCGCCCTGTCAAACACGCTCCCGTATTCGGCCAAACTAGACGTTGAAGCGGAAGTGCATCACATCGCCCTCCTGCACGGCGTACTCCTTGCCCTCCAGACGTAGCTTGCCGGCATCACGGGCTCCCGCCTCTCCGTTGCCGGCGAGGTAGTCGGCAAAAGCGATGACCTCGGCGCGTATGAAACCGCGCTCGAAGTCGGTGTGGATGACGCCGGCGGCCTGCGGCGCCGTTGAGCCCACACGCACGGTCCAGGCGCGCACCTCCTTCGGTCCGGCGGTGAAGAAGGTCTCCAGGCCGAGCAGCCGATAAGCGGCGCGGATCACGCGGTTGAGTCCGGGCTCCTGCAGGCCAAGTTCAGCCAGGAACTCGCTACGTTCCGCCTCCTCAAGTTGCGCGATCTCTGCTTCGATCGCCGCGCATACCGGCACCACCAGCGCGCCTTCGGCCTTGGCACGCGCTTCGAGTGCTGCCAGCAGCGGATTGTTTTTGAAGCCGTGCTCGGCGACGTTGGCCACGTACATCACCGGCTTTGCGGTCAGCAGCTGCAGCTCGCGCAGGTCACGGCGTTCCTCTGCCGTGAGTGTCATTGCCCGCACCGGCTTTACCGCATCCAGCTGCACCTTGACGCGCTCCAGCAGCGTGCGGCGACGCAGCGCGTCCTTGTCGCCGCTCTTGGCGGCCTTGCCGGCGCGCTCCAGCGCCTTCTCGAGCGTGGCGAGGTCAGCGAGCGCCAGCTCAGTGTCGATGACTTCCACGTCCGAGAGCGGATCCACGCGCCCGGCCACGTGGATCACGTCACCGCTCTCGAAGCAGCGCACGACGTGCGCGATGGCGTCCACTTCGCGGATGTGCGAGAGGAACTGGTTGCCGAGGCCCTCGCCCTGCGAAGCGCCGGCTACCAGCCCCGCAATGTCAACGAACTCGACCGTCGTCGGCACCACCTTCTCGGGATGCACGATGGCCGCCAGCTGCGCCAGGCGCGGGTCGGGCACCGGCACCACGCCGATGTTCGGATCGATGGTGCAGAAGGGATAGTTTTCAGCGGCGATCTGCGCGCGCGTGAGCGCGTTGAACAGCGTCGACTTGCCGACGTTGGGCAGACCTACGATGCCGCAGCGGATTGGCATGGTGCGCTCGGGACTCGGTGAGTGAATTCAGGGGGCCTGATCAGCGCCCGCATCGCGGCTGTGCAGACGGTTCATGGCAGCCTGCGCGCCCTCATTCAGCAGCAGCGGCACCGTCTCGGCAGCCGCACCGATGGCCTCGCCGAGCAACTGCGCCTCGGCGGGCGACGGACGGCCCAGCACGTAGTCGAGCACCAGCGCGCGATCGCCGGGATGACCGATGCCGATCCGCAGCCGCCAGAAGGCATCGCCCAGATGCGCGATCACATCGCGCATGCCGTTGTGGCCGGCGGCACCACCGCCCTGCTTCAGCCGCACGGTGCCGGCGGGGAAGTCGAGCTCATCGTACGCTACCAGGATTTCCGCCAGCGGCACCTTATAGAAGGTGGCCACGCTGCGCACCGGCGGACCGCTGTGGTTCATGTAGTCCATGGGCTTGAGCAGCCACAGGTCCGCCCCGCCGATGGAAGCGCGCGCCAACTCCGCACGATGCCGCGGCTCGCTGCGAAAACTGGCCCCGTGCCGGCGCGCCAGCTCATCCACGAACTGGAACCCGGCATTGTGGCGCGTGCGCGCGTACTCGGTGCCGGGGTTGCCGAGTCCGACGATCAGCCTGAGTGGCTCGCCTGCCATGACGGTATCTTAGGTCCCAAAACGCTGCCGGCCGCGCGCGCGAGCCTGGCTCCCGCGGCGGCCGGCCGCAATCGGCACTCGCCTCGGATTACTTCTTGCCGCCCTCCTTCTTGGCCGCAGGCGCTTCCTTCTTGTCCTCGCCCTTCTTGGCTTCGGCTGCGGCGGGAGCCGCGCCGGCGGCCGGGGCGGCCCCCGGTGCCGCAGGTGCGCCCGCGGCAGGTGCGGCGCCCTCGACCGGAACCGCGGCAGCTTCCGCCGCCACCGGCTCGGGCTCCTCGGCGCGCGGCGCATGAATCGAGGCCACGGGCGCATTGCGCTGTGAGAGCTCCGGGATCGTGAGGCCAGGGGGCAGCGGGACATCGGCGAGGAACTTGGTCTCGTTCAGGTGCATGCCGGAGAGGTCCAGCTCGAGAAACTCCGGCAGATCCTTGGGCAGGCAGCTGACCTCGACGTCGGCGCGCATGTGCGAGACCACGCCGCCCTCGGTCTTGACGCCGGGGGAGATGCTCTCGCCCTTGAAGTGGATCGGCAGGCGGATACGGATCTTCTCGTTCTCCACCACGCGCTGCAGATCGACGTGCACCACAAGGTTCTTGGCCGGGTGCATCTGCACGTCCTTGATGATGGCCTCCTGCGTGCTGTCGCCGATCTTCAGCCGCACAATCGAGGAGTAGAAGCGCTCATCCGCGATCATGGTCAGCAGATTCTGCTGATCCAGGACCAGGTTCTGCGCCTCCTTGTGAGCGCCGTACAGGATGGCGGGGACCTTGCCCGCGTGACGCAGGCGGCGGCTCGCACCTTTGCCTTGCATCGCGCGCTCGTCCGCGCCGAAGGTGAATGAAATACGCATTACGTTCTCCGTCAGTTACTACAACTCGCAGCGGCCCGCGACCAGGCCGCCACGTCCCAAAAAACTCCCGCGCTAGTCGACGTACAGCGAGCTCACCGACTCTTCATCGCGGATGCGGCGGATGGTCTCCGCCAGCAGCGCCGCCACCGACAGCTGCCGGATGCGTCCCGCGTTGCGGGCTGCATCGCTCAAGGGGATGGTATCGGTCACCACCAGCTCATCGAGCGCTGACTTGCCAATGCGCTCCACCGCCGTGCCCGACAGCACCGGGTGCGTGATGTAGGCGACCACCTTGGTCGCGCCCTCGTCCTTCAGGGCCTGCGCGGCCTGGCACAGCGTGCCCGCCGTATCCACCATGTCATCGACGAGGATACAGGTCTTGCCCTCAACCTCACCGATGATGTTCATCACCTTCGACTCATTCGGCCGTGGCCGCCGCTTGTCGATGATGGCCAGCTCGGCATCATCGAGGCGCTTGGCAATGGCGCGCGCACGCGCCACGCCGCCGACGTCCGGGGAGACGATGATGATGTTGCGGTAGGCCTGCTTCCAGGCATCCCCGAGCAGCACGGGCGAGGCGTACACGTTATCCACCGGGATGTCGAAAAAACCCTGAATCTGATCCGAGTGCAAATCAATCGTCAGCAGGCGGTTCACGCCCGCGCTGGAGAGCA